>Ga0065711_1000624_pt1 | contig 59676 bp, 53 predicted proteins | sample Hoacrofraction12_FD_59098 | JGI IMG/M metagenome (GOLD analysis project Ga0065711, IMG submission 59098) | Hoatzin crop microbial communities from Cojedes, Venezuela - Epithelial fraction 12 v2 (version 2) | ecosystem: Host-associated > Birds > Digestive system > Esophagus > Crop | place... | reverse complement strand
CCCCCCCATTAGAGATGCCTGAGCCGCTTGCTAGCACTTTAGTTTGGGGATGAGGAGGAGAATGTGTGGGTTGACAAGAGGAGGTGGGAGTGAGATCTTTGGGAGCCAGCATTCCGAAACCGAAAAAGCCAACCGTTTAGGAAATCTTTGTAGACAAGTTTAAAATTAGCCTGACCCAATGCTGTTGTATTGCTGGAATTTAATTCCTCTGACCCTAAAGCTTTTGGTCTGACTCAGAGCAAGAGTTGCCAGGCTGTGGTCAGTGGAAGTCCGTGCTGCAAGGCGCTTTCGTGTGGCCATGAGTCTGTACCAAACAAACGGACGGACCTCCTGTCCACCTCTTGTGTCTTCAGTCTGAAAAGCCAGGGACGCCTCACATATTTCTGCTGTCTTTATGTCTCCATCAGTGTGTGGCTTGTGTCTGGAGCCTGTTCTCCCTCAAACTGGGATACTGCTGTGTGTAAAAGCTGTTCAGAGCTTTTCCTTTTTCAGGCATGACTGTAACTGTTTCTCTTCTGTTCCTGTTTGCAGGTTGTGCAGCTTGACATTAAAGAAACTGGTAGTCCTAAAGGAATTGGATAAGGAGCTTATTTCTGGGGTCATTGCTGTCAAAATGCAGGTAATTGCTGCTCAGTTCTAAGAATTAAATGTGTTGCTTGCGTAAAAATACTGGCAGATGCCTGAACTGAGCTTCACCTCCATATGAGGGTCCATTGTAGCCCAGGGCTTCTTCCCAAGTACATCCGGACATTCTGGAAGTGTGGAGAGTCTCTTCTGATCCTTCCCCTGTGTTCCTACTGCATTTCACTGTTGTAAGTGAATCATACTGTTCACCGAGGGCTCAACGTGAGCGTATCTGTATGTAAAAATGCTCTTTACCGATCATACGCTGTCACCTGAGCTGTCACTATATCCAAGCCTGGTTCTCTATTTAACATGCTTCAGCTCACTTTAGGGCTGAACATCTTCGTAACTTGGTCCTGGTCAGGGGGCTCGGGAGTCTGGGCCTTCCTCTGCTGATGGACAGCTCTGCTATCAGGACTCCAACTCATTTCATAGTCAGGTGCTTGTCAGTGGATTTGTAGGGTGCCTGTACATTTTAATTTGTTTCCATAAAATACAGCTGTCATCCTAGGTAAATAACCCACTTTGAAGCCTATGTTTGTGCCATTTAATTAGTTGCCTATATGTAGGTCACGCTGCCTGGGCAGGCTAGGAAGGAAGGGGACTGGATTCCACAGTGCGTCACAGCATCAGTTTGGCTCACGTGCTACCACCACTGCAAATACTGAAGTGCTAAGTGAGTAAAAGCCTAGCAGATCTGTAAGTAGAAAAATACCATTAACCATGCTGAAAAACAGTTGCTTTTCAAGTAAAGAGCCAGGCAAACCCCTGTAGAGAGCTGGTTGTGTCAAAACACACAAAATCTGGCTTGGAAACTGAAATCAGGAAGGCTGTATGATGCAGCATCATGCAGCTCAGAATTTAACCAGCATCTCTCATCTCTGTGAGCTGCGATAGAAGTATGTCCGTCTGTGTTGGAAGGGGTTCACGCACCCACAGCAGGAAGCAGAAAGGCAAGGAATCGTTGCACACACCCGGATTCATGGACCCTCAGAAGAAGCAGCACAGCTGTGGGTTCCTGGGCTGTCAGGTGTTGCTTATCAGGACCGAACGCTTTCCGTATGTCTGTACTGCTGGATGGTGGATGCATCACTGTCAGGGCCCAAGGCTTGTCAGGAAATGATCTGCACCCGGAGTGTGTCAGACTTGGGTTGGAGAATTCAGTAACTGTTGCTAGAGCAAAGCCTTCTTCTCCAGTCCAGGTTACTGCTGAGACTGCTTACGCGTTTTGTGGGTGAAAGGTTGGAAATGCTGCTCCAGACCTGCAAATCCAAATGGAGTTTTAACACGTGGGACTTTCTTGTCTGTCTGGGTACGTGTTGCGATCTGCCTTGCCACAGTAATTCAGATGCTGGAACCCGTGTAGTTCTTCTACAGTCCTCTCCACACCAGGGCAGATCCCCAAAGAATTGGAAGGCAGAAGGACTCGCTCTGTATTGCTGAGAAGGTTTGGGCTGCTTATCTGCCAAGTTCCAGGCTGCAGCTCACATCCCTAGGCCATCCTTCTTTTGCCCTTGTTCTGTCCTCCCAGTTGACCTCGAGGTGACAGTGGCTGGAATGACCACTGTCCCAGAGGGTGCCTTAACTTAGGTGTCCCTTGTGCTGGATCGGCACGTATGTTTCTTTGTGATGTGCCATTTAACGGTGGGTCAGTAGCACTGCAGCTGTCTCAGACGCGGGCAGATTTGAAGCCCTGTTATTAAAAGTCCCTTTATAGCTTCCAGGTTGTGATGGTGATGCTGACAAGCTCTTTCAGGGACACTTAATTTGCCAGCACTCAGGTTTCTGGCATGGCTGTTGTTTGAGGCTGGTGATACTGGGTCATCAAATATATGATCTCTGTCAAATGACTCACTGCCTTTGTATGGGGAATTGTGAGAGAGAGGTGTCAGGCACCGGAGTCCTTCCAGAGGGGATGACTGAATTCAGACCTAATGAGAGCATCTCACCTGCATTTCCCGCATCTCCTTGCTGCCTCCTGAACAGTGATGTTCAAAGAGTTGTCAACTGCATTTCCCAAGCTGTTGCTCTGTTTATCCGCTGCGGTCTTTTAAAGGCGGCTATATTTGGTCTTTCATTAGATTTTGAGTTGCGCAACAAGTAAAGCAAGATTGCTGCTGTTAGGAGCTTTGCACCAACAGAACAGATGCCGCTGTTGCCAGCGGCGAGGCTAGCTGTGCTTTCCTTGTATGTGTGCTGCTTTCCCTGGGGGGAGCCCTCCGGTTTCTCACCCTGCTCAGCTGTCTGTCGTCTGATACGATGGAGCTCAGGCACCTCGGCTTTTCCAGAGGAGCTTTGCGCAGTGTTGTGCAGGAGCTGAGGCACCGCTGCATTCACTCTGGCTGCCTGAGAGATGTGTTTGGGGAGCAGGGGATGTAAACGAGTCTCTGCTTCTCCCTCATCTTGGGATGCTATTTGTGACTGATATTTTCCTTTGGATGTAGCTGGGAGGTGTTCACCCTCCCAGTCTGTCTCTGGTTTCCCAGATGCTGCTTGTTTGAGAGCTGCAGTCCTGTGCTTCTGGGAGATCAGCCCGTCTGGACAAAGCCAGCTCTGCAGCCTCAGCAGAACATTGAGCCAGGGACCTCTGAAACTTGCCACTGTGTTTGAACAGTGCAGAGGGATTTGCTAGGCAGCAGTCTGTCACACTTTCGTGCTTTTTTTTCCCCTGAAACGAAATGCTCACGCAGTACGTAGCCCAGTAACTCGGTTAGCGTACAGCAGCCCAAACACAGTGGTGATCTGGAGTTGCTCTGTGTCGTAGTTTAACCTGGCAGCTGGCAACTAGGACCAGACAGCCGCTCACTCACCTCTGCTCTTCCCGCCCAGCAGGATGGGGGGGAAAATCATAGAATTATTAAGGCTGGAAAAGACCTCTAAGATCATCAAGTCCAACCATCACCCCAACCCCACCATGCCTGCTAAACCGTGGCCCGAAGTGCCACATCTACATGTTTTCTGAACCCCTCCAGGGATGGGGACTCCACCATTGCCCTGGGCAGCCTCTTCCAATGCCTGAGCACTCTTTCAGTAAAGAAATTCTTCCTAATCTCCAACTTAAACCTCCCCTGACACAACCTGAGGCCAGAATGGACAAAAGGTAGAACTCGTGGGTTGAGATAAAGACAGTTTAATAAAACAACAAAGGAAAATACTACCAATAATAATAATAAATATGCAAAACAAACAATACACAACACAATTGTTTTCTCACCACCCAATGACCAGTTGTATAGCCAGTCCCTGAGCAACGATCACGGAACTCATGGGTTTCACAAATTTTGTGGAACTCCTGAAAAAAAGACTGAACTCAAGGAGAAGTTCAAACTCCACGAAAAAGAGGAAAATCACGGATAAAAGTATTCCTGCCCCCCGGCCAACGCCCATTCCTGAAATGAGCACGACGTCTATGGTGTGGAATATTTCCACTGGCCACCTTGGCTACCTGCCTGGCTGTGCTCCCTCCCAGCTCCTGCACCACCTGCTCATTAGCTGAACATGGGAGACTGGAACAAGTCCTTGATTTCTCAGCTACAACTAAAAACATCGGTGTTATCAACGTTCTTCTCGTACTAAATCCAAAACACAGCAGCTACTGGGAGGAAAATCAGCTCTATCCCAGCCAAAACCAGGACACCCTGTAATACTATCAGGTCTCCAGACTCCACTGCAATGCTTAGTAGATTTTTTTCTTTTGTAACCCCAACTACTTGCGGTTGTTGAAACAGGTTAAAATCTCCACTTTCCCCAGGGAGGGACGTGTGCACAAAAAGAAAAGACCAGTCGGTCATGGCTAATGCTGGAGATTGAAGTGTGACACTGCAGCCTTCGAGCCCAGGAGACGATGAGCCTTGTACCTATTGGCTGCAGTAAAAATCCAAGACTTGAACTAGAGGGGTGGGGGTTGACTCATAGCTTTTGAATGCTGGAGTTTGGCAGAACAAGAGCTGCTTTGTTGCAGTTAGGGACAGTAAATATGCCCAAATCTTTGTTAGTCGAATATCTCGCTTTCAGTTCATTAATATTTCACAGAAGTGCAAGGTCAGACCCATCCGTTCACTTTCTCTGTGGTAGTCCCTGACAACGTTTCCCGGTTTTCAGTAAGTAGGACTGGGGTGGGATGTACGGGCTGGCTTCTGAGGAGTTCACCCCACGGACTTTGTTTCTGCACAGGGCTCCAAGCGCATCCTGCGGTCTCACGAGATTGTATTGCCCCCGAGTGGACATGTGGAGACGGAGCTTGCGCTGACCTTCTCGCTGCAGGTAGGCTGGGATGTGGCCCTGGGGGCTCTCTGCTTGTTGGACTTGCTGCTTAGAGTGAGCTGAGGTGCTTTGTGGGTCCGAGGTGAAGATCCTTCTAGTGCTGCCGGAGATGCTTGTTCTTAAAGCAGTCCCAGGCATTTCTGAAGAGCTATCTGAGCTCTTTTGGCTTGTCTCTGGGTGGTCAGCGGTGGGGAATTTGAGGAAAAAATGGCCCAGATGCTTTCAGGATCTGGGGAGGGGGAAGCCCACTAGGAAAGCTGCCATATAAACCCTTGGAATTGTTCTTGGGGCCAACTCTGCATCACAGAAGGCAGATCTCTAATCCTGACTTGTCTGGGGGAAACAGGCACGTTAGACACTAGCTGCAATTTGCGTGTTCTCAGTGCAGCAACACAACTTTGTCCGAGTTGCCTCTCAGCGTTGAGGGCCTGGGCCAGGGTGCTGGTTCGCAGTGTTGTTAGGGGACCTTCCTCAGTGTGCATCCTGTGTTTGGAGCCCAGGAGCATGAGGACTTTGCTGCAGTCTGTCCTCCTCGTTTTATGGCTGTGGCAGGACCTAGAGCAGAGCAGGATGGCTCGTTTATGCCTTTTATTGCTTTCCTGATGAATGGGCACTGGAGGGTGCCAGCCATGGGGGTGGTGTAGAGTAGCAGGCTGATGGAGGGTGGGAGTAGGAATGGGCAGGTGAACCTCTGATTTGGAGTTGCCGAGGGAGGCACCATGTGGGGAAGCAGCAGCAGTGATTACCTGTGTTTTGGGACTATTGGTTAGATCTTGAAGTCAGGAGTTTGGTGAGCAGAAGGGCTCAAGTGATGATGTGAGACAAACTGGTTGTTACTCTGAGGCCTGCGCGGACTCGAAGCAGGTAAGATTTCATTGTAGATGGGTGATAACCCTGCGGCTGCCCAGGCAGGTACACAGATGGCTGATGCTTCTGGTTCTGTCCTGGTGCAGCCCACAGACTGGGTTAACTGCAGCATTGCATCCCCTCCTTTGTGAACTGCAATAACAAAGCCACACACCCACAGAGTGCCGGGAATACGTATGCTTGGGTCCTGGGGCTGCAGCTTTCCCATGGTTGGGACCAGAGCTGTAACAGGAGCCAGGTCTCCCTCTTCTAGTCCTGTGTCAGCAAGGAGCAAGTATTTCTGCAGATCTTCATGGAATTAATTGGAAATATGGTTTGGGTTTTTTTTCTGAGACTCAGAGCAGTGCTGCAGCAGAAAGCAAAGCATTGCCTTTAACTCGGTTTCCTCTGAAGGGGCTGGGAATTGCGCCAGAATAGGAGAGCGATATCTGTGACACTGAGCCTTCGGAAGAGGTGAGCAAGCTTCATGCAGAGATGTGCTGCTGGTCTCTGACTGCAGGAAGGATTGCTGGTTTTGGCTGCAGTAAGGCTTGGGAAGACTTCTTGAAATGGCACAGCAGGATTTTTATGACAGCTTTTATTGTTTCTTAATTGGACAATGGCTGGAAGCTACTCCTAGCTAAGAACTGCAGCTTATGCCAGATACAGTCTGAATTTAGTGCCTGGGATATATTTGAGAGTGATGAGTAGTAAAGTAAAAGCATGTGGGTGTCACAGCACAAGAAGGTCTCAATGTCTTGCAGGAGCCAGTATCTCCATATTGCACTGTCACCTCCTCAAACTGTATGCCTTGCTCTGTGTGCGTGCACGCTGTGCAAGCTGTCTGGATTTGCAGCCCCTTGTATCTTCACAGTTGCCGCCTTCTCAGCTGCTTCTGGGTGAAATTCTTGTCCTTTGCACAGAGCGTTTCCTTGGCAGCACTAAGCAAGGAAGGTGACGGTGCAGGCTGGCACGGTAGCGAGCAGCCCATTGTGTCTGGCAGGCCTCTGCTCAAACAGGAGGGAGGAGTTTCCTCTTGCTCTGTTACGCAGCTGGGGTAAGACTGGAGTTAGCGGTGTCTCTGATCCTATTTTGCCTTGCCAGCTAGGGCTAGACCAGCGGTAGCTTTTCTGGCAGGTGAGCTACCATAACCCTTACTGCTGGAATGGCTGCTTCTCCTGAACCTCCGTGGGTTTCATGGGATCAAGTGAAATTCCCCAGATATTCCAAGCGCAACATCACAGCTCTCCAGAGCACTAAATTCCTGTGTTTAATCTAATAAATCTCTTTTATTACGAATAAAACTTCTGAAGACCCAGGAATTACCTCACTAGGTCTTCAGAAGGAATGTCTTGTCCTGACTCCCGTTGTGTGTGTGATGGCCGCTTCTTCTCACTTCTCAGAGATGCCTTAGAGAGTGTTGGTGCTTCCTCAAAAAGTCTTGTTTTCAGATGTTTTGGGGTGAACCATTTTCCTCTCCAATGTCTGCCATAGACTGAGAATTACTGAAAAGTTCTGGTCGAAGCCGTTTTGTAGAGTTGATAAGGCATGGCAGGTGTTAAAAATAGCTTGTCTGTGCTATGAAAATAGCTCAGCTTTTCTTCTAGAGGCCGTTGCTTTTTTAGCTGAGGAGCCGAGTGGCCTCTGTGTGCTTTTCTTTTATCTCCGTGAACGCTCATCAGAGGTGGCCAGGCAGCACACCTTTGAAAAACAGAAACTTGCACATGTGTGGTCTTGAGCCATCCAGTTTAATCCCTGAAAAAGTGTACGCATTGACACCAAGCTGGCCTGGGACCAAGCATGACTTTGGAGTTTGTAGTTGCAGGCTCGTATTTAAGGAGCCTTGGTGTGACCCAAGTCCCTTGAGCTGAGAGCAAGGAGCCCCTCTCTCCTGCTGCCCTTCCAACACATGAAGGGGCCCCAGAGTCAGGGAGACGGTAGATTTGAATGCAAAATGTGCCTCTGGCTTTTGGAGCCCCTCTTGCCCCTTCCCCCCAATGACTTTCTTCTGTCCTTGTTTAGGGACGTTACGTGCCTGTAAGGCCCCAGACTCCGTTTGTGTCTGAATGCAGGTGTGTGTTGAGGTTGTCTCTTAATCACGTGGACTGCTGTTACTCTCTTCTGCAGGGCCGCTGCCTTGCACAAAGCACAGTAGATCTCACCCTTGCAGAGCAGTTGGTTAATTAGTATTCTGCTTGTTTGTGTGGCCACTGCTCCCAGCTCTCTCTGTAGCAATCAGGCTTGCTCTGGACTGCAAATTAATATCTCAGGGTTTCTGGTGGCACTCAGCATTAGTTTTCATCAAACATTTTAATAAGCAGGATGTTATTTTCACAATGTCCCAAGGGGGGAAAAACAAAAAGTAGGTCTTGCCTGCGAGAGAAACATCTCTCACTTGGGAATGTCCTGTGTGAGCTCCCTGCAGTTAGATTCTCCTGTCGGCAGGTTACTTAGTGCTATGTATGTTGTGTAATTGGAGCATGTGTCCCATTCACCCCTCTTTTCAGGATGAGACTCAGCTACCTGGTCAGGTGGCTGCTGCATCTTTTCTTCAAGAATGCTCCTGTTGCACAGCTGCTTCCTCCTGCCGCCCTGGGGACTGTCAGTGCTCTGGCAGGCATCCTGGCAGAAAGCAGGGCCTGACTGCGCTAACACTCTGTGTAGATGAGCAGGGCAAACGGAGACAGGCCCACTCTTTCCCTAGCAGTCTCTCCTTGACTTCACAGCCTTTCTGTTCTTGGGGAGTTGTTTGGATGGTACATTAACAAATATATTTTCTTGCATGGAACGTGGCTTGGAGGGATTTATGTCTATGCAATATAGCCTGGCAGTAGGACAGGATTTTTCTTGACTTAACTACGTAAGATTCAACCACTTGGAGCAAACAGATGTTTGAGTATATTAATGCTCGAAAACACTGACAGTTGCAAGAGCCATGTGCCTGAAGGAGACAGCATTGTCCTGGAGAGAATCATTGTGTGACCATGTAGGTCTCCATGCTTTAGCAAAATAGGCATCAGCAAATCCTTGGCCTCTTCATAGCTGTGCTTCTTTTCAGTTGCTATTCAGAGCACAGTAGGTTCTTAGACGTGTGCAGTAGAGGGTCAAACACTGAGAAGGCGAAGGCAGTATCCTCCCGAGAGCGTGGGGTCCGTGGCTGTCCCTGTGTGCTGCCCACTGCTTGTGCAGGGGCAGCCCATGCCCCGGGCAGCGCCTCTGGGGCTCCAGTTCTGGGCAGCCCCCATTTAGCTGTCAGGGGAGATGTCTCTTGGAGGCTGATTGTCTCTCTGGAAGCGGGCTTGGTCTCAGCCCGTCCCAAGCTGAACAGCTCCTCTGCACCCCTGATGGTGTTTTCAGTGTGCTTGGCTGGGCTGAGCTGTTTGGGCAGAGATGAAGGCTTCCCTGGGATAACGAAGGATTGTCCACTGAGCGTGAGCTAGCTGTAGGCACTGCTAGAAGCCGTAGGGTTAATCCCTGGGAATGGAGTTTACTCATGAAGCAGGCAGCTTGGGAGAGGAGATGTCATAAACTTTTCCCTTGTGTTCCCAACCGCAGTACCCTCACTTCTTGAAGAGAGAAGGCAACAAGCTTCAGATCATGCTGCAGCGGCGGAAGCGGTACAAGAACCGAACCATTTTAGGCTACAAGACTCTGGCTGTTGGATCTATCAACATGGCTGAGGTGAGCAGCATTTGACATGATCTCTGTTTACAAAGGTAGACATTTTCCTTTCTCTTTAAACCCAGTGTTGTCACTTTCCTCACTGAGAAGTACTAGGTGGGCTTTCATGTAGCTGTCTTAATAATTGTAATCAGTATTCACAGGGCAATATTTTAAACAGATTTAACTACAGAGTAATAATATTGGACATTTTCTGGATAGTGCCTTGAGATCTAAAGCTTTCACGAGACTAATGTATTACCTTGTCAGTGTTTTGTTGTTGTTGCATGGTGTTTTTTAGAGTTAGGGTGTCCAGATCATAAGTGCAGAACAAGACAGATAGGGTTACACGGGCAAGCCTTCCAACCTTAAGAAATCATAGAGTCATAGAACCATTAAGGTTGGAGAAGACCTCTAAGATCATGAAGTCCAGCTGTCAACCCATCACTACCATGCCTGCTAAACCATGTCCTGAAAGTGCCATGTCTACACATTTTTTGAACACCTCCAGGGATGGTGACTCCACCACTTCCCTGGGCAGCCTGTTCCAATGCTTCGCAACTCTTTCAGTAAAGAAATTTTTCCTAATATCCAAACTAAACCTCCTCTGACGCAACTTGAGGCCATAATGTTAAAGTTAAAACAAGGTTTGCTGTGCTTTTCTGTGCTACTGTGAGAGAGTTCAGTATCAACCAGTTTCTCTCCATTTGCTTGAAATACACTTTGCAATTCCTATTTCATGGCTGCTGGTTATTTAGGTGGAGTTCTGTTCATGAGAGGCAAATGATAAAATTTTCAGATTTGCATCTGAAAATTAATGCTGGAGTCAAATATGGGTAAATTATTCGCTAAGGCTTTCTGAATGGATTAGCTCTGTGCTTCATTATTTCATGCCCTGTTTAATCTCTGCTGTTTCTGTTTCTGAGTATGTAGAGATGGGTTTAGCAGTAGCAAGTTCAGCTTAACACCAGTATTCTTCATCAGACTGCATTCTGTCAACAAATCATTTCCATCCAAAATAAACTAGTGTTATGCTGTGGTGAGTTAGTACTATATTAAATAATTCATTATAAAAAACACTCCGTGTGTGTAAGTTCAGCTTCCCTTAGACTTGCAGTAAATGGTGAACTCCTCATTTGAATTGGCCAAATTCTGATTTGTGATGTTGTAGCTAACTTTTTTCCCTGTACTGTGTTTGTATTGTTTAGGAACTAGAAATTAAATAGTGCTGTGAGGCAGAAAACATGTGGACCTGTGAATTAGACCCATCAGTGAACTTCTGAGCATTGGGCATTTGCCGCTGCTGCATGTGGTTTTTCTTATGTCTTTTTGTAATGTCAGCTGACTGAGGTTAGAAGGTCAAAATTTTTCAAAGGTTCACAGTATTAGGAAACAGTTGCTCTCCAGCTCATCTAGAATATTTCTGAAATTGAAGACTTCAGGAAAACAGATTTTACACTCCTCCCCCTGCAGTTTTTGGTATAATGATCCCTAAACATCACTGACGTATTTCTTTAAAAAAGAAAATAATAAAAGTTCTCTTGGCTATTGAAACAAAGCAATGAACTGGAGTTGTGAGTGTGAGCAGAGTTTAAGAGCAGGGGGGTATGTGTTCCTTATCAGCTCAGGTCTTTTTAAAGCCACGTGAGGAGCTGACAAAGCAGCCTGGTGTGTGTTAGAAAGCCGATGTGCAGGCGCGGGGAAGCGCTTTCTGACTCCGGAGGGGCAAGAGAAGAACGTGAGTCTTAGGTTCTGGGGAGAGCCCTGTGAGCTGCGAGTGGAGAAGGAAGGAGAAACCCACACTGAGATGTCACTCTGCCTCCACCATTGCCTTGTTTTTCCTAAGCCACTGCTTCGTTATCCTGGGGTGGCCAGCCCGTCTGAGATTCAGGTGCCAGCTCTCTGGAGCTGGGATTTTTGCTTTAGAAAGCACTTTGCATTTGTATCTCACCAAGAATTTTGTGAGCCACTGGCTCTTCTGCTGAGCTTTAACACAAAATGAAGTTCCTTAATTAGGTGTTGAGAAGGTTGGTAACTTAATAATTCAAATCAATGCTATGGCGTGGAAGCAAATACGTAGTAATAAGGTAGTCAAGTGTTGTGCTTCAAGGAGGAGCTAACCGGCTGTCGAGATCAGAACGCTTTTTCTTTCCTTCCATCACTTCCATTAGTAGTCAAATAAAATCTCAACTAGCGTTGTGTAGTGCCTGCAGGTGGCTCCTGGACTTGCAGGGTGTTGGCTTGCTTCTGTACTTGGAGATGTGGAGTAACTGTATTAACATAAATAACTCTTGTAGTATGCAAATGGTGCAAGTTTAAATACATTTAAATGCAGATTTGTACTGCTTAATTTCTGTCCCAGGTCATGCAGCACCCAACAGAAGGTGGCCAGGTTCTGAGCCTTTTCAGCAACATCAAAGAGGCCGCGGTGAAAGTAGCAGAAATCTGGATCTTCTCCTTGTCAAGTCAGCCAATTGACCATGAAGACAGCACTATGCAGGCCAGCCAGAAGATCAAGTCTACAGGTAAGAGTACAACCAAATGCTCTGAGGACCAGTGTCTTCCTGAACTAGCTGGAGTTAAACCCCACCTGGGCTTAGATGCTTCCTGGGACAAATGAGAACTGGTTTGCAGAAGTTGCTGTGTTTGTAAGTGATTAATGCAAAGAAAACTCACTTTGCAAACCTGTTGCTCTGTGAGCAGCGAGTGTGGCAGGAGTGGGGGGACTGAGTTGTCAAGGTTCTCCTGCATATCACACCAGGCCTGAGCCATCCAGCAAGGGTTAGCTGTGTTCTCGCCTACACTCTTCGGGCATTGCTGGTGGGTGTGTTGAGAACCTGTAGTTCTCACCTGGCTAACAGTGTTGTACTTGGGAAATTCACATTTTAGCTACTCTTCCAACTTCTTTTTCCTTTGAGTATTCTGCAATAAATCTCATTAACTTAGGTGAGACCTGCAAACCAACAACATGTTTTGGTGTGGATTGTGGCCTGGTTTAACGAGTGTAAATCCATGGTGTTGTGCACTATATAGGGAAGTCGTTAGGGTTCTACTGGTGACAGTCATCTTACGTGGTACCAGCCTTCAGCTCGCTGCTAGAAGAGTGACCTGTTGAAGGTAGTGCATGCAGGTGCTTGTGTTTTATTGCCCGAGGCCAGGCAGCTCACCTGAAGTGTCGTTTCAATAAAGGATTTAGACTCTCCTGGCATGTCGTACTTGCTCCTTTAAGCCAGTTATGCCCATGTTAGGAGAAAAAGTAATTTCCCTTGTGGAGAAACCTCTTGCTGCTGTCTACCAGGTGGTTCTTTCCAGGGTAAAAGGGGGTGGTGTTTCAAGCAGCCTTATCTGTGTGCTGGTCCTTCCAATTAGACATGTTTCTTCTTGTTCCTACACCTCCCAGGTGGTTCCCATCTCACTGACTGTAGCACAACTAGAAGATAAACTAGCAGCATCTCCTTGTGTGCCTCCTTTCTTGATTTGTGACTGTTAGTTGGCCTTCTTTGCTCCTGAGATGAGACTGTCCCCTCACCTTAAAGGAGTTTCACAGGATCTCTCCCCTCTTTCCTTTCCTTTCAGACAACTATTCCGAGGAAGAGTACGAGAGCTTCTCTTCTGAGCAGGAGGCCAGTGATGATGCCGTACAGGGCCAGGTACTGTTTAGGGCATGGCTTCTCCCTGCAAGAGCTTCAGTAGAACGTGTACACTCTCAGCTCATGCTTGAAACTAAAAGCCTGTTTCTTTAGCTAAACCATGACAGTGTGAGACTGTCACCAAGTGTTTAGCTGCAGTGGCAGAAGGCCTGCTCAGTGACTGGTTTCTACCACCGTGCTGTGATTTATCTGTTCACGTGTTTGGACTTGAGCTCTCTTTAAACACTAAAACATTAGCATCCTTGTGCGTTTCTCTGCTTAACGGTCAAGACATCAATTGACTGCTTCTGTAATGCTGATTGGATTCAAAGAGCCCAACTAGATCCCTAGCTGTAATTAAAGGGCCAGTGGGGTCTGAGTCAATCTTTAGTCTTTAATACCTTCTACAAAATAGTTCCTTACAGAGAACCCCGTGGCTAGCTGCGAGATGCTTTCGAGTTTGGGTCTTATTTCCCTTCAGACTCTGGCATCACCTGCCTTCCACCTCTGGGAGGGTATTGAGAGAGGAAACCACTGAAATGTGGGGCTGTGACTATCCTTGTTTCTGAATGTAGAACTAGGGCTGTTTTGCTTCTCCAAGCTGTTATTCCTGGCTCTCTGCAGACCTGGTTCACTTCCTTTTTCCCTCTGCCATCATAACTGCAATTAAGGCAAATGCTGAAAGCCTGGAAGACAGCGCAGCAGGTTAATCTTCATAGAGGGCACATTTTTAGCACTTAAATGCTCGTATGTCCCCATATCACAAAGGTAACACAGGAATCCTCTTTCTGTTCAGGATTTGGATGATGATGAGTACGAGCTGGGGAAGCCCAAGAAGCAGCGGAGATCGATAGTAAGAACGACGTCCATAACCAGGGTCGGTGGAAATTAGTTTTACTAACACTGATGGGGTTTGGCCAGGATGCACAGTGCATGTGACTTACGGGAGCAGCAGTACTAGATGTGCTGGCCCAGCAGAGAGCTTGGGGGCATGGTCACAGCATGTGAAGAGCTGCCAGAAGCAGCCAGTTCGGGGGTGGGTCTGTCCGAGGTGTGTGTATGTGCTGTCTTGCATGTCCTTTGGTTGCAAGGTTAAGGAGCTCCAAAAATCATGTAAGTGTGTGAAATTCACTCCCATGAAGAAGCCAGTGCAGGATCCATGCTCATGTAAGTCCTGAAAGTAGCTTTAAGTGAAGGGAATCTCTTCTGTTTGTGCTCTGCATGGGAGAGGCCAGTGGGAAGGTTTCAGAATGAAGTTCAGTAGCTCAGTCAGGAGCTGGAGCTTGACAGATAAACCTGAAGTGGTGCACGTGGTGCTGAGGCGAGAGAAGCAGCAGGATACTGAAGGCGTTAGGGTGGATAGCTGCATGCGACTTCCCCTCACAGCAAGCGTGTGTGTGCCTGTGTGGAGCAGTGTCTTGTGCTTGACCACGCCGTAATGCAGCTTTCTGCTTACGCGCATCTGTGATGACAATAAGTCAAAACCACCGGGATGGGCTAGGTTTTCTCTTTTGGACTTAGGGGTGAGTTTGGTGATCATTGTACCTCCTGTGAGGCTGTTTCTTAAAATCTGTATTTTGATAAGGTCTGAAATAAACCCTGTTTTGACATGAATCTGCCACTAAAAAGACCCTATGTATGAGACCAGGAGCATTCTAGTTCATATCCTTGGTGTAGTTAGTATTGTTTTCAGGTATTGGTGACTGGCCAGGACAAAATACACCACATGGTTATTAAACGAGCAACTTCTTCTTAGCAAGAACAATGTCTTTCTGGCCCTGACCACTAAAATGATGCTGAATCTCCAGCATGTGGGGCTGGTGTAAAACTGGGTTTGGTGCTGCCAGTTAAGTTAATGTCAGTCCAGCACCAAAGCCAACAGGCCTCCTGTCTGCCGTCAAACCGTTCAGGCCAGCAAACGGCTCTTGTCCTATCACCTTGGCTGCTGCATGCCGTGTGTCCTCCCACTGCCATGCTGATCCGAGGTGGTCTGTGTGATGGACGGTTTTGCTTGGCATCCTGAGCCAGAGGACAACTCTCACTATGGTGAGAGCATCTCGGCCTCACCAGTGCACTGGGGACAGAAATAGATAGGGCAGTGTTTGGAGAGTCTTGTTTGAGACCTGGTGGATTTATTTCACCTAAACTTCAGCTGTGCAGAAGGTGGTTGCAGCTCACAGGATTTGAGTTCAGAGGCAAATGGCTAGGTTTGGAGGTGGGAGGCGGTGTGAAGTGTCTGAGGCCAGAGTGGGAGCAGGCAGCTTTACTTGCAAGAAGAGCTTGCGTGAGGTACAGGAGAGCCAGCGAATGAGCAACTTTCTTCACCTAAGAGTGACCTGGTGCCAGCCATTTTCTTCTCCCTTTCCTTCTGACACAGGGATTCCACCTCAAATGCTCTGTACCAGCATTCACGCCTGGGCCCTGCTCTTCTCTCTTTTCTTCAGAGGGTGCATATTAGGTTGGTCAGTGCCAGACAGAAAGGCTGAGCAGCTCGTGGCAGATCTCAGCTGTCTGGCTCTGCAAGAGAGAGATGTCTCTTGGGGGCAAGTAAGCACAAAAGAAGTGCAGCAGTTTGGCTTATGATGTTTTGGACTTGGTACCTGCTGTGCCCAGGGTCTGGGGGTACCAGACTCAGAAAGCATTTTCTGATAGGTGAGTGCTAAGGACAAGCCACACAACTTTTCTCAAGTAAATGACCCTGCCAGGATGAACTGCAAGCTCATGGCAAAACAGTGCTTTGTTGGTAGAAAACATATTTGTACTTTGGGTCAGTGGGTAGATGCCTGTGTTGGCTCACCCTTGTTAAGAATCAGAAAAGTTGACTGTCAAATGTTTGCCAGAAATTTATCAAACAGGTACAGGAGGTGATCTGGCAGATAAAAGAATGTTATCCACTGCGTGTCCAACCAAGAGTGGTATGCCATCCATCAGGGCCATGAGATTTATAATGCTTGGTGGAGTGGGACCGAGTTTGTTGTAATGCAGGAGAGAAAGTACCATAGGTCTGGAAAAGCTGATTTCAGCATGAGAACAGCAGAGACTTCATTTGTGGTGCTGGGAGTTGTTTGATTTGAAGCAGCAGCTAGAGCACCAGTGTCAGATGTGTCTGGGCTTCTTGCAGACTGGGAGAAAACAGTTCACTTGTGTAAAAGTGTCTTTGACTTGCAGCAACAAAACTTCAAACAGAAGGTTGTGGCATTGCTGAAGAGGTTTAAAGTGTCTGATGAGGTAAGTAATTCGGTCTGTAAGCCTTCCTGTGTTGCCCTTACTGTCTGTTGCCCTCTGACTGCTTTTTGCACCTTGCTTTAGTCTTCAGGAACAATCTCCTGTTTCCCCCTACTTCCCTTGATTTTGTTTTCAAGTCTGCAGTGGATGTGACCTTTCCTTACACCTTGGCCTTGCATGGAGTCTTGAGGGCCAACTTTAAAACGTCAGCAAACATCTTCTAGATAGAGTTTTATCAAAACCAGATTTTGGCAACCACATGTGCACCCATTAGTTTTGCAGGCTGCTTTGAAATTATCTTTGACTCCTTCAAAGGCAAGTAGTCTACTGCGTATGCTGCTTGTGAAGTTAAGTCCCAGCCTGTTTTATCTTACTAAAACAGCCAGGCAAGACATGAAAAATTTGGATGGGGAATGCAGATCCACAGGAGAGTCAGCTGTCTGGTCAGAGGTGAAAATGAAAGAGATCCAGAACCCAAGAAACCTGTGTAACATGAAGTATCTAATATAAAAACGGTTAACTTCTCAGCTGGCTGACTGTGTGCTGATTTTGTGGCTTGTGGGAAAGAGTGAGTAACTCCTTATGCTTCCAAACAGTCCTGTTAGCTTTGCTGTTCTTCTCAAGTTAGCTCAGCAGAGTCAGCACCCGTAGCTGAGGTCTCAGCCAGCTGAGCTGCTGCTTTTCTGAAGCTACCGTTCAAAAATCAAGCTGTGAGCTGTGCACAACTGCCTGCTTACTCTGGTGTATGTGTGAAGCAGTGCGTGGAAGTTCTGTGTGACGTATCTGTTCTCCCGCTTTGCGTGTGGGTGGCAGCTGATCTTTGTCCATGCTCCAGGTGCCTCCTGTAGACATCTTTGTCATTTCTGTCTGCTTGGGTATCGAATCAGCAGGTGTCATGGCAACTTTTTCAGTAAAACCTGAGACAGATTACACTGTTGGGAGTACTGCATTTGTGTACTTATTCTAAGAAAACTGGGACTCCATTTGGAGCCTTTTAAAAGCTTTGTTTATAGAATGGTGTTGAATAATGGACATAATCTACTGTTAATAGCTTGTTTGTAGTTGCTTAGTCCAATAGGAAACTCCTGCTTAACCAGACACTGACAAGCTTGACCCAAAACAAGCACTTCTCATGTCACAGAATCATAGAATGGTTTGGGTTGGAAAGACCTTATAGATTATCCAGTTCCAACCCCCCTGCCATGGACAGAGACACCCACTGCTAGACCAGGTTGCTCAAAGCCCCATCCAACCTGACCTTGAACACTGCCAGGGAGGGAGCAGCCACAGCATCTCTCGGCAACCTGTGCGAGGGCCTCACTGCCCTCAGTAAAGAATTTATTCCTTCTATCTCTTTCAGTTTGAAGCCATTACCCTTTGTCCTGTCACTCCATGCCCTTGTAAAAAGCCCCTCTCCAGCTCTCTTGTAGGCCCCTTCAGGTACTGGCAGGCTGCTCTGAGGTCTCCCCACTACCTTCTCTTCTCCAGGCTGAACAGCCCCAGCTCTCTCAGCCTGTCCTCATAGGAGACGTGCTCCAGCCCTCTGACCATTTTTGTGGGCTTCCGAATCTTACTCCCGAGACTGATGTGCTGCAGTCCTCAGGGGAGCTCGGGTGTCATGGGATCAGTCTGGCTCCTAGCAGAGTCAGTGATGCCTGCTTTTGTCCTGCACGTAGGTTCTGGATTCAGAGCAGGACCCAGCAGAACACGTTCCAGAGGTGGAGGAGGACTTGGACCTTCTGTATGACACATTGGATATAGAGAACCCCAGTGACAGTGGGCCAGAAATGGAGGATGATGACAGTGTCTTGAGCACTCCGAAGCCAAAGTTAAAGTAAGTGTCAGGTGGCTGATGCTGGGCCAGAGAGAGGCCACGTGCACTGTCAGCACAGATTAGATGTTATTTCTATTGCCACCCCTCCATCCTGGTTTTTTCCCCTCTTGACCTGGTATTGGAGCCGTAGCGTGTGTGGTTACAGCCTGAAGGACTGCTTGTGAGCTGGGGGTAGTCTGTGGCTGGGTCCAGCTTCCTTTCTGCCTCGTTTCTTCCTTGTTCCCTTTGCAGACATTCTGCCTGCCCTGCCGCCTGAGCACAGGGTAGGAATTGCTGACAGGCAGGCAGGAGATTAAGCTATACACAGATGTTTTGAAGAGGTGGTAGGAACAGCTGGGATATCTGTGCTGAGGCAGAAGGAGATACGGTTGGAAGCTGCAGGAGTAGAGGCAGGGATGGACAAGGCAGACTGTGTCTTTCTGGAAAAGCTGATAAGACACAGCTGTGTGGAAAGAGAGTCTTTGTGGGGATTAAGGAAGCAGAACTGCGGGAGACAAAGGAGTTCCTCAGGGCCCAAGGGGACTGACTGCAGCACACGTAGATACACACAAGGCTGTTCTGAACCGGCGTTCGTGGGCACTGATGTATGGGCAATCACAGCACAGTGGAGCTGAGCCAGGGATTGCTGGCTCAGGGTCTCAAGCAGATGCAGAACCCTGAGCTAACAGAGCTATGTCATGTCGCTGCCTTAGTAAAGACTGAAAACGTGAGACTGTTCGAGCTGCCGTCATGCTTCTGACTGACATGTGGTTGCATGCTCAGGCCTTCAGTGTTGTGACGGCTCTGAAACAAGCAAAGCCTCCCACTGCAGTTGGGCAGTACAGTGTCTGCTAAATGCCAGCTAATTAGCAGGTGTCATAATATCCTAATTAAGGTAGAATAGCCTAGTTGGGCTAAGAATCAATTCTGAATCTGGAGTGACTTGTTCCCTGTCACTGAGCCAGAAGACGTCAAGGATAGACTGGGCAACAGTGTTAAGTGATGGGGCTGGTGACTTGTAAAGGCATTTGGAGTTTGACCCAATACCTTGACAGTTGGTATGCCCTGCCTTGAAGGGATTTGAAAGCAGATGTGTTGTGGTGAGCAGCTGCTCTGAAACAAGCCAAAGTGGTGTACTGCACACACTGAGAGCTCATGTCGTGTTCCTTGGAGCCGAGGAGCTAACTGTTCTGAGCTATGTGATTGCTGGAGTATCACTGCAATAAGAACTTCACATGTCCATTTGGTCCTTTGTGGTTTGCTCTGTCCACTTTGTGGTTTGCTCTGGCCAGTTCTTGTGTTCGTATGTTGAAATGGAGGTGATAAATGGTGATGCCTGTAGGCAGGTTTTTCCTGCAACAAAAAAAATCAGTTCCTTAAATTGTAAATGAGTCTTGTAGCGTGGTGTGATAAACTGCCTTTTTATGTGGAAGCGCAATCTGATTGTATGCGCTACCTTATCTCACTGAGCAAATGTGTAATTGGATCCTAGGGCTGGCAGCCAAATCCAGATGCAGGCTGGAAATAAAATGCGTGGTAGCACCAAGAGTCACTTACCCGCAGGAGCAGAGTATCAGAGGGGAACAGTAACTCTGTTTGCTGTCTTTCAGTCAAGAGCTAGACCCCGTCCGGAATGGCACGTAGTTCAGTCAGCATTTGCAGACCTGAAACGAGAATTGCAGTGTGAAACTTCGCACGTGGTGCGTGAGCTAGCGAGGACGCAACTGCTTGTGTGGGGTGAACGTGCATTCTGTTCTGCTGTAGAAAAACGCTGGACCCACGTGCCCACCCTGGATTTTATGGAAACAAAAGCTGCTGTTTGGTGTGCAGTGTGGGAGCGTGCAAGCGTTCCTAGTAAGAGCTGTATAACTCTGGTGTGCTGTGTGACAGGTGACATATTGGATCCATGAGATGGAGGTCAGTCAGTCACTGTCAGAGCTAGACAGGGGTCCCTGGACTTTCTGGCTTCTCTTGCTGTCCTGGAGACCTCCCTCTCCTTTCAAAAGTTGCCTATAAATTTTACTGGAACCAGTGGGGAGCAGTAAGACAGCCTGGGAACAGTCATGTTGCTTTGCTGTGAAACCGGGGCACTTTCTCTGTTAGTGTTTTTGAGAATAAGAAACTGTTTTTGCTTTCCTTATTCAGACCTTATTTTGAAGGACTGTCACACTCCAGCTCTCAGACAGAAATTGGTAGCATCCACAGCATCAGGAGCCAGAGAGAGCCATCAAGTCCTGTAAGTCATGTTTCAAGAAGGTTATCTATCTGCAGGTAATACAGCAGACCTGCACGGTCTCTATTTGCATGTGTACATTAAAGCACCCTCTCTGACCTCCTCCAAAGACTTGTATACGTATGTATGAATTTTCTGCTAAGAAAACATGTTTGTTGTTTGGGGTTTTTTTTGTTGTTGTAGTTTTTTGTTTTGGTTTGGTGTTTTTTAAAGCAAATATTGTATTAACTCAGGGGGACATCTTCAGGTTATATATTGAATACTTGCTAACAGTATGGATAACTCCGGATTCCCTTGTACTTGCAATGACTGCCAGGATGGGAGATGTTGCCTGGGAGTTTTAGGGACTCCTTGGCACTGTTGCAGGGAAACTTTTCCTTACTGTTGTTGGGATGCTTTTCCTGGCGGCTGGGAGCGAACGCTGAGGGGCAGCTCACCCCCTTTTACACCTGCTTGTGGATGGGTATATTAGGCACAAAGAATATCACCCTATTCCAGGGCACTTCCTTGCTTCTGCTGTGTGGTGTGCATCAGCTGCTGCTTTGCCACATCCCACACTCATGCATTCCATCCTGGTGTGACCAGGAAGCACTCCTGGTCCTGCTGCAGAGCAGTGTGCTGTTTAAACGGAGAAGCGTGTCTTTTGCACAGCCTGATCCAGAGAGTGTGGCTGAAAACTGTGCTGGTGCCATACCTCCTAATGACTTTTCTCCTCCCAAGCAGGTAGAAGTGCCTGAAAAGACAAAAAGTCTTGGAGCCAAACACACAGGCGACAGTATTTCTGATACTGTCTCTTATGTAAGTTGAAAATGCACTTCTGAACATTCCCCGTGGCGGTTTGGGTGTCAGCTGTGAACTGAACTGTGGTGTGCGCCTGTCCATCCGTATAGTTGCGTATGCAACACCATTTATGTGGAGAACATTAGCTGCAGTGAAGATAATGCTGAGCTCTCCTCCTGACCTTAGATGATGGAGATTCTTGTGTTTCAGCCTTCTGAAATTCAAATCCTTTATGTGGTCTTCTGTTTAAACAACCTTTCTCTTGGTTTGAGGAAGGCTGGCCCACAGTATCTTACTGAGCATGTGTATCGTCCTGAAAAGTGTTCTCAGGGCTGTTACATTTTACCAGATGGAAGTATTACTTCAAGCTGAATTGGCAGAAATTGAGCTGGTCCTGGGGTAAATATCCCAAAGCTGAAGTTGCCTTACTGGGGACATGCAGTTTGTAATGTTTCTCACATGTCTCTCACTCTCCGCTAGTTCATTTGGGTAAGCTGAGTTGATCTCTGTTGCTTTAGAAGACGCATCTCTGGGTTTGAGCTGGGAGAGTGCCTACTCCAAATAGCTTCTGACCACCTTTCCTGCCTCCAACTCCCTTGTGAGGCACAGCTGGGAACTGGTAGTCCCAGAGAGGCAGTATTGGCTTCTCCCTTTTGGCAGTGAGGAGCACATCTGGAAGAGGCAGGCTGAACGTGCCCCACCAGAGCCAAGCTGGGGTGCCTTCTGCCAGCCCTTGTGGTAGTGAGACAGAGGGGAGGGTTTGTTCCTGATCACTTGGTTCCCTGTGTTTTTGCAGGAATCTAACCAGCAAGCTGAGGTCCAGGAAGCTGAACTTCCCACACCAGATGTGTTTGTCGAGAAGCTCCCACCCAGTGGGAAGATCACAAAGACCGAGTCCCTCATTATCCCGTCCACCAGGTAGGGTGATGACGCAGCATTGCGCCTGCTGCAGGGCTGCTTGGGAAGTCGGAGACAGCCTGCCAGCAGTTCAGGATGGCCTTAAGCCACTGACTGCGAGGAGACCCTCCTGCTGTTCAGGCACGCAGCTGATGGGTCTTGAGCACTTGATAAATGAATGCTTGGAACCCTGAAGAGCAACATTGCTTTGAGGTTGCTCCTGTCTCTTGTGTTGTACCTGCTCCATGTCCAATTAAGTTTTTATGAAGCTCTGGAGCTGCTTGCTTGAAGATGCTGTTGCTAAGTCAATGTCTGATGCAGATTTTGGCCTTGAAGGTGGCTGTCAAGTCTAACTTACGTCCTGCTAAGCCTTCCTGAATAGGATGGTGAATGTGGGCTTCAGCAATGCCACCATATAGTTTCTGTGGTTATTTGCAGACAAATAGATGTTCATTTGAACAGGTGTTTCTGTGCTGTGTTTGAGGTGTGACTGCAGTTTGCGTAGTTGTTATGCTGGTGTATCAATAGCAGGGTGATGATGTGGGTCTTAGCATGGCTGTGGAAGTCTGCCTGGGACTCCTGGGAACATGCTGTGTAGCGGAGCTGTGTGCTCTGTACTATCAGAAGCAGAATTAGCAAGTCTCAAGCTAGCTCAGATCTACATGCACGATTCCGCTGTGCCTCCACTCGCATTGCTGAGGTTGCTAGACTGGGTGATCTGGGATTTGGGGGCTGGATCTTGCTCAGGTGTGAGCCAGCTCTGGATTGCAAGCACATCTTTCTAGCAGGTCTGAAGGGAAGCAGACGGGACGTCGAGGAAGGAGCACGTCTCTGAAGGAGAGGCAGCCAGTGAGGCCACAGAACGAGAGAGCGAACAGTCTGGACAATGAACGCTCTCCGGACACCCGGCACCACTTACAGGTGTGAAAAAAATTGCTGTCTCCCCAGCCACTCATAGTTTTTCCTCTTCTCCAACTGTCTCCTGTGGTCCCTTCTGGTCCAAGTGCTGTCCCTGCTGGAAAGAAACGCAGCTCTGCGGCTCCAGGAAGGAGGGAATTTATGTCTTGGCTGATACTGTATCTTCCATCCAGTCTGCTGGGTTTTGCCAGCTTGTTTCTCTGTCAGCCAGCCATAAACTGAAAACACTGGAACAGATTGTTGTGATGAGAAAGGAGTAGGGATGTGTTGAGGAATTACTGCTTTGAAAGAAGGCAAATTGCTAGGAATTGCAAAAGGGCACTAACTTGTGCAGAGCATGTGCCGTGCTTTTGTTAGTTGCAGGACTCAGTTAATTCCCTCCTTTAAGGAGATTGTTGCTAGCTTCTGTGAATCCAAAATTCCTCAGACTACTGTTAGTTGATATAAAATGAAGTAAGGAAGAGTGCAATGGCAGAAGGCGTAATGGCCAGCAAAATCTAGGTGTCTAATAGAGGAGCCTGCAGAATGTTGCAGTATTGAAGAAGCTGGTAAGTGTCAGTTCCAACAGCCAGCACGGCTGCTAGCATGCCTTTGCTGATGGGGTGACCGAGCCCTGGCCAGCCATGCACAGCCACCTGGCATGAATGCAAGAGGTGGAGGCTGGAGAATTAGAGCTGACTTCTCCTACCATTCTCTTCTCTGTGTCTTTATTTGCAGATCCCCAGGAAAACGGTATATGACCAACTAAATCACATCCTGGTTTCCGATGACCAGCTGCCAGAAAACATTATTCTTATCAATACTTCTGATTGGCAAGGCCAGGTAAAGGCAGGAGACGTTACCTGAAGCGAAGTTTTCCTTCACTGTTCCTCCTCAGGAATGGACAGGCCTTGAGCTCTAGCGCTAATCAAGTAGATTCTGCTGCTTGGTTGGAAGAGCAGTTGTGGTGTGCAGGGGCTGGCAGCATACTGAGAGTTCAGTGCCTGTACTGGGATTTGTTTCACTGGGAGGTGCTGTGGATCTTGTAAGGCTTTCCCACCTGAGTCCTTTCCCAGAGGTTTTACCTTTTCTTAGAAATGCCATTCCTTCTGTTTAGCAGCACACTGGGAACATCTAGACCCTTGCACTCAGGAGCCTACTTCTTGGCTGTGGTAGGCTGGGACGGAGGAAGCAGGAAGGACTGACCTGTAGTTTAGGCTGAGATTTCTGGGCACAGGTAATCACAGGAGAAAATGTTTCAGGTCTGCTCTATTGCCTTGCATGGATGCTTGTGATGCCTGGCTACAGGTATGTCACCCTGTCTTTTCTGAGTGACAGTTCTGTTAAGGAGAACCCTGAGCAGTGCTTTCTTATGCTGGCAACATGGGTGGTTTGTTATGGGTTTGGTTGGGAGTTCAGAATAAATTTTGCTCCTTTTGGAACCTCAGTCTGAGAAAGTAATAAAATGTGTATGGAAGAAACCCAGTAAATATGTACTGGGTGACTGGTGCCTGTAGAACTTGCACCAGGCTTATGGAGTTATGTCGGTTGGTTTGGCCGCCTGCTTCTGGAAGAAGTATGGTCTCAGTGTCAGAGATGAAAAATACCAGCTGAGCTACTGGTTCCAGCTCCTCTATACTTGGAAGATGGAGAAATACCTTCCAGAGATTAACAGAAGGCATTGTAGGTCTTCTCCCAATAGTTTTAGCAGCTTGTGTGTGCAATATCAGAGGAGGTGAAGATGGCATTGGCTGCGGTCTATGAATTAGCGGTGCAGAGTTTGAAAACATGAGATAATTGCCAAATCTCATCAATGTTATGTTCATGTATACCTGAGGTGTGTATTAACTTATTTTCTGTTAGCTGCATGGAGGGGAAGCCGTCTGTCATGAGGAACGTGTGTGTTGGTAGCACCCTCCCCCTTTTTAGTGCTCCAGGGTGAGCAGAACATTGCATTTGTTTAAGTCCTTTTGAAATCAGAGAGGTGCAACTGCAGTCCCAGAAGCAGGCGATCAGAGAACATCTGCTTTTACCAAGTGCTGTCTCCGAGGCGAACAACCTTCTGCTGCCGCCCTGCTCTGTGTCCATAAAACCCCTGCTCTTCTAGAGTTCACAGAGTTGTAGAATGGTTTGGCTTGGAAGGACCTTGTAGATCATCCAGTTCCAAGCCCCCAGTCGTGGGCAGGGACACCTTCCACCAGACCAGGTTGCTGAAAGCCCTGTCCAACCTGGCCTTGAACCCTTCCAGGGAGGGGGGCAGCCACAGCTTCTCTGGGCAACTTGTGCCAGGGCCTCACCATGCTCATGGTAAAGAATTTCTTCCTTCTCTCTGGTCTAAATCTACCCTCTTTCAGCTTGAAGCCATTACCCCTTATTAGAGTTGTCATTGCCCCTTATTAGAGTGGTTGTTGCCAGAAATACTGTGGTTTGGATATAGTGTTGGTGGTTGTCAAGAAGGTGCAGTGTTGCTGTTTCTAAGAGGAATAGTTTTCTTTTGACTGATGCACAAGGATGAGTTATTTGGGAAACAGCTGAATCACCTGCAAACTGGACATCGGTAGAGTGCCCGTGCTTGGGTACGAGAACACCTGGGAGACTGGGGGAGGCAGATGTGCTTCTTGTCACAAACTGTACCAAAAGAAGGACCGTAACATGTTCTGTTCTCTCCTCAGTACCTATCAGATGTCTTGCAAAAGCATACTTTGCCAGTGGTCTGCACATGCTCCTCAGCTGATATTCAGGCAGCTTTCAGCACTATTGTCTCCAGGATACAGAGATAGTAAGTTCTCACCTTGTGTTGTTTGTTGAGTCTCAGCTCTAAAAGCCTCTCAGCTCCTCTGCCCCCATGCCCAGGGAGTTTTCCATCCAATAGCTGAGAAATACTTCTCCTTTCCTATACTTCTCACTTCCAGTTCTTCTCCCCAATCTGCTTTCCTGACGTCAGAGTTGCGTGGCTCTTCAGCGCTCGCCAGCCCTGCAAGGTTGTTGCTGTTCTGCCATGCGTGTGAGGATACAAGTCTCCTTTCACTGACACCAGTGTTTTTAAAAGATTATGCTTTGGAGGCTGCCTCATAGGTCAGATCTAGTAACCAGTAAAGCACACAAACCTAATAGGTAGGTTTTTAAAGAGTTCTTGTTCCCCACCCCCAAGTAATTCCCGTATTAATTCTCAGTTCCTCAAGGCGTTCCCTAGATACCCACTGAGGGCTGTGGGTACCTGGGTATGTTCTCTGACACGGTAGTTAGTTACAATAGGTACATCCTAATCTACATATTTGAGTTCAGCTCTACAGAGTCTCAAAATGTGTGAAAGGAGGAGCAAGGAGACCAATTAAGAAAGTACTGAACAACGTTGCATTTTATTAATAACGTTTTAAGTTGCTGATAATCATCGTGATGTTGCCTTGTGTATTGAACAAGCTCTCTTCTGCCTTGGTTGTTATTAACCGATTTTTGTACTTGTTCTGAAATAGCTGGTTGGAAGCACGATTATGAATATGTTCCCTCTTTTTCTGTCTAGCTGTAACTGCAATTCACAGCCTCCAAACCCCATTAAAATTGCAGTGGCCGGAGCCCAGAATTACCTCAGTGCTGTATTGAGGCTCTTTGTAGAGCAGCTGTCTCACAAAACCCCAGACTGGCTCGGCTACATGAGATTTTTGATCATCCCTCTAGGTAAATAAGGAACAATTTTTCTTCATAGAAAGACGAACGGGTTAAATGTGATCTGCTCCCTCAGGAGAAGCCCTCCTGGAAGCTTTGGCTAGGTATATGGCTGTTATGCGAGGCAAATGTCGTGCTGTCATAGTACTGTGTAACGCTTACGTTGCTGCTCTTGCATGAGTGAATTTCATCTTTACATTCTTGATGCCAAAGTCTGCTTGTAAACCTTTTTGTTTGAAGCAAGGGGTTGAGTACTTTCTCCCCATACAGGGAGGCTCTTATATATCTTTGTATCACGGCACAATGAATGTGTACAATAATGTTCTGGAAGCCCTTTCCCTGGCTGAAATCTTAAATTCATTGAGCGCTATGTTTCCCGAAGTGATAACTGCTCTGGCCTCTCTGAGGCTGACACAGAAAATGTTTATGGAGAAGGGAGACTGAAAATTTTTTAAAGGCTCTGAAACTGCTGAGAGTTTAAATTATTCAAATTACATGTGTCTTTTGACCTTTTCTTGATGTGCTGTTCTCCTCGGGTGTTACCCTCAGTTTTCCAGCACCTTATCTCTGGACTTCCAACAGCTCGACAAGCCTGCCTGGCTGGAAAGTAACCCAGCTTGGATTGTTTGTGTAGGTGCAAGTGGAGTGGGCCGATAATAACCTTAGGGCTCTTGTCGTAGTTGAAAATATGAGGAATGTTATAGCGGAAAGGCCTGGAAAGCCAGGCGGTCGCTGATGCTAGTGGGCAGGGGCATCTGGGCAGTGTTGGTGTTGGAAGGGTGTGATGCCAGAAGCTGGTCTAGTCCAAGGCTTAGTTTGTGTGAAGAGGGCACTTAGGTGGTGTAGGCAACAGAAAACTGGGAAAGCACTTTTTCTTGGTATTTTCCAGTTGTCTAGGGTTGGGACTGGCTGATGGCATTTGCTGTAGGAGCTGGAAGCTGCTGCTTGGCACCATCAGCAGTGGGGTTAGGCTGTCAATTCAGTGATGGGATTTGCAGAAGTCAAATAAAAAGGCAGAAGAAGAAAGCTGGATTCGTCTGTGAGGAAGGCATTTAATTTCCAAAGTCATTGGCAGGAAGATGAGAATGCCCTTTAGGGGGTAAAAACACACAAAAAATTATTTCTGCAGGGTTAAGTGTGCTTTGAATGAGAGTCTGTGTGATTGAGGACTTTGGTCCTCACATGCTGACTGTCTCCTGGCCTCAGAAGAAGTTTTCTGTCCTGCAGTCTTTAATCATATGAAAATATTCTCTCGCTGAAAGTGAAACACAGGATTTAGCTAGTGTGGTTCCTAGTTGTTTTTTTAATCTTAGAACTTTCTTTGGTAATTAAAAAAAAGGAAGATCAAAACTCTTTGATAATGGAAGTGCTTCACAACTCTGAATGCTTTTTAAATGTACTTCAAGTACAGAAACTTACCTAACAGGGCTTTTCCCATAGAAATCTGCAGTATTTACTGATCGGATCAAGTGCTTATTTCTGGCCAGCTTTCTGGCAGTTCCTTTAAAATGGTTGAGCAGCAACCTCTCTTTTCTGACAATTGATAAGCACCAGAGTCAGAATGGCGACCATGCCATTAATGTCTTGGAAAAGACTTTCTGCCATTAGCAACACCTTTGAAGTAACAGTGGTGGAGTTTTTTCTAAGGGGGTTTTACCTTCGTAGTCCACAACTACACGCTGCAGTGACAGAAGAGTCAACCTACAGTTGTTGAACAGTGAGAAATGCCTCATGTCTGCAAGCATCTGCACTGGGAGACTCAGTCCTGCCTCATGCTTCTGATTCTGTGGCTGAAAGACTCCATTGATGTCCAAACCAGTGTATAAACAACTGAAAACAGGAAAATACAAAAGAAAAAAAGGTTGGGGGTTATTTTTGCTGTTTGGGGCTTTTTAGTGTTTTGTTTAGCTCCCATGGATAGAAATTCTTGGGAGACCTTGTGTTTGGTGCTTGTTTCCAACTGCATCTGCCGTGTGCAATGTGTTTTCCCAGCATGAGGGAAAGCTTCTCCAGCACATGGTGCAGAGCTGTTCCACATGCACTGTTTAAAACTCCACTGCAAAAGAAATGATGGGTCTGAAAGTAGCCATGATCAGGAGGGTCCATGAGAGAACTTAGGCCCCAGTCTCTAATGACACTGAGGGGAGCTCAGAGAGGCCTTTTGCTTGAACCTTTCCTGGAAGTCTGGAAATCAGCACTGGTTTGGAGGGCTGAGAAAAGACAGTGGTTTTTTCCCACCGTGGGCTTTACTGGAGGATGGTGATTATAGTTAAGCAACTGGGTTCTTCTTGGAAGGAGTTGTCAGGTTACCAGTTACCAGCTGATGACCCAGCTGTTGCAGGCTCTGGAAGCGTGGCTTGAGTTGAGAATACGGTATGCAGGAAGGATGAAAATAAGCTCATCAGGAGGAACTCTGAGGCCACTTCATGGCTGAGTGTAAATGTACAGGTCTCAAGCTGAGCATGACTGAAATGTGGTGACTGGAAAGTGCAGTCCTGGCACGCCTTCTCTCCTGTGTTGGAAGACTGGAGAGGTAGTTGCAAGAGCAAGTTGTCTGCGTTGGGGACACATGTGGCCTAAAATGAAATTTTTGCTACCTCCCAGGGGCAGATATTGTCACTTAAATGCCTTCCCTGTCCTGTTCAGTAGAAGTAAGTGTGAAGGCAGCTCTCCATCCAGGGCTGGAGGCAGGACACACAAACTTTCTGCAAGTAGGTCTTAGGGGAGCTGTAAAGCTAGAGCAAGCAGGGATCTGACATGTATGCCAGCGCTCACCAGAGACTGTAATCCTTGTAATCCTTCTGTCTTTAATTACTATTTATTCAACTTCCAGCCCTTCTCCACCAATTAAACGAGCCTCCCTGGGTTGTTTTTCCTGGTTGGAGACAATTGCTGTATTGCAAAGCAGCCGTGGTGTGCGAATGGTGTCTGGAGGAAGGGGTCTGACTGCTCTACGCGGAGGTGACCTGGCCGCGGTGCAGCCTCTGGGCAGGAAAGCCGCTTGCAAAACTGAGAGACTGAGATGAAGAGCCTTAGGGCCTGTGTGTCTTCCAAATCATTTATTTCCTCAGCAGTTTCTCAGTCCTGTTTTCTTTGGCCTTTTAAAATTTAATTTGGTGAGGGGGAAGGGGAGGCATCACTGAAAGATGTCGGTGGTGTTGAAGCAGTCTCTCTGCTGGGAATTCTGTTTGCATGCTCTTGTAGAGATAAGCTGGACTAATTTATTATAATTGAAGAAATTTATTTCTGGGGTGTCTAGTGTAGTCTTGATTTTGAAATTCAATTGCTTAAGCGTAAAAAACACACCTGCGGTCACTGCTGGGAAGAACAACTGTCATGTTTTCCTTTCTTTCTTAGGCTCTCATCCAGTGGCCAAGTATCTGGGGTCTGTAGATTATAGATACAACAACTTCTTCCAAGATCTAGCCTGGAGAGATCTGTTCAACAAACTTGAAGCACAGACCACTGGTAAGACCACGTGTCTTTGTCTGGCCTGTGTGGGATAAAAGGCTTGAATGAGTAATTTTAGCAAAGGTCATGTAATACAAGAGGAAGCAGACAAATGTTTTTGTTCCTCTTTTCTCCTCACTCCACCACATTCCCTTTTCAGATGCTGACCTTTGTATGTCCTCCTCGTGGTGGTTTGCAAACAGTTGTTGGCTCCCAGAGGCACTAACTGCCTCTGAGTCACGCTGTTTTTACTTATCGTTCAGTTTTGTTCATTAATGTGGAGGTCTCACTACCAAGTTTGGTACATTGTTTTCTTTGGCCCTTCAGAAACTGTCCAGCCTAAAAGTTCTGGAAAACTGGGAACTCTGGGAAGATTAACTTCTATTAGTTGCATGTGAGAATGACCTTGACATTTCTGAAATCTGCTGGCAGGATCTTTCTCATTAAAAGAAGAATTTTGTTATTCAACAGTGTTGTAACGTGGGAGCTACCCTAGGTCAGATCAACAAGTTCCTGTTCCGATCTGAACCTGTTCTAGGCCAGGATAAAGTCTTACTGTGTGTTAAGGTACTCATTTGCTTAAAATATTAATGCTTACAGTTTTTCCATCCGTTCCTTCAAGAATGGAAAGAAACAGGAGAAAGGAGGATTTGCATCTGACACTGAGGGCTACCTGAGACTTTACTGAGGAGCGGTGCTCTCGTGGCAGCATATCTCCCACAGAAATGTCACTAGCAGCAAAAAGCTTTGTGGTTTTTGGAGCGCTGCACAGGTGGGGAGGTTGCAGTCTGGTTCTCCTGTTAGAATTGCAGGGAGCCTCGGGGTCCTAGGGTGATCCTGGAAGTCCTCTAGCCATGAGAGGAGAGGGAGAGGCCTCTTCACAGGGGGTTGTTCAGGGCTTTTTCCGGCAGATGGGAACTTGGCTGGACAAGGCCCTGGGCAGCCTATTCTGGAGGTGAAGTTAGCCCTGCTTGGAGCAGGAGGCTGGACTAGAGATGTCCTAATGTGCCACCCAACCCACGCTTTTACTTGATCTCAAGTTTGTGGAAGAACAGATGTTGGGAAGAGGTTTCTTTTAATTCCTTTCCGCCCTTGAAAATGCGGACAAATGTCAATACCGTCTTGATTTTTGTGTCTAGGTTAGGCATACTTCATTACCTATAGAAATCTAGCTCAGGAGCCGTATCTGCTCTTCAGTAGGTTGTGTGCTGCAGCCATTATTTATTTGCCTGCATACTATGAGGAAAATGCAGCCTCGTTTTTGTACAGTCCAGGCCTTGTAGATTCTCCATTTTCATCTGTGCAGTGAGAACAGTGCAGAAACCCTGTGATGGCATAAGAAGATCTGGCAAAGAATCATAGCTCTTCACAGTTCAAATAATTGTCATAAGAGACTCCGGGTTAAAATGCCCGTTAAGGTGCGGAGGTGGCTGGTGAAGGTAACTTGTGTTCCCTTGATCTCACAGTTGAGGCTTTGTGCTTGAAACCAAAGAAATATGGAAGGCATTTAGGAAATGTCCTGTCAACTTCAATCAAACACTCTCACAGGCTTGAAGCATACTTGCTGTGCTACACGTGTGATCTTTGTGCTCTTCCTACCCTTGTGTGGCTCTCAGTCTTTGCAGTTAACTCAGCAAGGCCTTGAGCTTGTCAGGAAATCAGGTAGCTCAGATGCTGGTGTGAGCAGGGCAGCCCACCAAGGCCCTGGGAGAGATGGCTAGGCACTTTCTTCAGCAGATACCTACAGTCAGGGTGCAAAAAAAGTCTAAAGCTGACTCTGTGCGGGTACACATTTTCAAAGAAAAGCATTTTAACAAATAGAAATGAACTAATACTTCAGGAAATGCTGCTGTGTACAGATGTGGGCGTATCTAGTGTGCCTTCCTAATGTTTTTACTGTGGGGCTCTTGCAGGACGCTTGCGTTTGGTTAGACAGCTGTACGGTGCTCTGGGGTAGGCTGCAGAGCTGCCCTTGGAAGATGAAGTTCACATGCAGCTGGCTGCCTACCGTGAGCTGCTTGGCTGAGCAAATGGAGGACACTGCTGGTGCTGGTCCGAGAAGTCACTTAATTTATTTTCTCTCTTTGTTCTGTTGCAGTTCCAGAAACGCCTGACGTGGTCTCCCGGATAACACAGTATATAGCAGGGGCAAACTGTGCACACCAGTTGCCCATTGCTGAAGCGATGCTGACGTACAAGCAGAAAAGGTATGTCGCTGACAGAACGCTGACTGTCCAGAATGAGCATCAGGGTGAAAGCAAAGTGCTTTTCTCATCTCGTGTGCCAGCCGTCTTAAAATCACTCCAACCTGCAAACACCCTGGGATCCTTACTGTAGCCTGCACCCAGAGATGTGTCCCACTTAGATCACAGTGACTTTACAACAGTGTGCTTCGTTTAAGTGCCGTGATTTCTTTGAAGAGCTGAGAAGTTTGAGGAAGTGGGGACTGGGCAGGATGGGGGATGGACAGATTATATATGGTCATGTGCTGGAGACCTCTTACCACAGAGACCTCTCACTTAGCATGGAGACTTCAGGTGTGTAATACTGGATTGCAGCTTTCCCCCCTTTCCCCCTCTCCCCGCCACGAAAGTATCTTCCATGAGACCTGGCCTTTTTGCACCAGTGTTGAGGGAACTGAAACCCTTTCTTTTTAGAGCGCAAATAGCAGAGCTTCTCGCAGGAGAGAGAAAATCCTTGTTGACTGGCAGTTGCAGGCTACTGAGATTCCTACTGGGGAGGGCTGACATTCACCAAGTTTTATTTCAACTTCTCTTAAGGGATAAGCAGCCTGTAGGAGGGAGGATTGGGGTCAGAAAAACAGATTGAGAGGTATGTAGAGCCTCATGTGGCTGTGTTCTGGGAAGAAGAGTAACGGTCACTGAAGGGTGGAGATGTGTTGTTTCTGAGGCACAAAGGAGAATAATAGACTCCAACTCACACACATCCCAGTAATTTCTCAGAGCAGGACGAACACTCAACTCGTGATTTTTCTTAATTGGAGACTCACAGTCTCCTGTGAGGCATGGATTATGTTAATTACTACCCTTTCCATGTTATATCTGATCTTTCATTTTTGATCCATTAACATCCCTCATTGGTGCCTCCTTTGCATAAAAACTGGGAGGGGTTAAAGGTGAGAGCAGAGTCACTTTTCTGCCTGTTTTTGAAAATGCTCGTTGTATATTGCTTTTGTGTCTGCTCTATGTTACTTTGCAGAAAGGATTCAGTAAAATTTAGCCTATTCTTCATGCTCTCGTAGGGCAAATATTTCCAGACTGGCTAGTCCATTAAAAAGAGCATACTCTTGTCACTGTTTGTGAACTTCTATAATTTTAGCCTGATAAATGTGAAGTTTGGAGAGCCGCAGGGTCAGAAGCTCTTGGCTTCCATCTTTTGTTTTGGTGGGAAGACTTACCTTAGTTACAAATACAGAGTTCAGATACTCTTAGGGCAGTGTGAACCCCTTGTGATGGCTGGTTTGTTATTTCTCTGCACCCTTCGGTTGCTGGGATCTGCAGTGGTTTCCACTGCCTTCTCCGTTCTGTTACAGGTTCATTTTTGTCATTAACATGCATGTAATCATTTTTACTTCTAATGTGCCCAGAAAGATAATTTGGTACTTTGTTTGAAAACATCCAAAATGTCTTCAGTAATTGATGCCCTTAGCCCTGCCAGCAGCGTGCATGACTGCTTTACCAAGCTGGTCTGATCCCTTTGGATTTTAGACCCTCTGGACTTGGTGGCGCCATGCCTGAAGCTGGATCAGGCTCAAACCCTGCAGAAGGTTACTTGGAAAAGAGATGGCTGAGACTTTTAGTCAGACTCCTGGTGTAGCCTGCAGTCTCTTAGTATCTCTGTCGTGTCCACTTTAGAATAACTTCTACTTTCAGTTAAGTACCCCATGAGCAAACTAGAGGGTGAGCTAGACGAACAAGCTCTCCCGTGGGGTGAAGGGCAGTTATCTCCCCGTGTGGCTTTCTTTAGAAATGCAGCGCTCTGTCACTGGCAGCAACTTAGGGAGGGTATTGTGAAAAACAACACAGAAACCATATTTCCATTAGCACTATCTAAATGAATGCATCCGTTTTTTGTAATTGTAATAACATATTTATCTTTTTCTTTGGTTGCTTTCTGAAAAGGAAAAAGAGCTTTCATTTTGATTTTACCATAAGGTATCAGTTCCTTTTAGGTTCCCTCTCCTGTCTCCTGTACCTTTTCCTCTATGAACTGGTCTTTTGTGCCTTGTTTAACAGGTCCTGCAGGTCTGGGATGCACAGTTTGTGCTTTAGGTTAAATGCTGCTCGCTGCTTTGAAACTATGGCATCTGCTGGCAGAACGCTTCTTAAACATTGCTGCTCTGCCTTTGGACCACACATACAGGTTCCTGGGGAGCAAACTGAGTGGGAATGAAGTGGTTATTGAGAGAGTGGCTTTGAGCAGTCACACACGGAGAAGGTAGGGTTTTTTTCTTCCCTTCTTCCTAGCCGACAGAGGATATAGTGTAGCTCCACAAGGGTCAGGACTGAGCAAAGGCTTTGCAGATCCCCTCTGTTGGAACTGGAGTGCTGTAGGTGACACTCAGTGACTCAGGGTGGGGTTCAGCCATGCAGTGTCTGAGTGCAGACCAGCAAATCTTCTCCCTGTAATCAAAAAAATGAGGACTAGTCTCTTATTGACAGGCTATCTCAAACGTATGGGCCTTCTCTGAGCTGAATAAAGAGGAGACAGATGTATGCTAGCAGGGGAGTTGTGCTCACCGAGCTGCCTCCAAGACCCCCTTGCTTCTGCAGGGTCTCCTACTGCGAGTCATAGGATTGTTGGGCATTGTTTATTTTACTCAGTTCACAGAGTTACTGCAACTCCGTTTCCCTCAAGGCCAGAGGTGAATAGCTGCTTCAAGGCAGTGGTCCATGTAAAAACAGCAGCGCTACCTACAAATTCATTGTAAGATAAACCTCCCAGTATCCTAGCATTTGCTCTGTTAAACAAGCCCTAGTGGTCCAAGGAAAGCCAAGCCAACAACCCAGTCTTAAGGACGTAGCTGTATGTGACGAGCTGCTTCATAACTTTATTGCTAGCTATCCGTATTTTGACTTACCTCTGCTCTCCTTCCTGTCCCCTTGTTCTGTTTGTCTTGGCAAAAGGTTGCGCATGTACTGCCTGTGATGGACTGCAATGGCGCAAAAGCTTTATCCCATTCTTTTGGAGCATCTGCTGACCTTACCTGAAATCAAGGGGGCTGGCAATGAGGAGGGGGTTCAGGAAAGAAGTGAATTGCCATTTCAGCTCCTCTGCGTTACACTGGGTGACTGACTTTGTCTCTGAGCACTGGGAGAATTACCGGTTACTGAATTGTTAAGAAATGCTGCAGTCCAGGCAACATCCAGGGAACGGAGACCATGCTGGCAGAGGCAGGCCTCTCACTAGGAGGGGTGTATCGTCAACGTTGGTGCCTCTCTGCGTTGCTTTCTTGAATGAAACCCTGCAGTAGTTGAGATGTGGGACTCGCAGACACTCATTCCAGTGCAGCTGGATGGCTGATCAGTTCCGTGAAGCTGGGCTGGTGTCACCCACTGTAATTCAGTTCATGCCGTGTGGCTTCTGGATAGCCCTCACGTGAATCTGGGGACCAGCTTGGCTGCTGGAAATAAAAGCATTGCTCACTTGTCAGGGTGAGGGCTGGGTCATTTCCTACATAGTAAACATGTAACTAAAAACCCTTCACTCCCATGTGTTGTGGAGTACAAGTGCCTTGGGTTGGAGGGTGAACCAGCATGGGTTCCTGGGCGATAGGAAGCAGGGGTAGCGCTGTTTTCTGCCTGCTGCATGTCTCTTGACTCTCTGTGGGGCAGTGGCTAGGCAGAGGCCAGGTCCTTTCTCTGAGTGTTGCTCCTAAAACCCAACCTGCAGCAGCTTCTGGACATGAACACAGCTGGTGAAGAGGGACCCGGTCCCTCCACTGGTTCCACAGTACCCATTTCACCTGGCTTGTTGCTGTATGAACCTCCTTGTGCAGTCGGTGGAAACGTAGCAGAAGTTTGCTTGTGCCCCTTGCCTAGCAGAGCAATGCGGCAAAGAGTCAAGGCTGAAGAAATGTGCTGAAGTGTCCTATTGAGTCTCTCCCGCCCTCTGTGGGAACGTGAAAGGTGCTGGAGGACAATTTCATTGAGGAGCAGACAGGTGACTCATCTAATGCGTTGAGGACCTGGAGCTGCTGTGCTTTGTTTGAGTGCTGGAGACTTGGTGGAACAGGGACAGTATTAGCCAGCAGACAGCTGCAGCTGCCGGGTGGGAACAACAGATGCTTCACACCAAAGATGAACCTTGGAGAGGTGCTGGTCTCTGAACTCGCTTAGAGGCCTGCTGGTCCTGCGGTGGTAGAAGTCTGTTCTTTTCTGCTGCACCCTTGCAGGACTTGCGTGGAATAAAGATAGTTCCTGAGACCCTCCTGCTAGGAAATTGCAGGTGCTTGGCTACATCTGAACCTGTTTTGGGTTACTTCTTACTGATATCTTACTGAAAGGCTAATAACTGGCATAACTGCTCTAAGTGATTATTCAACCCCTCTTACTGTAGCGTCCGAGTGCTTTGCAGCTTAGTTTGTACTTTGCCCCAGAAGTGAGAGAGATTATGCCTTCACCCTGTCAGCTGAGTGACTCCTGGTGAAGTGGCTTCTTCTCATTCCCAAGAGTCCTAAAACACATAAATCTGACTGTAGGTCTGTGTTCAGTCTGAATTAATTTCTTGGGGTAGGGAGGGACCCTGCGTGTCTGGACAGTTTACCTTTGAAGGACTGATTGCAGGTGGATGGATTTTGCCCAAGCGAAAATAATAATTAGACAACTTCCCGTTGCAGGTAAAGGTTTTCTTCCTAGCCTCTCTGCATAGATCTGTTTTTTGTTTTCCCCAGGATTTGGGATTTGTTTTCCCCCAGAACTGCAGAGTTGAAGTATCAATCACACCGTTAAAAATCACAGACCAGGGTCAGGTCTGGCTTTAAATTATGGTTGAGATGCCAGGGCCTTCAGAAGCCCTGTGGGTAAAACCAATACCTTGGACATCGCTATGGGGGTAAAACCTCTGCAGCCTGGGAATTGGTGCAGTGTAGGTGATGAGGAGAACTGCCTTTCCAGGGACAGGGGATATTTTAATTGCGGGGCTGTGGTAGGAGGAACAGAAGAAACCGTTATCAAGGTGAGAGGATTCTGGATTAATATTTTGGCATCCCAAAGGACAAGAATCAGGAAAGAATGTGAAAGAGGAAGTGGAGAACAAGCATGATCATCTCGTCTTTCCTTCTATCCACGTGAAGAGCACCTGTTTTGAGAAGCCGCATTTTCAGAGGCACATGTGCAAGATCAGAGTTCCCAAGAGGATGCGTGACAGGACTCGACTAGCCGAGCTGAAATCCAGCTGGATTGCTTCAGGAACAGTCTGTGCATCGTTGTGAGCTGTGATAAATGGTGACTGAAGCAAACGATTTATTTCAGAATCGCCCCTGAGCTCTCCTCAGTGGGCATCTGAGCTCCCAGGGGGAACAAGAATGAGTTTTCTGCTGGAATTGGGCATGGTTTGGTTTTTGAGAGCTCTCAGCAAAGCCATCCAGTAGCTGAGAGATGACTAGGTGACTTGTGCTTCCCTCACTTGGTCAGCAGGACTCGCTTCTGCCTGCTTCTCAGTCCGTGGAGCTGAAGACATGAGAAGCAAGCTGAGCCTCTGTTCTGTGCTGCTCCCAACAGCTCTGTTGGTTTCTCATTTCACTTTGCAAAACTGGAGCTGGAAATGTCACGTTCGTAGGAGATACATTTGCTGGGGGGCCTGCAACCGTGTTTGGAAAGATGTGACCCTTCTGGCTTCCAGCACAGAAATGGGGACTCAGCCGTTTTGTCGTGTGCTTTGAGGGCAGAATGAAGGGTGCGGTGCCTGGCCTTGTGAGGTGGGAAGGGAGCAAAGCCCCTGGCTTTGCCTTAGAGATGAGTAAGCAGAGCTGAGCCAAAGTGAGAGGCTAGTTGCAAAAGCACACTCTGCGTTGGACCGAGAAGGAGCTCTGGCTGGGTCCTGTTTGCTGCAGTTCTGTGCCATTCTTTCCACAGGGCTTAGAGGAAACTGTCCAGCCCGTGCTAATCACGCAGTGCTTGGCAACCTTTGCCCATTTGGTGCATTTCCGATCTGTGCTGGAAACAGCACAGAAATACCTGCTTTCCTGACGCATTTGTGCTGCACCCATCAATATTCTGGATGAAGGCAATGCTGGATGGTTTTTCTCTGAACATTGCCGTGGTCCGAGCACTGAGGGATGCACGAAAAGAGAAACATGAGAAATCTCAGTGTTTGTCTGCTTGCTACCTGTTTCCTGTGCTTGGCCATTGAGAAATGTTGCATGTCTTGCCCGTGCAGTCACTTCCACTGCTGAACTGGAACACGCGGAGGTGCTTCTGCAGTCCTCTCCTCACCCTGTGGGTTCGTCTTCATCTCTGTCACCCGTGGAGGGAGCAGTGGCTCTACGCCTGCCTTCCTCCTCGCTCAGGTCTTCCTTCTCTTGTCTTTGCTCAGTCTCTCCCTAGTTCCTGCTAGATTTGACTGTGGCTTTGTTGCTGGCCCTTCTCCACCCTGTGGCTTCTGAGTCCTGGGCAGGGCCAGAGCAGGAGGAGCTGATGCCTTTCTGCTTTTGAAACATGTGTAGTGTTGTCTTCAGCTGTTTCTGGGACGTGGGGTGCATTTGGTTTGGTTTAGTTTAGCTGTTTGCCGTTCTCGAGTTGGTGTCCTGATCTGCCCGGTGTACTCCACTACCGAGGTCTCCAGTGTGCCTGTGTGAGGGACCGCAAGCTCCCAGTGGCAGGGAACGCGTATCTGTGTGCGTGAGTGTGCGTGTGTGTGTGTGTGTACTTGCTGGTGCTGTACGAATAACCACGTGTCACGGCTTGTAACCCCGTGGCAGGCTAACTGCTTTAGCGATGCTGGGATATGCAAGGTATGGCATGTGACTCCAAAGGTGGGACGCGCGAAGGCCATGCGTGCAGAGCGCTTCAGGTACTAGTAAGTAACGCACAGTTCTCCATGTTGTTGTGGCACAGATCCATTTCCTTGCAGTAGGAGGTCGTGTGTCTGTAATGACTGCCATGCCATTAAAGCATGTTTCTCTGTCAAGCGTGAGGGAGGGAGGAAGAGACCTTTCCCCTGAGATGTGCCGTAAGCCGCGTGCTCTTCCCCACCCCTGCAGATTCTTAGCGTGCTGGCAGGGGGCCTTGAGAGGAGACATTGGACTGGCGCTTGCATACTGTCCATCCCTGCTGCATGCTTGAATGCGACATATAAAGTGAGTATTGTGCCTGGTGTGGAAGCAAGCTGTTAACAACTCTTTTCTCTTTGCCTTTAGCCCTGACGAAGAATCTTCGCAGAAGTTCATTCCCTTTGTCGGGGTGAGTGTCATCTTAGTTACACTGTCTCAAGCCAGACAGAATTTGTCCACAGCTGTTAGCCCAAACTTACCTGGTTTCTGGGGTAGAGCAGGAGCACTGGATGCTCTAAGGTAGTCAGCGTGAGCATCTGATGGTTGGATGCAACTGCCTGGTATGTAAGCAAACATCTAAGATCCTTCAACAAACTACAGGGTGTGTTTTACTTCCCAGGCAGCTGGCTCTGGGCAGCTCTGTGCTGTGTGCCTGCCAGCGCTGAAGCAGGCACCTCGCTATTGCCTGGTTCAGTCAATACAGAGAGGAAAGTGTGACGCTGAAGTGCTCTGATCCACAGCCCATCTTTGCTGCAGACCAAAGCACCTAGCTGGTGGAGAACTGCTGCTGGGCCACGTGCGGAGGAAGGTGGTGTGTTCCTGGAAACCTGATCTCAGGGTTGCTGTGCCCAGCATTGCCCTGAGTGATTGATTTGGCCAAATTTGCTATGCCAGTGTCAGTCTTCTGTGTGCTTGTCATGAACAGTCTCCGATCCTCTTAATATCCCATCCACTCTTGGGAAGTGGAGAGTACATCTCACCAGGGAGATCATTTGTACCACTGTTAAGTTTGAGTCTGGGGCAATAGCTATTTAATGCATTTTACCATGTGAATATGTATTTGGGAGAGTAGTCCCTGGCTTTTCCTCCTGTCCTTATCTCTAAATGTTCCCAGCTCGGGTGGGCAAGTGCCTAGTATCTAGGCAGGGGTGCGTTTGTGCTTCTGTCAGTGTATTTTGTGCCTTTTCTAGCTTCCCTCCCTATATTTGATCACGCTCTTCAATTCATTAAGTTTTAGGTATAAAGTCATTGGCATGTGGCCAAAAGGATATCCCCTGACTGCTCTTCAGCTATGGAATGCCCTCTTCACAGTTTTTGCTGCTCTCCTGTAGCTTCTTTTTCTTGCATGCTGGCTGTCTTGTTCTGCCTGCTCTGTGTTAAGCTGACTTGTGTGCATTCCTGTTTGCATCCCTGTCAGTGCGTCAGAGCTAATCTGAAATCCCAAGGCGTTTAAAGAGCTTAGTCTCTCTTGCCCTCAGGCTGGCCCTGCTTTCGCTCTGGTGTCTCTTCCAAGTGAGAGTCTCTCTCTGCAGTGTTCCTGAGATGACAGTCTACTTTTGTTTGTTGAAGGAAAGATGTCTTCCGTGAAAGCGGAGAGACACATCTTCCCAATTTGTTCCCTGCTGATGAGCTTTGATGTGATCTTGTCCCTCCCACGAACTGTGATTGCTGGTGAAGAACTGTTGTTATGAAACAGTTGTTTCACCTTTCTCAGTAAAATGAAAAGCCCAGAAGGGCTTGGAAGCTCCTGGACTCATCTCACTATAGCTTCTAGGCTCTGCAAAGCTTTTCTTTGGGGCTGATCTACTTCAGTGCTATGTGCAAGCAAATGGGACTCAAAGCGTTTGTCCAGTTGCTCTAAAATGATCATTGCCCTGACGTTAGTAATGCTTTTCCAGTCTGGGTTTGATTTTCTGAAAGTGGGAAGAGTGAACATCTCTGTTGGGTGCACAACACTGCCAACCCCCAAAAAAACTTGCCTTGAAAGCAGACTGACTTCCTATGTCAGCTGGTGGTGAGGGTCAGATTAGTGCTGCTTGTTCTTGCTCCTGAAGTGTTCCTGACACAGTAGTTCCCCATGAGATGCATCTGGAGAGACTCTGAAAGGCCAGTTGCAGGTGTCTTGCAAAGTCTGAGGCTGAACATGAACACCGAAGCTCTTTCCCTCAGCTGCAGCCTGCTTGGAGCTGTTGGCCGAGGGAGGGAGGGAGCCAGCAACGTTTGGGTTTGTGACTCCTGGCGTTGGCTGGACTCTGTTGGCTTTTAGGGTGCAAAACCTGGTGTCCTGCAGCTGGATTGTGCAGTCTCTGACCCAGAAGCGAGCAGGGCAGTGCTGTGCTGCCCGGCCAGGCTCTGAAGCACTGGGAGCGGAGCCTCAGAAGGGGCCAGTCGGGAGAGAAAGCAGGGCCGGGTGCCGAGGCTGCGCAGCCGTGCGCCTGCTGGCAGCTAGCTTCCAGGAGAGTTAACAGGATGCACCTCCTTCCTGAAGGGAAGGGAGGCTGGCTGCTGCAGCGCTCCTGGATGGAGGCGACGTCGGGGCTGCAGCAGTCTCAAGCGCCGCCCTGAGTGGAGGGGAAGGGAAAATGTTTAACCTTGTCTTCCTCCCGTGCGTCTGAACTTGAGCATCTTCAGCCAGCCAGCAAAGGGGGAGAGACCGCAGGAGGTTTCCTGTCTGGCTTGCCGATCAGGGTGGCTGTAGGCAGTTTTCTGTGTTGCTTGTTCTTCCTCTAACTCTTCTGCCTCACCTCCTCTTGCTCACAGCTACTTACAGTCTGTGAAACATCCTCTTGACGTTTAACAGATACAGCACAAATGGCTGCTGAACTCCAGAGCCTGGTTTGTTGCCCTTCAAGTGGAGACTGGCCAAACCGAGCTGCAGCCTCCTCCTTCCAAGCTGGTGCCCCCTCAGGGAGCCTCTCTGCACACACTGCTGAGTTCAAGATGCCTTTTCCGAGACCGGAGCTGACAGAGACTCCACCAGAGAGCCTGACAGCTCTCCAACATCTAGAGTTGAGCGTACACCCCGCCACTCTGAACTGTGCAGAGTTTTTTGCTTCTAATGATTAGGTCCTTTATCTTGATCCCTTAACACAGAAATGTGCTCCCTAGGGATGTGGTCTAGACATGGTCATGTCTGAACTTAACCACCTTCTATTTTCAAACTAAATAGCCTGTGTGACATCATTTCTCATTCTAAAGCAGGTTTTATTGACTTGAGATCCCTGTGCAGCTCTTTCCCATTTGTCAACATTTATATAGGGTAGACATTAGCCCTGGATACAAGTTTCTTAAGGACTCTCAGAAGGATCTCTCCTCTGCAGTGGCAAGAGTAATGATCACTGTGTACTGCAGCAGCTTATCGCTACACAAGGTCCCTGCTTTTATATCACCAAGGGTCATTTTATCTTGCTAGGCATAGGGTGTTCTTGGGAGCTAGTGTTTGTAGCATGCTCTGTTCCACAAATTATAGCAGTGGCATTTATCGTTAACCCCAGCTACGCTGCACCCTAGAAGTGGCTGCACTTGTGAGATGGAAGCAATATGTCTGTAATCAGCAGGTGTCATCAAAGCAACGCTAAAGGGACGTATATATATTAGCAGGTGTCACAGACAGGCACTGTAGTTCCCATAGCTTGCGGCTGACGATGAGCCGCTCAGAGCTGCGTGGGTCTGTAACAGCTCCACAGGTTCTGTGCTGTCTTTGGTTTAGGTCAGGGAAGGGTGGTGAGCTGGTACTGCTTGGCTGGACACTGCTGGGACCTGCCCGGCTCTTAGAAGACTCCACTTTGTAACATACTTTGACACTACTCTGCAAGAACAGTGCCAAGGGAGCTATAGTGATGGGCTTAGTTTGGGGGTGGGGGCTCCCCCCTGAAGTTCAGGGGACTCCTGTTTCACAGAGCTCTTCTGTTTTGCCCCCTCTAGGTGGTGAAGGTTGGAATAGTGGAACAATCTTCTGCAACGTCAGGTAACAAGCGTCTTGTGTGTGCTTTCTGTGGCATACAGCTGGTGGGAGCCTGGCTTCACAGGCTTAACAAGCTTGTCCATTGCTCATGTCTTGGAGTTTTGTAAGGTGGAATTGGATTTTATTAGCTGCCAGTTCCTCTGCCTTGACTCCCAGCAGCCGTTCACAGAAAGAGAGGCCTCTCTCTTGAAAGAGGCCCGTTTTCTTGTTACTTTACAAGGACCTTCAGGCCAGCTAAAATTCCCACACCCTCATCCAGGGGAGCTCCACGCATATGTGCAAACACTGATTTTTCTTATGTGTCTTCACAGTGGGGTGGATTCACCACTCTGGTTATTTGAGGTTCCTGCTCCAAAATGGGCAGGCAGTTCATTGGAAGTTCATGTCTGTCTCCCTGCACTGGGCTCAGCTGCCTAATAAAATTGATCTCAAACGTATGCCTGACACTGGGAGCTCCATGTCAGGCGACCAGTTTGCCAATCTAACAACAAACTTCGACGCAGTTTTTTTAATGGGGGAGTGCAGAGCTGATTTACATGATACTGCCTGCTTACACACATGGACGTGGGGCAGTGCTAATTTATCGATGTGAACTTGTTCTCCTTTATATGCACTGCTAGTCAGGAATATTTTTTTTTTCCCTCATCTCTTGGGCTTGTTTCTTGTATCACTTTGCTGTTAAACGCAGGTTCCTGTGGCCTGGCTTATGCAAAGGTTTGTGCATGGAGGCAGCCCTTCTGTGGGTCACTCCTTGCTGCCACAGCGCTGGGTCACTCCTTGCTGCCACAGCGCTCCCACCGTCCTAAAGGGCCAATGTGAAGGGAACGATGCCTTGGTTGTGGAGGGTAGAAGCAGAGGGGGTGATGAGATCCCTGTGATCAGCCCAAGTGTACTGGATTCTCCAAGAGTCTCGGAGTGGTGCTGCCCTGCAGTGGTTGCGGGGGAAGATTCCCCAGCAGGGATTAATGGGCTGGGCTCTTGACTGTGCAGGAGGCTCAAAATCAGCTGGGAGCAAACCCCAGGAGAGCAGATGCCAGGTGGGGAGCCCAGAGGAGTCTGAACGTCTGTGCCTGCCTCCTACCCAAACATAGAAAATCCTGTGGTTTAAGCGTGGAGGCAGTCAGAACCGGTGGGCTGGCTGAGCTCTGGATTGAGTCTGAACAAAACCTGTGCAGCAGGAGGGTGGGCAAAGAGACCGAGCTATCCCAGCACGCGTGTGCTGGGCTGCGAGACGAGCCTAGGCAAACAGTTTGTCTTCTCTTCTGCAAGGTGACTCTGATGACGCAGCTCCCTCAAGCTCCAGTGTCCTTTCTTCTACCCCACCTTCTGTGTCACCTGCTGTGAAAGAAGCCTCCCCCACACCACCTTCCTCGCCGTCTGTCACAGGCAGCGTCACGTCCTCAAGGTAAAGCATGTTTTGTCTCCTTACAGCTCCCCTGGCTGTCGTATCTTAGCTCTTGAAGCTGTCACCTTTCCCCTTCCCCTCTTTTGCCTCTGGAATGACTGTGTCCTTGCTGGCTGACAAGGAGCTGGGGAGGGCAGGGGGGATCTTGCACCTGATGGGAAGACTGCACCTCTCAAGGGCACACACATCTGAACTAAAAGGGGCAGCCTTGTTTCTGATAGTGTGGCAGAAACCCTGATTCTGATGAGCCATCATGGCAGCTTGTTTGGGAAGGTTTGTGTTCTCCATCTACTGGTATTTTTGTTTTGAGACTGGGTGCTCCTGGGGGCATGTGTAGCCGAAGAAAATACTGACACTAATACACGTGACTGCTAGCCTAATCCCTCATGATTCTTACATTTTTAAGGACCAAGTGGGTGCAAGGGCAGAGTGACTCTATGGAAGGAGCAGGCTTTTTCTCTGCGAGGGGAGAGCTGACAGTTGTAAGGTGGCATAGCGGAATTGCAGTTCCCATTCACACATGTGCCTGAAAGCATATCAGAACAGCGAGGACAAACACCTGTAAGCAATGTGAAGCTCTGGCTTAGCTAAAATTTTTAGGGGTGGAGGGAGGAAACCCCTAGAAATCTCCCAGTAAAGAATTACCCTGGCCAGGACTCCCATTCTGTTGCTGCACAAAACGTTGCTATAGCTGTCTAACACTTTGTGTGTGGTTCTGGTACCCAGAAGCACATGGTGAAATTAAAGGTTCAGGGGAGTTAAGAAGGGGACAGAGCAGCAGCCTGGTGAGGGGAGACTAGAAGGGCTTGGACTCTGCAGTTTCGGGGAGGAGGGGAAAGAGGTAAGCCACTCAAGTTTTGCAAAATCACAGTGGTTGTAGGTCTGTTGAATATTGAACTGTCGTTCACCAAACCTGTGGTACAAGACCTGGGGGCACGCGGTGACACTGGCAAGAGGTCAGTTAAAAGAGAGAAAGGAAGGGACTTCTGCACACAGCAGGAAAGGCATGTTGGGACCGTGTCTGCCTCTGCTACTTGTGTGGCAGCAGCATCGGCAGATCAAAGAGCGGTTAGGCAAGTTCACAGACAGCAGATCCATTAATGGATACTAAAGTATGATTCAGGAATGTCCTCTCTACCATTCCCAATCCTGTGACTGTCGGGCTGGGTAGGTCCTATGGGATGCTGTGCAGTTAGAGGCTGGGCTCATGGGCTCTCGCTGAGCAGTGTGTCCTGCTGTCCTTGCTGGAGACAGAATGGGGACCTTTCCTGCCCACCCCAGAGAACCCTCTGGGGGCCTTTAACCTCTGACTTCTTGAACTGGCTTGAGAGTTCCCTTTTAATGAGAGGAAATGGAAATGTAGAAGTCGCAATATAGCAGGGTGCCCAGCAACTGGAAGGTGTTAGTGTCTGTTAGCCTGTGCCAGGAGGCCCAGTTCCCCAGGTCCCTCCAGATGGCCCCTGTGGTTTGGTGGCAGGAGAGCCATCGCAGCAGCAGCTGGCTGGCAGTGCAGAGAGCTGGGGGCTGCGCGGGCTCTGGAGAGCAGAGCTGACTTCTCGTTTGTGAGCTCTGTGTCAGCTTCCCGAATGTGGAAGTGGTTTGGGAACCTGTACCCACAGGATTGTATGCTATTAAAGGTGTGAGCCAAGGACGTGATATATCTGAATTTGACAGCCTGGTTCTAGGAATCCGGTACTTTTTGGTTTCATGCTGTGTGGTAAAATCATCAAGAAATGAGGAAGTTTAGGTTCAGCGTTGTTCCATCTCCACTGATCTGTTTGTGACAGCGTGGGGCTGGAGGGTGACCCAGACTGAAAGATTAAGGCACGTGTTTAGCCAGGAATGGAACAGAAAATCCTGCCTGGGCGTAGCAAACATTAGGGTGCTTTGTCTTTACAACCGAGATGAGAAATGTGATGCAAAGGAGCCTTAAAATCCAAAGCTGCATCTCCAAAACTTCATCCTTAAAGAATCTCGCTTCTGAAATTGATCTGAGAACCCAAAACCTGGTTTTGGTGATCAAAGATGAACTCTGCTTTGCAATCTGGCTTTCAGCTGAGCAATGGCAAAGAAAAGGAAATGATTTGCTGCGAGGACCTTAACGATGGGCCATCCTTGTGTTACCTTGGGAGTTTCTTACTAGACAGGCGGTGTAGAGGGATGCAGATTTCATTCAAGATCACAGATTCCTCTTCCTTAACAACTGCTGCTTCTTAAGCAGGGGACACAGACTGGTAGATAAATGAAATTAGTTTTTTGTCTAGTACTTGCGTATTATTCAACACTTTATCGTTGTGTAGGAAGAAGTATAGGTTGTCAGTTGTAGGTCTGGATGATAAACCCCTGCTCCACGCAGGGTCAGCTAGCAAGAGGCGCAGGGGCAGGCGAGGGGTGGAATTTCCCGGGCTGCTCATCTTCCCTTTTCTGGCTCAAGAAAGGCTGGCAGCGTTTCGGTGACGCGTGTCTGTTACCACACGATGTGCGGGAGTTTTCAACAGCATATCAGGCCCTGAAATCTGCCGTTGTTTAGCGAACATCACAGGACTGGCAGAGCGTTTTCCCAGCACAGGAATTCTCCAGCCTGCAGCAGGGCCGTGGAGCGGATCGCCCAGTGCCAGCTCTGTTAGTGCGACCTGGGGAGAACAGAGATCCTGTGTGACCTGGTGGAGCCTCCGGACAGGAGGGGAGGCAGCTGGTGACAGGGAGAGCTCACGGACAGAGGAGATGGGAGGCAGTCAGGGAGGCTGGGAACTGGGTGCCCAGTGTTCAGGGACACAACAGCTCTTTGTTCGCCCCAGTTCAGAGATGATATTGGCAGTGCTGCGCTTGGCCGGAGTCAGTCATTCGTCAGTACTCGGGAGTCAGCAGCAGCAAGGTGCTTACAGACCATCTTGCCCACTCAAAGGCTGGAAGTGATCTGGGCCACCTCAGGGGTTGCCTTTGCTGTCTGGGTCACCGAGCTTGGCATCGCGTTAGGAAGCGCCTGCCAGCTCCCCTTCCCGCTGCTCGTCCCTGGGGCTGTGCAGCAGGTTGGCTTGTCTGGCTCGTTGCGGTTCTGTGCTGCCGAGCCGGTGCCACCACGTAACGTGACCCAGGCTGCATCACTGGGTGCTGACTTGTGCTTTTGTGATTATTGGGTCTCGCTACAAAAAGTTGCGGCCTGATTTCCCAAAGAGCCAGGCACTTGTCTTCTGACCAGCTGGTCAGGAACAGCAGCCGCTCTGAAAAAAACACAGATGAGGGGACCTCTGCCGAGTGCTGCCCAGAAATTACCTCCTTCTCTTGTTTTCCAGCCAGAGCCTTGGTGCTGAGTTGATGGGCCTGCAGGTGGATTACTGGATTGCAGCTCCACCCATGGACAGAAAGAGAGACCCAGAGAAGAAGGACCCCTCCACTACCAAAAACACACTGAAATGCACTTTCCGGTCCCTCCAGGTCAGCAGGTTACCTGCCAGCGGTGAGATTGCCACCACTCCGACCATGTCCATGACTGTTGTGACAAAAGAGAAGAACAAGAAAGGTAAAGTGGACACATTTGCTGTTGCCAAAGGCCAGGAATGCAATGCTGCTTTCCCTGTTCTGCCGTTCCAGGGCTGCCTGACTTGTCAGTCCTGCATTACAGCACCTTAGTCATATTTTTATCCCCAAAATCCTAGTCTGTTTGTAGATGAGAAGTGACTGCATAAGACGATAGGGTCTGAAAGGGTGGTTCCTCTTTGTGCTGTGAAAAGGGGATGTGTTCACCCTTGCAGCTGAGCAGCTGAAATGGTAGAGCCCAAAAGAACAAAGGTGGGGACAGAGCAAAGATGTTTGTTGAGTGGCTGTGCAGAAAGCCGGAGGAACGCTGCTCTGAACAGCTTCCCTGTGTTCCTTGTGAGCCTGCTGGTGCTGGCTGGTGGTCTTGGGTTAGGTAAGAAGCAGCTTGTGCCCCGACTGCCAGAGCCAGGGCAGAGCCTTCAGCCTGTACAGCTCCACGCTCTGGTCTCTCCTCTGCCACACGACAGAGGTGCAGACAGAGGCAGGATGTGTGTGCATCCCATCGTGTTGCAGCGTATGGCAGCAGCCCCAGCGGAGATGTTTTGCTAGATTTGACCTGGTGTCCTCATGTTAAAATACCACTGTCACAGCCAGACAAACGCACCAGCCGGACCTGCCAAGCCGTGGCTGGGTGTGCTTGTACATACAAGAGGTGGTGTCACTCAGAGCAGGGCTGCAGCAGTGTTAGCTCTTCTGCAGGAGCTCCTATGTTTTTCTGCAGAGTGCTTTCTGGGGCAAAAGGAGGTGGAAGAGAAATGCTTTTGGCGTAAAGCCTGATGTTGGCTTTTTTCTTTTTTCAATCTGCTGCTCTTAAATTCATGACTTTGAGTTTATTTTCTCAAAACAAACAGACAAAAAAGGCGTTTTGAATGTTGCCAGTAATTCTGTATTTGCTTCCTGGCCTTGGTAATGTGCAACATATTAGAAATTGAGAACAGCTCTGCATCGAAGTATTTTCAAGGAAGCAGCAAGGCAGCTCTGCACATCCATTTGACTGCCGGTAGCTGCCCTTCACGACGTCTTCCTGCCCACTGGCCTGGGAGTCATTCCTGGTGGAACTGGGGGTTTTGAGGGCTCAGAGAAGGCTGGCACAGCCTCCTGGACCAGTGGCTCCAGGACATGGGTGCATAACCCTGCAGCCAGGTCACTGCTGGGCCAGCATAGCTGTGGCACTGCTGGTACCAGCAGCCCCACCCCTGACTACACCCTGTTTAACTGGCATGCCTAAGGGACAGGCAATCCTGAGACACTCAGAATGTTCTTAGTTGGGGCCGGCCCAGCCTGGAGCAGTGGTGTTCAACACCATCAGCTTTTGTGGAGCTGGTTTGTGCATCTTTGCTCATACATTTGGACAGTTCTTGGGCAACTGGACCCTTTTTAGCTCTCCTAACACCTTCCCTCTCCACCAGCTGCCCATGGCAGTAGTCCTTCCTGCTCTCCAGGTGTCTGTGCAGCCCCAGCACATGCTGGGCCGCTGTTGGTGCAGCAAACCTGCCTGCAGCTACATCGGAGGCTGGAGTGCAGTGTGTGGGATTCTGTCTACATTGTGTGGCCGCCCAGCAGATCCCGTCAGCCCAGCCCAGGACACAGGCTGGGGACCGCTACAGATGGACCTGTGTTCCCTGGAGTCCCACCAGAGCAGCGGGAGTTACCCTGAATTTGCCTGTTAGGGCCTGGGTTATGAGCTGGGAATGCTTCACGCAGAGACGCTTAGAGCCAAGATGTCCATGTGCATAGGTGGTGGTGCTGAGCACTGACAGTCAAACTCCTGCCAAACAGGGGTGATTTTAGGAGTTAAAATTAGAGTTAGAATTTTCAGACGTGAATGTTTAAATACAAAAGCCCAAACAAGCCTTGGTGCAGCTCCGGTGAGTGGCAGATTCACTGTGTGCCCATTTGATTTTCTTCCAGTGATGTTTTTGCCCAAGAAAACAAAAGACAAGGAGGTGGAGTCGAAGAGCCAGTGTATTGAAGGAATCAGCAGGTTGATTTGCACAGCGAAGCATCAGCAGAACATGCTGCGGGGTAAGTGCAGCCCATGGGGCCCTGGGGCAAGGCTCAGCTGCTAGCGTTGTCCTCCAGACAAAGGGTGTAATGGGGGTGTTTCTAGCGAACGAGCTCGGACGTATCCAGGACGGGGGAATGCTTTACTAGGTCTAGGATGTGGGAAAATCCTCCCTTACCTAGGAACTCCTCTGAATCAGTGCCCTGGATGAGGAAGAGGGCTGGGCAGGGCTGCTTTCCCCTCCCTGTCATTCTCCGTTTCCCTGGCACGTCTGGTGCGAGTGGTGGTGGAGAGCAGTGAGAGTGTGGCTGCTCCTGTGGGCAGGATGCCAGCACAAAGGCTCGCCGCGGCAGGAGCCATACGTGCGTCTTGCAGACAGACCTAAAGTGGCTGCCAGTGGAGCTGTGCATCCAGCATCACAAATATCCCTGTAACCTGTTCAGCTGAAAATCCCCACCACTGGTAAGGGCAGAGGGCTCGGCTTAGGTCAGCCCTTTAATCCCGGCCCAGTCCCTGCGAGGCTGGTGAGTGGGAGGGGCGGTCACAGAACCTGTGTCACCTCTTCAGGAGATGCGGATCTCCTGGTTGAGAGTGCCAGTGAGGAGAGACTGATGTCCATCTCTGTGAGAGTGCGTTTGCCCAAAAAAGAAAGTGGAATGTGTTTAGGAAATTTGAGAAATTGGATCAGGTGATGCTGAAATTGGCAGTCCGAGGAGTTCCAGTGTCAGTGAACGATGCTGGAACAACAATCTGAGCTGTCCTCCCTGAACCTGGTCTGCTCTCGAGCCTGACTCCCCTGTGTTGGCAGCTGTTTACAGCGGCGGGGTGGCCGGGCGGAGCAGCATGTACCCTGAGCACAGAACGTGGCCAGGCCTCCCTCTGCCGACTGCAGGGAGGTTCCTAGCAAAGCTGTTTCAGGCTGGCTGCTGCCATGCGGTATTTTCTAACTCTCCTCTCTTTTCACCCTCCCCTGTAGTCCTGATCGATGGAGTGGAGTGGAACGACGTCAAGTTCTTTCAGCTGGCAGCACAGTGGTCCTCTCATGTCAAGCACTTTCCCATCTGCATATTTGGACACTCCAAATCTAACTTCTAGCCATGCTCGGCGGAGGGACCTTCTGCCCGTCCAGGGGACTGCACACCAGGAGCCAGGAATTGCGTGCCAACTCTGACTCGCGTCGCTCTGCCCTCTCCTGCAGAATTAATTACAGATGTGCTTGGATTACCTTTGAATTACTTTTTTCTATTAACTCTTAAGTTTACTACAAGGGAAGGAAACCCCTTTAAACAAAGGCAAAAAAACCCAGTCTTAAATATAGATGTGCTGACAACATGAAGTTGTGGGGGAGTTGGCAGGAGCAGGCAACCTGCCCAAGAACACCTACCACTTACGAGCAGATAGCCGAGTAACTGCACTGCTTATTAACCTGAGACCTCATTGGTGTGAGCCGTGGATCAGCTCAACCGGATTCTGCGCAAGAGCACGCGTGTCACGGTGCGTTCGGCCCCCTCCCTCGGTATTTCTAGGAAAAAACGATGGCCAGTCTTTCTTCCTGCTGACGGAGGACGAGAGATCAGCGAGTCTGGAAGGGAGTTCAGCTGTCCAGTTTGAAAAACAAACCACTTGCATAGCTAGGGAGGTCTGGAGAGGAGATCCGCTTCGGAGCGTGGAGCCTGCCGCGGGGACGGGCAGGCGTTTGTGCTGAAGCGATGCCCGAGGAGGTTGGGCAGGAGCAGGAGTTAGGGAAACACTAGGCGTAAGGAAACTCCAGTGTCCCAGGTCTGTGACGATGACCAAACCGAGCCAGTCACAATGTCCCCGCAGCTGGCTGCACTGCTGAGGGACACCGCGTCAGTGGGGTCGCTGCTATTTACGTACTCACACCGATTATTTACCTGTCAATAAAACCTCGTCCAGCCTCTAAAGGGAACGGATTTTTTTTAACAGCTGCAGATTTTTTTTTAATGCTTTCTAAAAAAAAAATAATAATAAAAACAAAAGAGGAAAAAAAATTAAATTGCCAAAAGAACAAACCCAGGAAGATGAGCCGTTGTCTGTGAAGTGATACATCACTGTAGTGGCTGGACTGGGAGCCAGCCAGGCGCTCTGCGTGTCCAGCTGCCTTCCCGTCCATCTGTCAAACCGCACACGTGAGGCAGCGTGGGCTGCTTCATCTGCTGCCTTTGTCCTGCGCTGACCGCGCCGGGCTCCCTGGAGCCTGCTGCCGCCTCCCTCGCGCACCTCCCCACGCTGGGTGCGGGCTGCCTGCCCTCAGGCCTGCTGCAAGAGCGCGTTTTTGCCATGACCTCGAACCATGCAGGACCTCAGCTCATAGGGACTGAGAGACTGCAACAAAAACGCAGGGTGCTGGGGGTAGGCAGCCTCCCGCGGGCTGTGCTGCGGGTGGACGTTGTCCTCACCTTCTGCTTTCCGAGTGTTCCTCCTCCCCGCGGGCATTTCTCTGTGGGCTGCGTCCCTTCCCCAGCAGGACGTGCTTTTGCCCTGGCACAGTGTTGCCTGTGGGCTGAGGCTTTGCTAGGGGTTTCCGTCCCAAGGCGCAGCGGAAGCTGGGACGTGAGAGGTGATGAAGCCAGCCAGGTTCTCTGTCCCCCTCGGGCAGTGAGGCGTCCTGTGAGATGGAGGAGAGAGACTTTTTTAGGTGTCTCACACTGTTGGCTTGGCTCCGGCTGCACTTGTTTTCACTTTGTATACCTTGCTGCTGCCAGGGGTGCTCGGGGTGCCAGGAGGAGGCAATGCTCTGATGAGGGGACAGCGTGACAAGCCGCAGGTCTGGGTGGCTCTGGGTGCTGCAGCTGTGGCCTTGTGCTCTGCAGGCTTCCTGAGGCGTGCCTGGGAGGAACTGGGAGCAGGCGGCAGCTGGCGTTCGGGGAGCAGACATCGCTGGCACTTAGGGCAAGGGACTGAGGTTTTGGATGGAGTTCTTTTGGGTCCCACCCCTGTGGGCAGGCCAGGCTCTGCGAGCATTTCCAGAAGGCACTTTCCGAGGGCAGTGATGCTTTTGAACTTTTTTTTTTTCCGGTCTGATCCCTTACCCTTGGCTTTTTAAAGGCTTGGGGAACCTGCTTTGCCCTGCTTGGTGAGTCCCGCTCTGCGCAGGGGCCGCCCGGGTTCTGTTGGGCAGGGCGGTGGTGGTGTGCTCTGTTAAGCCTTCTCCCGCTGACGGGGAGCGAGGGGTGATTAGGCGAGAGCATGGTCGCTGCTGGATCCAGTGCCTGTCGCAGCTCACCACGTGGGCTGCTTCACTGACTCTGATGGCGTGAAGCCCTCTCCCAGCACAAGGGCAGCCTACTTGGCCAGGGACTGGGTATTCCCTCCAACCCGCGCAGGGGAGGAGGACGTGGTCCCAGGCCTGGCGGCACGCTGCTGAACACAACAGATTGTCTGGCTGCGACACTCTGCTGCGTCCCGCAGGCAGGTCTGCCTGCCGTCTGCTAGCCCTTGGCTGCGGCAGAAGCTCGGCTCTAGTTCGAATGTCATCGCGTCCATCGGCCCGTGCGGTTCCGGTTGACCTGAGCTGGTGCTCTGGGGCTGTGTAGCGTTGCCTAGCAGCGGTAGCGTGGGAGATGGTGTGTAAGCACATCCCTTCTTTTTCTTTAGTGAGGCTGTTTCGTACAAAAAAGCTTTTTAAAGGAAATTAGTCAGTGTGTGATTTCTTCTGTGAGTCTCACGCTGGTGTGACAAGAGTGGTTGGGCTGGATTCCTGCGCCGGGAGCTGCCCGCAGCTTGGGCAGCACTCGGTGCCGGAGCGTATTGGTGCTGCCGAGGTGGGGCGGGCTGACCGACTGCAATAACTTTGTTTGCTGGGGGGTGAGGGGGGAACCATCACTGTGCTCCTCTTTGTATTTCAACCTACTGTAAAGAAACAAACGGTAGCTAGGACAGGATTTCCAGGGTCCTGCCTGTCAAATGTGTGTTGCCCTACTCCGTGTGTGTGTACGTGTGAGAGAAACACTTCTGCTCGTTGCATTTCGTGTTGGTTTGTGTTTGGTTCTAAGTTTATACAAGCGAATTCACTGGGAAACTCTGTACACCTGAGACCTGAGGGCTTGCGTCTCTGCAGGGCTTCTGCCCTGTGGAAAGCTGCTGTTGCTCTGAGATGCCTCTGCCGTGTGAGGAAACCTCGCGGCTCCTCAGCCTCGTCCTGCTGGCAGCGGCAGGCTGGGCCTGCCCGCGGAGGAGGGCTGTGGTGCTCCCCAGCCTTGCGGGCGAGGGTGGACGTGCGAGTTTGGTGGTGTTGCTCCGCTGGCGGTGTTGTGCCTCTGTTGTTTCTCGTGTATCACGTGGAGCCACTTTGTGCAGCCGTTTCTGTCCCCGACGGGAGGAGAAACAGGGAGATAAATGTCAAAGCATGTGTGTGGCTCAGGCTGTTTTGGGAAGGGGGTTTGCATCTGGTGACATGTATGAGTGACCGATCTCAGGTCTCCCACCCTCCCAGCTTCCCCAGCAGTTTCCCAGGGGACTGTCACACAGGAAGCCCCACTGGCCGGAGGGGTCCGGGCTGTGGAGCCGGGGAGAGCTGCCAGGCAGAGATGGGCCCTGTGCCTGCAGAGCTGCGCCAGCCTGGTGGGCTTAGATGATGGCGTGCGAGTTGGTGAGTACTAAAGGATGGCTTAGAGCAGAGACAGCACTGCCTCATGTTCGGCTCTCAAGGGTTTTGGCGAGGAAGGTGCAACTCAAGTGAAGAAACGCAGTGGCGTTACCTCGCCCGCTTGTGTTAGATGGGGCTTGCTGTGGAGCTGTGTGGTCTGACAGTGAAGGCAGGGGCTGGAGCAGGCAGCATCTGAGCTCATCTCTGGCCTGGAGCCACTTTGAAGGTGGTGTCCCCCCGGGCTCCCTGTCCCTTTGTGTCCCAGCTCTCCCCCTGCTCCCCGCAGAGCTCGTCTCGCCCGCTCCCCTGGCTGTGGCTGCTCAAAGCAGCCGGGTTCTTTTCCAGCTGCTTGCGGGCAGAGGGCCTCCGCCTCACTCGGAGGTGAGGTCTCAGGAAAGGTCTGGTTGCTGTGCTGGGCTCTGCAGCGCTGACCTAGTTTAGCAATGCTAACGAGCAGATGAAAGATGGAAGGTTTTTGTGGCGTCGTGTTGTACCTTGAGCGCTTCCTGGTCCTCCAGATTGAGTTTCCCGGAGACAAAGGCTCAGCCTTGGCCCTGCCACCGGCGTTCGATCAGCTGCCGGCTCTGCTGCAGCGCCGGCGACTTCACGGGCACCGTGGGTGGCTGTTGGAGCTCCGCGCTGCAGTTTCCATCCAGTTCAGTTGTTACCGGTTACATCTCAGCGGTGACTGCAGAGTCCTCCTTAATTACACATGAGTTTGGGGAGAGCCACTCTCTCCTGGCTGTGTTTTGCTGCTTTAATTAGCACACGCCTGTGGCTTTATCCTGCAGGGAGGGCAGGGCTGGGTGGCTGGGAGGTTCCTGGGGCTGGAGGAGATGTGCTCGTTTGCTTTTTTCCACCATCAAGCTCAGAATTACGCTGCCCTGTGCTTCCCTGCAACTGCAGCCAAGACCTCGTTGCGTTTCTCGCCAGCAGCGTGCGCTGGGGAGCCGGGGTGGAGGGCGTTGTACCTGGCACCTCCAAGTTAAAGAAGAAAATCCTGGTGAGCAGCAGCAGAGCTGGTGGCCTCACCCTACTGCCTGGTGTGCCAAGGGCAGGGGAAGGCTGGGATTAGGGCAGTCCCGCCGTGCAGCGGTAAAGGGTTGGGGGCCCTGGAGCTCTCTTGAAGCTACGTTGGACGCAGCACCTCTGTCCCCTTCGTTCAGGGGGTCTCAATCTCGTAAGGTGGCTGTGTGGTGACGTTTTGGTGTGATGCTCCCTCCGGGCTTGCCTGGCAGGGAGGAGGCCAGAAAGGAGCAGCGGCATCTCCCAGAGGTTTGGTGGAGCCTCTTCAGGGAGGTTCTCGTGGGAGATGCTCCTGCAGGGTCACTTGGCTGCTTTGGGACAGACTGGGGGAGAAGGGGACATGCCACTTGGGAAACAGCAGTCACTGCTTTTGTTACAGGAGAGCACTGGTGTGGGGCCACATCCAGCCAGCCGCTGCTTTCGCCTTGGCCGGGGGGTTGCCGGAGCGTTGCCTGCCCGGCTGCGTCCGTGCTGTGCGAGCGGGGGTACCGCGTGCGGTGGGGCTGCGTGCCGCCAGCCTTGGCCGGACTGCGGCGTACGAGGGGACGTTACCACTTTGTAGATTCGAGTTGTCCATCTGTTTCATTGTTGTATTGTTTGGGTTCTAATTTGTTTTTTGGTTTTTTTGTTTTTTTTTTAATGAAGACAGATTAAATGTAAATAGCCGTTTTTTGGAACAAACTGCAACGTGCTCGACCTCGTCAACTATTTTATGGTACTAATGCAACACTAATAAAACTGGACATGAAAGCACACACCCGTCCCTTGAGTCGTCTCTCAGCAGGGGCTGCTCTGGCGTGGCTGGGGCAGTGGTCTCCAGCAGCAGACAGCAGCGTGGCTTTCTGGCGTGGGGGGATCGCTTTGCGTTATTTATCCAGCTGCCCGGCAGCACTGCCAGGGCAGAGCTGGTGGATCCGCACGTCCTCCCCACACCGAACCCTCCTGCGGTTTTTGCAGCCCCACTGCCTTCTCCCCTGCCCCGATGTCTTCTCTGCCAGAGGGACTCGCTCCCGCAGCTCTCCCGGAGCCGGCAGCCCGCTCTAGCACCCGGGTCCTCACCCCTCGCAGCAAGCAGGGACCAGGCTGGTGTCCGTTTCTGGTCTGGCGGCTGCGCTGGGTGGGCACAGCTGGTGTCAGGGTGCCGAGGGGGGATCTCGCTGGGGGAGGGCTGAGGCTGCGGTAGCCTGAAGCTGTGTGCGCTCCTGGGAGAGCGGTGGCGGAGGGACCGGGACGTGTGGGGTGGCGAGCGCCTGGGCTTGGTGCTGGGGAGTGGGAAGGTGGCACGAAGAAGGAAAAAGTTCTGAGCAGCTGTTTTGGGGCAGAGAGGTGAAAAAATTTTGGGAAACGGGCCCCTGGCCGTGTTCCCTGGGAAATACAGCACGTTGGAGGCAGCGGTGGGCATGCCAAGCCGGCACAGCCTGCACCCGTGGCCAAGGGTGAGGGCAGGAGGGGTGGCCACTGGTGGAGCAAGGAGCTGGGTGGGGGTGAGGGTGCTCTCAAAGCCCCCAGGTCTTGATGGACGTCCCGGCTCCTCCGCATGGCCCGGCCAGGTTTGCAGGTGTGTTCATGGCCTGAGGAACGCAAGTCCGACCCAGGTGGCACTGAGCGGGGCTTGGGTAGCTCCGGGCAGGAGGAAGGTCCGTAGCTGGGGCGAGGGCTAATTCAGGACTCACAGCACCAAAAGCCACGGAGGGGGCCGGGCCGCTGGCGAGGTGGGGGAGGCAGCTGGGCGAAGGCTGTGTTTGGGCTCTGTATTTGTTGCACAGGTTCAGCTGTAAATCCGCACCGAGGGCCCAGCTGCATGGAAAAGGCTTAGTGTGAGCTTCACCTTTCTGAGCCCCCGAAGGAGCTCGTCTCGGCGTGGAAGGAGGGCGCAGGCAGAGGGGGCCGGGGTGGTGGGGAGGCTCGGGGTGAGCAGAGTGCTCCCCATGTCACCGGGGAGCATGAGCGAGCTCTCCATGCCAAAAGCCCAGGTGGGGCCGTGGACACACTCCGCTGTCTTCTGGAATGACGGAGAAGGAAAACAGAGCTGGGTGGAGTGAGGGTGGTTCAGGGCGGGGTGTGCCCATCACGCAACGGGCCTGGAGAGCCTTTGTCACCCATGTGCACTGGAACAGGCTGGCTTCTGCCAGGCAGCCTGGGACAGGGCTGTCGAAGCGCCAGTGTCTTCCCTTTGCAGGTCTTGGCCCTTCTTGGCGGAGGTGCACCCTTACTGCTGCCTGAGAGGCGGCAAATGCGAGCGATGCCCTGTCGGGACACGCCAAGACCTGCCCAGAAGGATGGGGTTTGCCACGGTGGGACTTGGCGGCACTGGTGGGAGTGGGGTTTGACGGTGGGAGATGGGGCATCGCCAGAGCCTGCTCCATCCCAGGCTGCGGCTGCCAGCTCCCCTCCCGCCCCTTGCACAACGCCCTGGCAGCGGCTGCGGCTGTTGCTTAACCTGGGAGAAGAACATGCCCCCCACAGAGGTGCCCCCCGGCACGTTGAGCTGCTTTTGGCTGAGCGGTTTCTCATCCCTTGAAGCGCTTTCCTTGCTCTGCCATGCTCCTTGCCTGTTGGAGATTTGGGAGTTTCCTCTACCAGGCAAAGCGAATTTTAACAAAAGCTCAGTTCTTTTTCAACAAGATGCATCTGGGCAGATGTCCAGGTTTTGGGCGGTCTTGTGTAGCTGTTTCAGGACTCTGATAAGTGGGGCTGAGTGCGCAGGCAGCCGCTGTACCCAACCCTGGTAAAGGTTATGATCGTTTGCGCCGTCAACCGCTTACTCCAGCAAAGAGTTTCGTGACCGGTATTTTTCAGCCACTGTGACCTGTCTGACTGTGAGGAGGGGTCTTGGGCTGACACCCTGCGCTCCGGCAACGTGAGGTGATTCTCCAGCTCTGCGCTGGAGCCGAGGAGCGAGTGTAGACGTCTCGTGGTGCCCAGCGGCCGCTGGTGCTGACTACCGGAGGCACAGCTCTTCGCTGGGGTTCACCAGCCAGCCTTGGCCAAGGGCGTGGAGAAGCCCTCGGGGGGGGGGATGGCCGGTCACGGGCTCTGCTGTACTTCATCAGCCCTTGCTGGGAGACCTGCTGTAAAGGTGTTACGTACCCAAGACTGATGGTTTCCAGGGGTATTTTTTGGTGTCAGCCTGTCAGTTCCTGTAGGAGAGGAAATGGCAACGGCAACATGCAAGTTCTGCTGAGCGATCTGGAGCCAGCGACTGTTGAACAGCCACGTACCTGCTGCAGGGCTGCCGAGGAGACACCTGGAGAGGAGCAGTACGTGGGTGACGAAGGGATGGTGACACCCCCAGGTCAGTGGGCAAGGGGAAGCTAAGGCGGCCAGCTGCACTTCACCTTTTGGACTCACACCCGAGGAGGGGGGAAAGCTCCAGCACGGCAGTGTCTCGGGGCAGAGGGGATAGGCCAGGCAGCCCCTTGCCATCACAGGGACCGGAGGGAGACGGTGTAGGAGGGGAACGGGTGGGTGAGCAGGAGGTGTGCGTAGGGCATGGGGCTCCCATGTGCGTGTGACGGGAGGGAGGGGTGTACACGGGAACTGGGCAGGGTACGGACATAGGTACGGGTGTGAGGAGGGCGGTGTGTGTGAGGACAGGCAGCGTGGGGGCTGTCCGTAAGGACAGGCGGTGTGCGAGAATGCCTGGTGTGTCTGAGGAGGGCTGTGAGTACAGGTGTGTGTGTGTGAGGATGGCTGTGAGTACAGGCGGGTGGGGGTGTGTGTGAGGAGGGCTGTGAGTATACCCAGAGTGTGTGTGTAAGGAGGGCTGTGAGTACAGGTGGGAGGGTGTGAGGAGGGCTGTGAGTACAGGTGGGGGGGTGTGTGTGTGAGGAGGGCTGTGAGTACACCCAGAGTGTGTATCAGGAGTGCTGTGCTGTGTGCGAGCACAGATGGTGGTTGAGAGTGTGTGCGCGGGGCTGTACGTGAGGACAGGCAGTGTGTGTGTGTGTCTGCATGGCGGGGACGGGCGGGCTGTGTGAGGGGACGGGCTGTGTGTGTGTGTCTGTCTGTGAGGGGACGGACGGGCGGTGTGTGTGTGTCTGGGGACCGGCGGGGCGCGCCTGAGGAGGGCCCGTGGCTGCGCGCGTGAGCAGAGGCGCTGCCCGCCGCCCGCCCGCTCCCTCCCCTCCCCTCCCC
>Ga0065711_1026795_pt1 | contig 59687 bp, 31 predicted proteins | sample Hoacrofraction12_FD_59098 | JGI IMG/M metagenome (GOLD analysis project Ga0065711, IMG submission 59098) | Hoatzin crop microbial communities from Cojedes, Venezuela - Epithelial fraction 12 v2 (version 2) | ecosystem: Host-associated > Birds > Digestive system > Esophagus > Crop | place... | reverse complement strand
CCACTCGCTGGTGGGGCGGTGGGAGGGGCAGGACGGGCCTGGGCTCTGTGTAAGCACTGCCCAGCAGTGACCAAAACACCCCTGTGTTATGTGTTTCCTGCACAAATCCAAACCATAGCCCCTCACCAGCTGCTATGAATAAAACTAACTCTACCCCAGCCAAAACCAGCACACTGTCTTAAGGGGAAACTGAACATTGTGTGACTAGTAATGAAACAAACGTATTTAAGACTAAGTGTGATGATTTGTTTAGGGATGTCTGAGATGGCTGGACTAAAACACAATAAAAAACCCAAAACCCACAAGGTGATTTAAAAATTCAGATGAAATTTGAATTGCACCCAGAAGTGCAATTAATTACTAAATATATTAAATATACCCAGCACTATATTTTCATACTGATTTTTTTAAAAGCTTTTGGTTTTTTGTTATTATAAAGACTATGGCACTTTGTGGGTAGAGCTGTGGTAGGAATAGAAATATTTTTGGTAGTGTAGGACTCATTTTGCCAGAGGCTTGCCTTGGTATGCTTTCCAAATGGTGTATTGGTTGCAGTGTTTTGTAGGAGCCTGTCAGTGCAATGTCTCAGTAAAAAAAAAAAAAAATACAGGGAACAGAAAGATGATATTTTCATATCAAACAACTGATGTCTTTCCCCAACTCAGTTTTATATGTGAGTAGTTGGTACGCATACTGTTTGTTTATATTGCAGTTTTTGTTTTATTTACTGATGCTGAAGTGTGGAAAGAAAAGTAAGATCAGTAAAAATGACTGGCACCATTTGTTGTTCGGGCTGAAACAGAAGAGGTATCTCTCACTGGTTATTCATTTGCCTGGATGTTTTTTAACTGATTTTAAAAGGTTCCTGCCAAAGAGCCCAATCTGATAGGAGGCTGTGGCTTGGTAATCCTGTTCGTATGAAGCAGAAGTGTGCCCTTATGGACAAAAGAAGAATTATCCCTGCCACCCCCTGCGTCTCGGACACCTGCACTGACCAGATATCTTGAAAATTGGCACGAGAAGGAGGTTCATTCCCGTTCAGATTGAACAGTACTACAGAGCAGCGACCTCAGCTGTGGCTTCTGGATCTGTGGGGCACACAGCGCTCTGTTCCTGGGGCTTTTTGTTGGCTCCGGGATGGCCAGGCTCCTCTGCCACTGGAGCCCCATACCAAAACCTTTGCTCAACTGAGACCGAGAGCTGAATAGGCTTAGTCAAGTAATTATTTTTGTTTAATTTTGAACCCTTAAATACTTTCTAGTGGGACAGAAACCATTTTAGAAATTTCTTATGTTTATATTACAGTATATGTAAACATCCTTTATGTTGTCATTTTTTTATAGACACTCTAGGTTGAAAGCCTCTGTAACCTACAAGGGTGACATTCATTAGAGTTACTGACTCTTACACTGTGGAAAAGTTACCATGAGCCAGCCTGCCAGAGAGCGTGGAGAGGAATGGGTGGAGAGGGGAGAGGGGAGCACTTTCAAACTCTGCTGTGTCAGTGTCAATACCGGCCACGAGGGAGAAGACGGAAGATTGATTGTAGAGGCTTCTGTAGGAGACTTTCTTATTTTCTTCTGACTGTTTTTTAAGTAGTTGTATTCAGTAATTTACAAAGCCAAATACCAGAATGGCAATCCACAGCTTACTGGACATATAGTCAGATTTCAGCATACCTTTAACAGAACAATCCATAAAGAAGAGAAATGCATCCAGATTATTAAAGATTGTATGTTTCTATATTGTATGCAATCCATGTTGTGACTCATGTTATCATTATATTTAATAGACCTAATAACGTTACTTCTTTCACTTTATTCCAGCTCTTCTGACTGAAAGTTGCCTTTCAGTTTCGGGTAGGATTTTCTGAATTGTGTGGCTTAGAGAAAGTGTGGAAGGACTGACAGAAGCTTCTTTTACAGGACGGATGAGCAATCTTTATCTTTTGCCACAGCATTGTGCTTTGGCAGGTTGGCTCTGGTGGGCACCGACAAAATCCTGTGTTTGCGGTACTGCTTCATATCCCAGTAGACTGGCATTTTCCAGATGCTCTGATTACTCACTACCTAAGCAATACAGATAGATGCTTTTAAAAAATATTATTAAAATTCCTGTTCAGAAACAGTGCAGTTGTTCACAAGCTGTGGCTTGTGGAGCACTTCCAGACAACGCAGATGAAAGCCAGCTCAGGGAAAGTGCTGAGCTGTGCTCGGCCGGAGGAGATGGCAGCCGGGGCCTCAGTCACCCATTCAGCAGCCTGCGAGCCGTGGCCTGTTCCTCTCTGGCCCCTCTCCCTCAGCTGCTGCCGAGCAGGGATTGAAGTCTCTCCAAGTTTGTCCTAATGCATGTGAACTCAGCAACCGGTTTCCTCCGATACCAGTACAGGAGAAGCAGCTGATGATAAAGCCCACTGCAAGTATCCCTAAGACAGCAGAGCTGCAGAAGCTGGTGGAAGTGTGGCACCTGGGGAGGTGGAAACTTGCTAATAGAGAATAGCAGGAAGCCTGAACAAGCAACCATATTCATTATGGCAATTACTTGACAGAAATAAAGCATCTTCTGGGGAAGGATGAATGTTAATCTGTGTTTTGTTCTGTTGGTGCAGTTGTTAGTGGGTGCTATGATGACACAAACAGTACTGGAGAAATTCAGACATTGGAAAAGCAAGAAGAAAAAAACCACCGAAAACATATTGAACAGGCTAGCATTGATTCTTTACCTTGCATAAGCTTTCTGGGATGCATTAAGGGACTGAGTCATGGAGAGTAGACAGTAGTTCTAACACAGTAGATCAAGGGTGGAGCGTATGTACTTCTAAGTGAAGAGCACAGACCTTCTTGGATGTTCTACGTTATAAATAGTTGCTTATTGGCAGCTCTGATTTTGGGCCTTGGCTTTTGACCCCTACTGCTCTTACCATTCATTCCTTTGTCTTGGTCCTAGCAGTGCAATTCAGTTAGCACAGAAAAGGACTAATGCCATTTATTATGTTGGTTTGTCATTCAAAACAATGAAAACAAACAGATCCACTCATATTCCCTCAACTTTGCAGACCAATGTGTGTCTGGCAGATGAGGGATGATGCTTTCAAAACCATGCTGGCAGCTCCTTTCTGAGGAGTGACACGAGACCTTCCTGGGCTACATTTGGGAACTTTCTGCAGATTGCATTACAAACTTCGAATGTGTTTTATTTAGTGTTAGTATTTCTGGCCATTGTTTGGCTCCGAGACGTGTCCATGGACATTCAGTGCTGTCTGCTCTTCTTCCCCTGATTACCAACAAGTCACTGTGTGGAACACAGTCATTTCATTGTAGTAAATTTAAGCAAATGTTGAAATGGTAAAGAAGTGCCACATGGACCATTAGAAATAATTACCATGGGATCAAGAAGACCCACAACAGTAGTGTTTTGTCGTCAGCTGTTAATACAGTTGGGCACTGAGAAGTTGTGAAGGAAATTCAAAACAATCTCTCCAAGTCTTGCCAAGATTGCTCAGTGGAATCACTTGTTGCCAGATGCTGGTGCTGAATGAGAGAGAACGGCAGCCACCACTGGGGGATTAGTTTTCTGGAGTTACTCAGTCAATTATCAGTCCAGTCGTTGTAGGGGCTTATTAATACTCTGTGGACTACCCTGCAGCCTGAATGACAAGCAAGCAGGTAGGAATGATATTTATGAGGAAAGTGTTTCACACCTATCCTGTTAGCTCTGGAGGTGCATACAGCATCTTTTATCTGGGAGTTTAATGTAGCTGTGCAAAAGGGATTGTAGCGTAGATTGTAGGATCGGAGCGAAATATTTGGTCTGCATTTCCCAAGCAGTAGCTCCTGGAAGCGATACACAGCTTGTGGCTAGGAACAGGGCCATATCCCCGGCCATGACTGCAAGGGAGGCTCTGCAGTGAGCTCAGAAAGACCTCAGCCAACCGTGAGCCTGCAGAGCCTGCGCTCATGGCACCAGTTTCCAAACCATAGCAGAACCACTACAGCTGTTCTGTTATTTTTTTTTCTCTTAGAACAGGGGAATACTTGGTTGAGTGTTTGGGTATTGTTTCAAACGTATCGCGCTCTTAGTTTTTATGCAGTCTTGGAATTAGTAATAATCCAGGTGCTGCTTGTATTTCACAGATGATGTATCCAACCCAAGAGTCCAGAGAGCCCACAAACAGACTATTGCTTTTCTTCAAGCCGTTCTTTCTGGCAGTAGCGTGAGCTGAAAGGTTTACGTGAATTAAAGATTCATGGCCAAGCATCAAGTCAGGCCATTAAAGTTACCTGGTGGTCAGGCCGCCTTGAGCAGTTCGCTAATGAAGAAATGAAAATCCAGCTCTACACTGACTAAATAGATGTAATTGCTTCGATGGTAGATGCTGCTGGGAGGAATCTAGCATCCTTTCTGAAGTCTGGTTTGTTGATTATTGCATGACCCAGTTGGCAGCAAGCTTGTCTTGTGAGGCACAGGACAATGATATCCTGCACAGCTACTTTGCTAAGTAATTGAAATACAGTGCCAGCATTATTTGGGACAGATATGTCTTTGATAACCTGTTGCTGCCAAATTCCAAATTGCATGATAAAAAGAATGACTTTTTTCCATCATAAAACTTTCCTGCATTGTTCATCAGCAAGCTTGAGCCTAAGGAGCTCTGTTTCTGGTGAGATTTAGGGGATTGTTTCTAGTCAAGGCGTCAGTAGGCACATCCTATTGCTCACTAGCAAATCTGCTATACCGTACTACAAATCTAGGCATTTGCTCAAAATTCAGCATATTTTCAGAAAATTTGGATTGTGGTGTCAAACTTATTTAGAAGTTATTTTCATAAACCCAGAAAATTTTAACCAGAAAAACACTAGTAGTTATCGCTTTAGCTGATCCTGACTCTAGTCTTTGACACATGATGACCTATCTGCAGAAAATGAACACTTTTTCACAAATCTCAGAATGTCTAAAAGCTCGCTCTTTAGCAAAAATGGGAATCTGGCAGGCCCCAAGTGCAAACCAGTCTCTTTGTGGAGACTTACTTGCAGGCCCTCTGATAACGGTGGTTCTTCTCTGCAAAGTTAACGTAGGCAACTTGTGCAGTTAGTCTGATCTTCTTTCCTCTGACTGAATTTCTCTGTTGTCTGAACTCTGCCTGAAAAGTAGATTGGCACATGTTCTCTTATTTTTCAAATTAGTCATGCTAGCTATGCATAAAAGAGCTAGAGCAAAAGCATTCCGTATCCATTGTTAAGTGTTTTGTTTTCCAGACTGAAAACTGAATACTTGCAGCTCACATGTCATTATATGCTTGTCATTCCTGATTACTTTCTGGCATGTTACTGTGTGTTTTGTAGACAGGAAAATATATTTGAGGGTTTTTTTTAAGCACACAGCTGAAATGCCTCCATAACTAGGCTAACCAAAAAAAAAAAAAAAAGTTTTGTGAGGTGGAAAACTATGGGGAGAAATAAATGTCTGGACATACTAACTTGTTCCTTTCCAAAAGAATAACTTGCTGCATCTCTTAGTATTTTGTCCTGAAGGAATGAGATTGTTACATTTCATAACTGGAAGTTAGTCATCAAGCATATTTGGTCATTTTCAGAGCATATAAGTGGGTGTTTTTTCCCTGCAGATATTCTGTATACTGCAGCATGTTTTACCGAAGGAACATGTGGTGTTTGCATACCAGATTTTACATGCACAGATTCATAAATGCACATGTACAGAGAAGCAGATTTGCAGTTCTGACCCTGGAGATACGCTACCAACGAGCTACAATAACTCCCCTGAAGCTGGTGGTAAATAGAAACTGAATCAGTGAAAAAACAAGAGTTTCCCAGCTGGCATTGCCTTTGCTTCTTGGGATTTTATGGTCTTTTGACTGTTGGTTGACAAGTTGACTACCCTGACAATGTGCTGGAGTATCAGAAGCCTGTTATCTCCCAAAAGAGCTGCAGTTCCTGAGTCTGAAGGTAGATCTTCAGAGTCACCGCAGTTAAGAGTGATGCAGCTTTGTGGAGCACGTGCTTAGGCTGCTTAGGATAGATTCAGGCGTGAAATATATTCAAAGGCTGTGGCTGGAAATTAAAGGCAGGTATATTCTACATAAAATTGATTAACTGGGGAGGCTCTCGTTTCTCTGCCGCAGGGGCTGCAACGCACACCATGGTGTAGGGTGCCTGAGCTGCATCCCTGGCCGGGAGCAGGGTTTTCACTGGGCTGAAAAGCTGATTGTGACTTGGCCCCCAGCTGCCGGCAGCAGGAGAGGTTGGGAGGCCGTGACGGGGCTCTGCCGTGTCATCAGGAAGGGCTGTTCGGCTCCTTCTGGCAGCAGCCTACAGCCCAGTTGGTTCTGGCCAGGCACAAAGCTGCCTTTCGACAGCCCCAGGTACCAGGTGCTGCCAGCCTTGTTGTGGGGCTAGAGGCAGCCTTGGGGCAGTGGAGCCCCAGGCAAAGCGGGCATTGGGGTCCGCTCTCGGTCATCTGCAAGTTGGCCCATGTTCATCGTGTGGCTTGTGTGTCCAGGGACAAGGGATCCAAGAGCTCTGTGTCCTGGGCATTGCCATCAAGGACAAATTGGGCAGGGACAGGCAGCGTTGAGCTGCAGCAGCAAATGGGAAGCCTGGCCTGTGGTGCCTGATTGCTCTGGGCAATACCGTCACTGCGTTAAAGTCGCGGAAGGGTGCTCGCATGATGTAGTACCAAGTATCTGCACTAGATAGCTGAATTACTCGCCTTCTGTGAAGACTTTACTGGCTATGATAAGCTTAGAACCTTAGTTCAGCCACCTCACTTTAATGCCTGCTCTTCAATGGCATGTGCGGAATTTCCCTGGTATGCGCTGTTAAATACGCCTGCCTCAGGTGACAATAATTTATTAATAATACAGTACCACAGCCATAGTTTGCAATTCAGTCAGCTATGCTAAACAAATATGAAGATACCTACCCCGGAGAACTGGCACGTGGCGTTCAGGAATGGCAGGATAATTTACGGTGCCGAACAAAACAAATACAGTCACATGCGGCTGCGCTGCATGCTGATCGCTTGTGCTTATAATATGTTTTTTGTTGGCTGTGTGCCTACTGAGATCTGACACTCCCCAATATTAGTTGCCTCTTTGTGCCTTGCTAAAATAGCTGTAGGAAAATATTTTTCTGAAATCTGAGGTTTTAAGGGAATTTTGAATGTAGCCTGATGAGGTATGACAGTGAAGGATTCCGTGAATATTTAATTTTGAGTGAAGATAATTAGTCTCTTTTGTGCAGTGAAGTATATAAGCTTTTCATTATAAGCTTGCCTCTGACTGGATGAAGTAAAGTAGTAATTTTTCTGGAAAAACAGACTTTGCAAGAAACCAAGCTGTTAATAAATTTGAGTTGAATTAGTCTAATAGTTCCATCACTTTGAAGTTGCTGGGACTTTATAACACATAAATGCTGGACTGGTTAAACACATTTTAAATAAAAATCAATTTTTTCAGTCTGAAGCATGATATTAATGAGATGAAAACAGCTGAACAAAAGTAATTTCAAATAAATGTAAATAAGTTCAAATATTTTCAAGTGTATTCAAATAAATGAAAATACTTTTTATTTAGTATTGCATAAAATGATATGAATTGACTAGAAATAAAAATCTCAGTCCTCCTGTGGAATTATGTATCAGTGTGAATGGAGCCAAATGAAATTTTTTCATCACACCAAAAGGGTCTGTTACTGAAGACTGTTTTTGCTGTTAGGCTAACTGCTGTCAGTTTTCTTTTACAGAGAAACCAGTGTTCTAATGGTGTTCATGAAGATATTAAAATGCTTTGAAACAGGCAGGATTTTACTAAATTATTATTAAATGATGCCAGGTATTGATTGTGCAAGGTAGTAATCTCAGATAAAGGTAATGCTAGACATAACGGTGCTGCTGCTGCTGCTGCTGGTACCGTGGCAAGCACTGGGTGGACGCATCTCCCTGTCCTTTGGAGAGTTTGCAGCATGGGTAGGGACGCTGTCACTCCTCGCATGAATGGGACAGCGGAGCCCCAGAGCACCTCCGAGTGAGCTCCCCAGGGTCTGCGGCACTGCAGGGTTGTTTTGCTTTTTGTAATTATCTAGCTGGAAAGTTATTTAAAAAAACCTTCACCACAGTCAGTGCTCGTGATGGCCTCCCTCCTCCTGCTCTCCCAAATGTCTCACGTCTCTTCTGTAAGCCAAATGCCACACTCTAAACCTTTCTCTGCTGGTCAGGTTTTCTGGACTTCATGTCTTCATTGCTCTCTGCTGCACACTCTGTGGGCTGGCGACAGTATTGGAAAGGAGAAGCGGCCCAAAGGAAAAGTGGTGTTTAGTAGCACCCGGGAGCAGAGCGACTGGTCGCCCCTCTCGTGTGTGCTGCTGCTGCCAATGCACCACGGAATCCCTGGTGCCGGTGAGACAATGGCATTTTGTCACTGACTCACATTCAGTTTGTGGTTTACCCCAAACACCTCATCCCTCCATCCTTCTTTCCTCCCCCCTCCCCCCCCCCAAACTGCTGTCTAGCAGTTACTACATTGTTCAGTTGTAGAATGTGACACTCTGACATTTTAATCTTGTAATAAAGCAATGAGAAAACTGTCTTGAATAATTGGAAATCCCTAGATACAATCACTTTTTTGTTTGGTTGGTTTTTGTTTAAACATGCCCAAGATAAATGTGCATTAAAGAAGCTTCAGACTGAAAAATGCTTTAGCGAAATACACAAAATCCATCTTTGTTTCCAGGTGAGGGATGGGTATAACAGGTTTTGCTGTGGATCTGTACAGGTCCCACGGCTGCGTGACGTTGGTGCCCTGTGCTGGCACTGTACTGTGTCAGAGCAAACGCTCAAAGTCCTGTTTGTGTTTTTGTCAGTAAAGATCCTGGCACTGCTTTTTTCGTGTGTTGAGGTGGTGACTGTGGTGGCCAAACTAAGCTGCTGACAGTATAGTTTCCCCTATGTGGCCCTAACTGCTAGTCGTAAGGCTCTGCAAATACAGCTTCTGAGCTGACAGGCTGGTGTTCTTCAGCTAGAGCATGAGCCCTTGTAAGAGCTTTTGCTCTCCCTGAGGTTTATTGCAAAATGAGAATGTTCCCTTTGTCTCTGGCATCAGCTCAGGTTTGTAAACTTTGTTAACCAAAAAAGTACTGAGTTCATATTCCACAATACTTGGAATCGGTTTGCTGACTTTTGGGTACACAGGGCTGTTGCTCTCACTCAGCACACTTTTGCCCTTAAACTTCCAGATGATCCCTGTACACATTTTCTTGTTTACTCCCTTTTCTTTCAGAGCGCTCATTCCTGGAAAATCGAACGTGAGCACAGTTTCCAAACTGTGCTGAGGGTGATCCTTCTCTTTTGCTGTGAGAGCACTTGGTGGGATGAATGGTGAACATTTTGCTTGTCACTGATTTTTTAGCACTGCGGATGGGAATATTTGAATTACCAGAGACAATGGATGGATGCGGTGCATACCTAGAGAGGGAGATTGGCAGGTAGGAGGTGGGTGTGGGGTTCAGCTAGTAGTTTCTGCCTGTGGGGCAAGTGCGAAGGGGTGGTAGCTGGGAGGGGCGGCAGCAGGCAGTACTTGCCAGTGGTGATCTCCTGACCTTCACCCACTCTCCTTGGCACAGCTTGCCCCTCTGTCCTCCAGCCTGTCTCCTGCCCTTGGACATCACGGCTTCTTCCTTCCTTTAAAGTTGACCTTGGCTCCACGTGTGCTGGAAGGTGAGCTCCCACTGAACAGCCTGCTGCTTTGCCTTGGCTGGGGTCCCAATGCAGGTCCTGCGTAATCGTATCTTTTAATTGCTATTTTCTTGGGTTTGAGGGGGATGGGAAGCACAGAAGGCAGTGCCAGGTTATAAGAACTGGTTTACAGAGGCTTTGAAGATGGGGCTGTTCAGTATTGAGGAGTAATGTTTTTTCTTTGTACAGCATTAATCAATTTGCATTCCATTTTCACTGTGACAGCTCAGATATAATTACTCCGCACCATGGGCTACTTAGATGAGTACTGTATATTCAAGTGAACTTTTTAACCTGCTAAATGAATAGCATGGAGAAAGTTAATGCTATTTATATTTAATTAAAAATTTGCAAACCAGGCAGGAGGGAAGAGTGTACACAGAAGCTATGTTACCCTTTATGTTCAAGCTAATCCAGTTGCCTGGTGTCTCTTTGAGAGGTGATGAGTATAAGCTTCTGCTACAGCCAATTGACTGTAATAAAGGGGCTGACTTGTTTAAAAGGATACTGTCCACTTGAATATTGTGAAGTTCAGTAATGTTGAAAAATGCCCGATTGGGAATATAGCCTTCCTTTTCTGGTTGATTCTGCTTATTTCTTGATAATGTCATCTTCAGTAGGTTGGGGCTGGGGGACTGAAAAGAGGTGAATACGTATAGCAAAGTTCATTTTGCCTGCTTTAGTCCCTGTGTACCTCCATGTCTGTTTAGCACCTTGGTAGGGATGTAATCTTCCACATGGTGCTATAAAATGCCTGAAAGCACTTCATTTTTAAGGAGGTGCAGCATGCCTTTCTCTTGCTTTTGATAAAAGTTTATAGCCTTCCTTGTTGCCTAGAGAATTTTACAAGTGTGAATCCTAAAAGCTGAGGCACCAGAAGAAATAAGAAAGCTCATTTTTAAGCACAGTTTTAAGCCAGGCTCATGAATGTTGAATGCCTGTGGTAAGCTTGGCAAGTCAAGTAACTTCTTAATACAAATCCCATTCACTGTCTTTGGTGTATGAATGCCTCAGCTACTTAAAGAGAGTAGAAACAGCATCTTTCTCTGCATCTTCTTTCTCAACTTGTGAGCAAACTGATGTACAGATATACGCATATATTAGTTGTTCTCTCTAGGTGGACACTACTTAGGTCCTGATCCTGCAGTGAGATTTCTAAGCATAAGCCACTGTTAAACTTTCTGGTGCAGGATGAGAAGGCATGCGTCTCTCTGAAAAGGGGTTGTTTCTGGGCAGTGCTGGGGGAGAGCATCAAGGCATGTTTTAGCATGGAAATGTTGGACAGCCCATTTCAAGTGCAGAGAAGGGACAGTAAGTTCTTAGTAATAAAACTACTGTGTAGGACTGAGTCATACTTGTTTTCATATATATATATAAAAAAGAGTTTTCGTGTTAAAATAAGCAGCAGTTGTGTTTGCTTGCGGGAATTCTCTCAGTTAAGTTGTTATTTGAGGAGAAAGAGTGTGCTTCTGATTAATAGGTCATTACCCAAACCTTACCAAAGTACAGGAATTTCAGAGATAAGCTGCTTTTATAAGTGAAGAAATCATCTTGCCCTCTGTTCTTTCTACTGTTTCTGTAAGCAACAGTTAAACCATCTGACCCTCAATACCAGTTATCATTGGGAGAGATATGAACACCGAGCTGGAAAACAGTTTCACCCTTTGCAATTTATAGGTGCCTCCAGCGTGCTGGTAAATGGCCTTGGTTAAAAAGAGAGACAGTTATGTTTAAATGATTGTAATAGTGGGGTTTTTGCCTTTTTAATTGTACTACCTAAGCTGTTTTCCTCCTTTAAGAGGAAATGCTAATTTGCATGTTTTTTGCATGTTTCAGTGCAAATGCTAACAGCATTCCAGAGCCTTTTCCTCTCACAGGGAATGGTGCCATTTATCTCCTTGTCACCTATGGCTCACATTGTTGCACCCAAACCCAAATCCTTCATGCCGCAGTTACCCAAAAGAGAGGTTTGGTTTCGCACTGTGCAGGCCACCAGCATCAGTAGCCATCAGCTGCCTTTGTGGGTTTGAGTTGAATGTAGCTACAGTGATGCAGTGATATTTTTGTGTTTGTGTAACTTGTGTGCTTTGTAATCATCAAAATATCACAAGGCAACCTTTTGGAAAGTACAGCTGACTTAATGAATGTGTTTCTGATGTTTGTATCTACTGGAAGAGGCATTTGGAGGAGAGGGAAAGGAGTTATTGAGAAGGAGAAAAATGACTCATCAGAAGTATTTGTCCTTTTTTTCTTTCCCGTGTTTGGCTGTTTCCATCGTAAACTGTGGAGTGATTGATGCCTGTCTGAACAGTATTGAGGGTAGGAGATAGCTCTCAGAAGGTGAAATATTCTACGGTTTTTAACCTCCTTCCTTCCTTTGCTATATATGAACATGCTAAAGGCTGACAAAGTTTATTAACTGTGAAGGATGTTTGTCTAGTTTACTCTAATTCTTTATTTACAATAGCCTGCCTTTTTTAAGGAAAAAAAAAACAAACAGAAGAAAAAATGAGTATTTTGTCTCATTTCTGAAATCACTAACATGAATGTGTATATCCCGCACTAGATGGTGAAGATGAACTCCCTCGGAGTATTAGAGGTGCTCTCCATTAAGAAATGTGTGCACTGCGCTTAATGAAGCAGCACTTATCTTTGCTAGCATCGCTCTGGAGCAATACGCAGGTTCTTTTAACACACGAGTGGATTCCCAGAACTCTTGCTTTGTAAATAAAGTCTGTTCCTGGCGACTCCTAATTGATAATGACAGTTAATGTAATACCTGCTGGCTAGGCCTGGCCTTTACTAAAAGAGTTCTTTGAAACTTATTTATCGATTGCTGCAATCAATTTAGTTCAAAAAACAAAACCAAAACAAAACCAACATTAGTTTGGCCTCAGTTCTCTGATAATTTTTTTCATCATTAGGTGGAGTGAGTGAGATTAAAGTTTCAGAACCCTTGTCTGCCTTTTTATTTGTAAAGCGTTTGGTGGTTTTGATTTTACATGTGATTGTGGCCCCAGAATTACGATTATATGGATATTAAATAAATGTGATTTTCTGTCCAGGTTGACCAAAGGCTGTCTAGAAATAGACACACAGCAATTGCCTAACTCTCTGTATCATCAGTTCTTTAGAAACTAATTATTGTTTATTTACCTGTGCAGAAAATGGGGCTTAGTTGTAAGGCTGGGATGGCATTCTGCTCTGTTGTTCTCAGAGTCATTAGTACTTTATATTTGCACAGTGCTGTACAGACATCAAGTAATAAACCCTTGTCTGGTGGTACAGACCTTAGCCAGCTCTGCTGCTGTTTACAAAAGGGACGGGAGTTGTGCTTTGATCCTTAGCTTTAGTATTCTCTTGGAAGTCAGAGGTTTGATCTGATTGCTGTTATCAGAGAATGGATAATGTTAGAGATAAATCATCCAGCGGTGACATTCACCTCATGTTTTTCTGTTCCCCGTCTCCCTTTGCATACAGTTCAGTAGTTGGATTCTGAGCGCTGTCTTCCTTAACGGTTGGCAAGTAATCAGCTTTTGAACGGATACCTCTTTTTGTTTTACCTTTGTGTATTTTTACTTTAGAAGTGTTGCAGTTATCATTTTATATGACTTGCACTATACACTGTATGAACGGTCAGTGGAAGATAAGGTTCATTACAAATGACCTGAAAAATGGTGTTCCCCAAAACAATGCATGAAAAATAATTGTTGATTCTTAGAAAATATTTAATTAATAAATATTTATTATTTTGTCTTTATTGCTGCGTGTCATTTGCTTTGTGCTTCTGATTGCATTTTAGTATGATTTTTAGTGTGTATGGCACAGTTTTATCTAGCACTACACCAACAAGAGAGACAAATACACTATGGAAAAATAGGAAAAATAGCTATACAGTTTTGCAGGATATTTTAGTTGGGGTAACTTAAGTTTAAGTAACAGTTTTTAGTGAACTAGATTCTGATTTTAATGTGTCATCTTCAGAACGAGTCATTTGTGCTGCCTTGGAGGCTGGTTTGTGCCCTTATTCACTCCACAGCTTTCTTTTGGCAGGACAATTGTACTCTGAATCTTTTGTTGTTAAGTTTATCAGCTAGTTGGGATAATCTATCTGTCCTGGATTTGAAATGGACACAGGATTAGCGTGGGTCAAAATGTATAGCTCTACATGTGCTTTACAAGTGACTAATCCAGCAAGTGGAGAGATGCTGCAGCTGTCAGTGTTCTAAGGGATGAGGAGTGCGATAAAATAGTTCAGTCCGCAGCCGGTCCATTAAAAATTAAACATCACTGTAGTATAGAAGTCTTTTCCTGGTGCATGTAGTCATAAAACCAGCAGTACAAATTGCATAATGCACTTTTATTTTAGCATTGCTCTGTACAAATAATAACAATTATTAAGCATTTCTTTCCCAGCTGTTGTTACAGAATAACACATCAGTCTGTAATATATTTGCTGAGAGATGTGGCTGATAAAAAAATCCTCTCCTTTACAGAAAAATGCTTCAAATATAATAGAAAATGATAAGCATTTTATAGCTCTTTTGGACATCTAATAGTATGGTGAACAGACTTTTCACAGAATCACAGAATGTTAGGGATTGGAAGGGACCTCTGTGGGGATTTTGTGGACTGGTGAAAGGCTTGTAATTTTTTTTCATTCTCCAGATTTTGCATTCGGCATATTCTGTTGTCCATTGTTTCCACCATGCCCTCTTACAGACCTGCACAGTTTGGGCCTTTGTTAATAATTTGTGATTATTAATGAGACTGCACCTCTGCTGCAGATGGCTGGACAGCTAGTGTGATGGACAGTATTCAAAAATGGTACAGAAATTTGCATTTTTCTCAAGACGTTAAAAATTATTGTTGCCTCTTCCACACTGCAATTCCCCATCGCTTCACTGGGATCCCCTCTTGATAGCTCCATGGTGTTGTGCTGATGTGAAGCAGGGCCAGGCAATACGGTGCAGTTGTGCATCCTGCCATGCTAGGGATATTTTCAACAAGTGCTTTTGCTGAATGCTAGCTGTTGTTTTTCATCCTTTTGTCCTTTCTGCACGAGGGTCTCCTTGGATGATGTGTTTTGGGGAGCTGTAGAGTTGTTTGGGGTGAGGGCTGGGAGAGGGGAGGCATGACTGCAGCATTCCTGCTGTCATACCACAGCCCTTAAAAATGTCATTGCAGCATCCCTCCGAGATTGGTGTCTCCAGCGGGTGGAAATGGCTGCCTGGGAGCGAAGTATTGGGACCTTAAGCATGCCTGGGACTGTTCCTGGCACTGGGACCAGCTCGTGCAGAATGGCCCACCTCTTTACTATCAAAATCTTTTGCTCTGAAGTCATGCTTAAGAATTCTTAGGCATTCTAACTCATGCTTTGGAATTGTCTTTAACTGTGACATGTGATCCAAGCCGGTGGTCCTCCAGGAATCGTGGTGGCGGTTTAGCTCTAGAGATAAGCAGACTGCATGGCAACTGGAGAAGTGCTCTTCCAAGGACAGTGTGCCTGGGAGCGTTCCCGTGCACTGTCTGGTTTAGACCCAGCCCAGATGGGGAGATGTGAGACTAGTCCTTCTGATCTTCCTCCGCCTTTCTATGTGGAGGTCAGCGTGGCTTCGGCAGGCAGGTGGTCGAGAGGTGGACAGGCTTCTGATAGTTTGAGTGAAAAGCGGCAATCATCATGAGCCCTGGTGATGGACGAAGGAATGCCCAGATGGATGCTAAGGCCAAATTGGCCAAGGGTTTTGAACAGGAGGAAGGTCTTGACTCGGTGAAGATCTAGTCTGAGTAACAGAGAACAGCATTTTAATTTCCGTTTCTTTTACAAAGCAAGAGATACATTCTGGTACATTTTGTGACTTTTGAGAGTGCCTGGCTCTGTGCTTAAGAATGCAAGTAACAGTGAGAAAGACGGGAAAGCTGTCACTGCTGCTGGCGTGCTGTATGATGGGGTCTTTCTTGCAGCAGCTCCAGTGTGGATTAATGTACAGATAGTCCACTTGACAATGCGCACTATTTAATACTGAGAGTCTTTTTTCCTCTGAATCTTTTCTGAATTGTCACCTGTGATTTAATCTATGGGGCAGGGACCTGGAGTGGAGACGTGTGAGGGTGCCAGTTTGTACTGCTGATGTTGCCCAATCAACATTGTCAGAGAGTACACTGAAGAAATGGGAGTGTATATTTAGAAACTTGGTAATTGGAGTAGACTTGCCTAATATTCATATTAATTCTGCGTGTAGCCCTCCCTTTTATTTGTTTTTTTTTAGTTGCTTTTCAAAGGTTTACTATAAGAACTTTCTACACTTTGAACCTGGATCCAGCTGTACCTGCAAATTTTTTTTTTGCTAAATTTAAAACATCACGTTGACTACCACAGTCCTGCATTTTACAAATTTTGAAGTTAAGCAGGTTAAAAAAATCTACAGATTTCGATCTTGACAGCAAGTAGTTGAACTTGGGAGTTCCTGATGTCCTGGTATCTGTAAGAAGGTGTCAAAAGAAAATTAGCTTTTTGTATATACAGCAGATGTCTATGTTGAATTTATTTAACTCAGTATTCCGTGAATCCACTGATCACCTGCAAAAAACATAAGAATTTTTTTTCCATCCATTGATGTATAATTTGGCTTGTAATATTTTTTGCTCTTGCCTAAACCTGGAGGTGAGCCACATCTAAACAATGTTATGTAACGCGTACTGCAGAAGCATCTGGGTGGCTGTTTGATGAGTCTTGCTCATGTACTTAGGGTTGGACTTATGAGGGAGCTACTAGAGAAGGAGGAGATGGCATCTGTTATAGCATGTTGTGATTGTCTAGGTGTTTTCACCTAATACCCAATTTCCCGTAATTTTCACTCTGTTTTTGCAATTCCATGATCTTGTCTACACTCTTCCTCTTGATCAAGTGAAAAATTCCAAGTTTATAAAATTCTTCCTAGATTCCTTTTACAACGATCTCCAGTATCTTGCACTCAAAACATGTTTTTCTGTAACGTTGAGGCATAGCTGAATGTGCTTTTACAAAAAGCTTTTCCATTCACATAGGACTTGTAAAGAATGTCGTTATGATCCAAGAAGTTCCCTTTTTGTACTAGCCTAGAAGCTTACCTACAATTTTGTGAGTAAGATGGTATACAACAATTTCATAAGCACACAAATCTACCGGTTTTTAATGGCTTTGCAGCAGAGACGTCACCCAAGGTTTGTATTTTTCTTCTCTTGGCCTTATTCTATTGTATAATTGGTTTCTGGTAGTATCAAACCACTAGAAAACCTCTCTTGGTAACAAAATCAATCTCTAAATGTTACAATTCAGTCTTAGCAAGATCTGCTTTCCCAGAACCTCGTATTTAATAATGAGACACTTTGAATCGCGTGCGCACTTTGGTGCTGTGCTGTAGTTTTGGCACTCGATGCGGTAACATGTTCAAATCGGAATACCTAGTGCTTGCATCACTTCGGCTTTTGGTTACCAGGACTGTGTCACTGGACAATACTTACATCTAGAGTTATAGATCATAACTGGATTCAAAAGCTTATAAATACATAGCAGCTTCCTCAGAAGATTCGTGGAGTCCAACTTAGATTAAAAGGAAGATAGCATCCAAACTAAAAATCTCCATGCTTGGCTTTAATGGTCCATGATTTCAGTACGTGAGCTTTTGGGTCTATAATTGCTTTTATGCATATGTATCTGTTACTACTGCTAGAAATAGAGTATGCATACATGGCATTTATATGAAAAAAACTTTGACATATGTCGAACTTAACAGGATGCTGCTTAAAACATCATGGCTGCATTAAGTGTGAGCTGTATTCAGCAGCATGAAGTAGAAGTGGGAAAATACCTGAAATCAATCAAGTTTTTGGAGCAGACCTATCAAAACTCCTTGGAAAATGGTGCAGAAACCTTACTGGGTCTCATATCCTTATACGCTGTGTGTAGGCCACTTGCTGTGGAAGCTGATACGCTCTCGATGCCTCCTCTGGCACATGATACAAGGGCTGTCTGTCTCCACATACTGTCCCAGGCTGCCAGCACCTGTCCCCAGCACTGTCCAGAAAGAGGAGAGATCACTGCACGTGGTGCAGCTACTGAATTTTGCTCCCAAGCAATCTGGAGGACGGAGCAGTAATAAAGGAATCGTGCAGTTCTTGTTGGAGCTATTTGGTTACCATAAGCCCAGTCTCTGTAGATGGTGATAGATCTCTGCCTGTCAGTACACAAATTCAAGTTGCACAGAAGGTATATACAAGATATGAAAGCTTTGAGTGTGTTCATGTTGAAGACCCACACTTAAAGACAATTCTTTGTATAAATAGAAAGGGATTTTTTGTCTATGTTTGGCTCTGTTGAATTAATTTGAGATTTTCTGTAAGAAATGGTTTGTGTCCAAAGTTGGCATCTTGCAAGTAATTTGCTTTCATAGCAGAATGGTCTAAATGGAAAAGACTATGTAAGTAAAAGAAACTGTTATGTATTAACATAATATTGAAATACCAGAATTTTCTGAGGGAAGAGGATACACCTGAAAATAATAGTGGCTGGTGTTAAATCAAAGGATAATAATTTGCATCTCTGTGGAACACTTTTCATATGCTTTTGAAACACATGAAATACACAATCTCAGCAAAGGATAAACATCAGGAAGTTCTTCAAGATTTGGGATAGAAATAACAAACCTCAGAACTGCAAGTGTTGCTCTACAAAACCGCTGATAGTTATGTGGACATGAAACCTTGGTCTCCAGAAGCCTAAAAATGTTTATTATTTATCAGGCTCTTGAGCTGCACCTGAGTTGTATAATGCATACAATTGTGAGACATTCTCCACTTTAATATTATATGCTCTTATTTTTAGCTAAACGCTGTCTAAGAAGATCATGGATCCCTCATACTCTCAGTCAGAATAAAGTGAGTATATGACAGATACAGAAGAACAAGAAAAGACCAACTCCAATCACACGCTTTATGGTCTGATCCTATTCATCTGAAACTAATGGAAATTCAGACCTTTCCTTTATATCAAGGCACTGCGACTGTTAGCTTCAGCCTTCCGCTTTTTTCATAACCGGAAAAACAAATGCCACTTTCTAAATAAGGGGACAGTGGTTAATTCTTTCAACAATGGGATAATAGATTATTTCAACCTCACTGAAAGTTCAGTACAGTGATATTATTGCTTAAACATCTATTAATGCAGAAATGTAATGTAATATTTGCATTCATTCATACTACCTAATTTGCTTCCAATGCGTAATTTTCTGTCTGTGCCTTTACTGACAAGTCCTAGAAGATGCTGTGCCTGTGCAGAAGAGTTTGGATTAATAGTGCGATGTAACTAGGGATGTTTTTCATGGCCATGCAGATTTTTGGCGTTTTGGTGAGGGTTTTTTTGAGTCTGGAATTATGCAAGACAGTCTGACCCCCTTCAAAGCAAGGGCTAGAGAAACATAGAATCATAGAATGGTTTGGGTTGGAAGGGATCTTAAAGATTATCTGGTTCCAACCCCCCTGCCATGAGCAGGGACACCTTCCACTAAACCAGGTTGCTCAGAGCTCCATACAGCCTGGCCTTGAACACTGCCAGGGAGGAGACATCCACAGCTTCTCTGGGCAACCTGGTCCAGTGTTTCATTACCCTCATGGTGAAGAATTTCTTCCTAATACCTAATCTAAATCTGCCCTCTTTTAGTTTACAGCCTTGTCCTATCAGTACACACCCTTGTGAAAAGTCCCTCTCCATCCTTCCTGTAGGCCCCTTCAGGTGCTGGAACGCTGCTCTAAGGTCACCCCAGAGCCTTCTCTTCTCCAGGCTGAACAGCCCCAACTCCCTCAGCCTTTCCTCACAGCAGAGGTGCTCCAGCCCTCTGATCATCTTCATGGCCCTCCTCTGGACCCGCTCCAACACATCCATGTCCTTCTTACTTTGGGGGCTCCAGAGCTGGACGCAGGACTCCAGGTGGGGTCTCACGAGAGGGGAGTAAAGGGGCAGAATCCCCTCCCTCAACCTGCTGGCCACGCTTCTCTTGATGCAGCCAAGGATACGGTTGGCTTTCTGGGCTGCAAGCGCACATTGCTGGCTCATGTTGAGCTTCTCATCCACCAGTACCCCCAAGTCCTTCTCCTCAGGGCTGTTCTCAAGCCACTCTCCGCCCTGCCTGTACTTGTGTTTGGGATTACCCTGACCCACGTGCAGGACCTTGCACTTGGCCTTGTTGAACTTCATGCAGTTCATGCAGGCCCACCTCTCCAGCCTGTCAAGGTCAAACATAAGCCAAGGGTCTTCGTGTTATGCTTTTCATGTGTGTTTTTTATGGCTGCAGTGTGTTAAGTAAGCACCACACGTTCAGCATCAGGGGTAGCAAGCCTCGGCATGCTCAGGACAAGCAGGACAGACTAGACACAGGAGAAGAGTGAGGAGCGGCTGAGGGGACCAGTGGTTCAATGTGATACAAGACGCCACAGCAGATTCAGTCCGTAGATGAGTCAGTGTCCACTCGGGTGAATAGCCAGTGTGCTATACTGCTGCAGGCAAAGGAACATTTTGGATTTGAAACGTATTTCTGATAAGATGCTCACCACTCTTGATACTCAGATAAAAGTTGTCAATAACTGTGCTGAATTGTTAGTCTGTATTGTTTGGTAGTTTTTTTTAATGTAGAACCATTGTATTCTATAATTTGTCAGACTGTTTTAAATATGTTTTATTACATGCCAATTCTGATGGCTTCTAAGTTAGAACTTGTACTTCTGTGGTTATAGTCGATTTTATAAGCAGTTAAACTCATTTACAATAAGGGAAGGAAAAGTCACGTGCACCCATTCCAAGTGACTATCTTCACATTTTTTCCCTGAAGCAGAAGTGCTTCATCTTTTGTTAAGAAAAGGCAAAGCCTTATCTTCATCATTAGATCTTTTTCTGAACAGTGGAAGTATTGCTCTTCTTTTCCCATATTGACTTGGTTTATTTAAACTTGACATTCATGTAAACTACCTAAGTATTTATCTGTTTAAACTTTAGAGAAAGTAATGGAAATTCACTTAAATTCTTCATTTTTCACTTAGAGACTGTTGTACCAGAGCCAGGTAGGTTTATATGATGTTCTCTGTCTCCAGTATAATTTCAGCTGAGTAGGGAACTGGTCACAACACATTTGCCCTCCAGCGTGAACACAGCCATTTTGGGCTTCTCATACAGTTAAAGCCAAATTCAGAATCTGTTGATGCTTTGAAAGATAGCACTGCTCTGTAAACGAGCACTGTGTTTGTAATAGTGGTGGCTTCAAGTACCTGTTTGATTTTCATAGTGAAGCAGACCCCCATGCTCACACAGCTGTCAGCACCGGGGAGGTGTTTGAAGAGGCCAGCACTCCTCCGTGGGTGTTGGTAACTTCTCGTGACAGTGAGAGAACTGCTCCTGAGTGCTGGTAGTTTATTTAATTAGAAGGCAAATTTTAAAGAAATACAGTTGCCGCTGCTTTTAAGTCGTAGCTAATAGTGATACTGTTTGCAAAATCTTCATTTTAATACAAGACATGTTTCTGCAACTGCAGTTGCTTAAGGATTTGTGAAATCCAAAATTCATTAGTGCTCTGAAAAGTGATGTGTTATGTACCAGCATCCTCCATTGGGGAACTTGAGTCTTGTCGTGTCAACATCTGGAGAGATCAAACTCATCTGGCAAGAATGAGAATCTGTGTAGCAGAATGAGCATGGGATTGGGACAAGCAAGGTCACAGATGCCCAAATAATTCCCAGGCTGTCCGCTTAACGCTCTAGGCAGATGTAACTTGGGAGTATGAAGAGCAAGCCGCAAGAATGGCTCTATGGAATCTCAAGCCCAGAGTAAACAAGTAGCAATATACCTGTCTCTCCAGAGTCAGAACCACAGGTAAAACAAATCTGATTGTGAAGGCAGGATTCGAGCAGTGAGGGAGGATCTTCATACAACTTTTTTTCACTTCTCACCCACAACTCTGCAGGACGGTGTGTAAACGTGGCTGATGCCTGCCATTTTAGCATTCCTATCGCTTAGACAGGGAAGGATCTGATTTCTCTGAACCGTCAACTTTCTTCACTGAAATTCTTAAATCTGCAGTTCATTAAACATTCAAATTCCATAGTAAAAGTGCTGGGTGACCCTGCTTTTTTCTTTACAGTTATTTTGCAGAGTTATTATACTACTAGGCTGCCCACTTGGTGTGATTCATCTTTTTTTCCTCAAGGTTGTGTATAAAGAAAGCTTTCTTCTACATCCCTCTTGCTGTGTGCAGTACCACAGTGCACAGGAGTGAAGTGATGTTTATTGTGATGTTCTGTGTGCTTCACAGCTGCATGTCAGTCATGTGGAATTAACTTATTAATGTTGCTGGCAAATCTCTCCACAAAAGTGAACGTAAGATAAGTGTAAGAAAAGAAAGACCTTTTATGGTTCTGACTGGTTCATCACACATGCTTACAAAGGGATCTTGTCATAATTCATGACCCTAACTTGGGAAAGAAGCAAGTGTCTGGCTGGTGTTAGCTTTGGCAGTAGGTGTCTTTGTAGCTGAGAGTATTAATTACAGTTTTAAGGGCCTGAGGGATTACTTAAACATCTGTGCAATTATCTTAGTGGTCGGGAATTTTGTGTGTTTATTTTTAAAGACTTTCCTTCCTTCATTTCTCTTCTGGGACTGGAATGGGAAAGAGTGGATTGCGATAAAAGTTTCTTAAATTGTATTTCTGCACTAAATACGTATTATGATAAAGGACTTCTCACTGGGGTTCAGATTAGGAATTATATTCAGAATATTGTTCCTGTTGCTGTTCCCTGCTGAATTTCTCCATCTGGTAATATTACTGTTTAGGAAGTGATAACATATGCATGTAACAAGTTAATTGTAAAAGCCCGAAATGGGTAATTTGATTGTGCTACTAAAACAATAGTAGCCAAGCACTCCAGTCTGCGGTTGCCAGCTTTAAATTATCATGATTGTTGTAAATCATGTGAGGGAATTGTGGGAAATAGAGCTTTCAGCTTTTCATTACAAATCCCCCATTTTCTGTCCAGTGATCTAGGGGAGAGCAACACGCAGCCTTCTGTCTAATAGACTGCGGTGGTGCTTTACAGCCCATTACCCTCAGCACTCCAGGGGAATAAGAGTGGGAAGAAGGAACATGTCTGAATATTGCAGTATCTTTGGGATCGATCGTATAGTGCTTCTTACTGCACAGATTCATAGCTAAGAACTGAGTCCGCCTCTCTGTATAACTGCTGCATGAGGGGCACTGGCAGTTTTCCATGTTAGGAACTGTGCATATACTACACGCATAATTAGCTAGTCAGCACTGGAGACAAGAAGGGCATTTTATATGTGCTCTGCTTTCCTGTATGAGAGACGTTTCTCCTTTTTACCTTTAAAAAGCAGGGTCCAACTCCAGCGTCTCTCAACTAAGGTACTCTCTGCCCACGTGTGAGCACACGTATGTACTGCCGTCAGTGGCAGAACAGGGCCTGAGAGCCACCTGTGTAAAGGCTTTGGAGAATTGGGAGGGGAAAATGTCACACTCCAAAGACTTCAAGCAGTGTGTAGAGGGAAAGAAGTGTTAATTTAAAAATGAAGTCTTAATACCTTTGATTTTCTAACTTTTCATTTCACATCTTCAGACGTTATTGATGTTGTTGTTATCCATAGGGCTAAGGCACTGCTCTTCCCTGGAAGTCCCGTTCCTGCTGTAGATACCCTGCACTTGCTGTACAGTGGCTTTTGGGGGTTCACGCTGCTTCTTGGGGCTCGTTTCTTCCTGGGGTGGTTAACAGAGTGGGACCAGAAGATAATCAGTTCTTGATTAATGAGTTCTGAGCTAAGAAAAAGGAAGAATTTAGTTGGTAAGTGACTGAATTGCTGGCTCAACGTAATAGCCCTACTACATTGTTTTCCACATCTGAAAATGGGGGACGCTTATATGAGTAATGTCAAAATCACTGTTCCTGCGGCTGAAACACATGATATTTGGGCTAGGATCTCTTGCCAGTTGTAAGACGTTCCCAATTCTTAACTCTGCCCCAATCCTTCCTGTGACATTTGTACTGCTTGAGCCCATCGTATGGCCATGATGTGTATGTATGAGAGTCAGGATTTCTGAGATGCCGTCTGTTGCAAGTATGTGAAATGTTCTTGGGTTCCTACACTCTTGTTTCTGCCTACTACACTTCACTGACTCTACTTTGTGCTATACCCATTCTTTTTTACTTAAAAGAAAAAAGTTTAAAGATTAAAATCCTTACTAAAATGGTACACTCTGCAGAAATTTACATCTGCCTAAGTATGTGGCATGGAAACATGTCAGTCTCGGAGGAAAAAATACAGCAGCCATTCTTAGAGTAAATACAATTTTTTGTGAATACAAGGCCGTTGCAATTTTATATTCATAAATGTGCATTGAGAAATAGCTATAACTCAGTTCAGTAAACAGCACAGTAACTGTTATGTTTTGGTTAATCAGAAGCCAGTGTGATTTTGTTTTTAGCGTGCAGAAGGCTAATATCATTTGAAAGCATTAGCTGTTGTTTGTGCTTAAGCAAAATATAAGCAGTGGTGGTGAAATCCCCTCTGATTGCCTTGACTTACTGTTATTTTGGCATTAAATAGAAGTAACAAAGTAACTTTCAGTAAAGAAATCTTCATTGCAGATAGAGATTTTTCATATTTATAGTGTCTCTGATATGATGCCAGCCAAATTTGCCTTGGCGTTCTTTTGTGTTGAAATGGTAATAAAAAAAATTTACATATGTGCTTTAGCTGTATGAAATCTTTTGCTAAAAATGAAATCAGTGGATTATGAACTCTAACTTGAAGACTGTCTGTTTTGTGTAGCTTCAAGAACTGTTCAAATAATTTATTTTCTGGCAAGAATTTTCTTAAAAAAAATAATGCTGAATTGCTTGAAACATATGAAGAAAGGGCGGGGGGGTGATTAATTTAAATATTCTTTGGTCTTGAAATGTTATCTTTCACTTTCAGATGTCCTTTAACCTTTAATATTAGATTTAGGTCAAATTTTAAATACAATAAATGTCATTAAACAAAACGTTGCCTTTTTTGTATTAACATTGGAGTGGATACTAAATTCAGGGGGAAGACAAAAGGGCTTTTTGCAGACATTTTGGCATCTCAGTTCTGTGAAGTTCAGTTTCAATTTACAGTTATTTTCAACTTATCCCAAACTGTATTTGTCAGCATGACAAGAAATGGATTTGGAATAAGAGGTAAGAGGAGCATCCTTACCCAGACGATTTTATGTGTCGGCAAAGCTGGTGTTTCTGGGTGAATTTCTGAAAGAGAGAAGGAAGGAGCACTATGAGTGGAGAAGTGAGAAGCTCCATGAAAGCAGTCTCAGAAAGCAAGATTTCAGGACTGCAGTCAGAAGAGTGAGAAAATGAGACTGAGGGTGGAATTCGGATTCTGAGTTTTGTCCAAAAATATAGATCTTGAGAAACTTTGTTGAGGTGTAAAAGGTCCATCCTTCAGAGTGAAGCATCTGAAGTGAAAGCACTGGGTTTGATGAGTTTGAGGTGGAAATTGTGGAAAGAGGCATGATAGTTTGGTGCTGAGAGGGCTGAGGATTTTGTAAGATGACAAATACTGAGCACATCTATAATAGGAAAGAAGAGGCAGAAGATCGTGGAATGTCAGAAGAAAGCCTGAAGGAGAGGAAGAGAGGAGTAGCAGGACAGAGTTCAAGAGGAGGGAGCTGAAGGAGTTAGACAAGAAAAAAATGTGCATCCACTTAATACTTGAGAGAAATGCTAAGGTTTTTAATCCACTCCTTTCTTCCTTCCTCAAAAACAAAAGCAAGTAGAAGGAAAAAATCTTAGATTAATTCTTTTGGCTGGTGACCTCTTGGCCACACTGGGACAGCTGCTTCTCTGGACAATCTGTTAGGCAAGTCTCCGGTATCTTTTGGGTGTGCTGCTTGGAGATCTCTCGGTAAGTGAAAGGTTGATGTGGCCCATAATTACCTTCTCTTTCCTGGGCTCTGACTTAGAATAGTTGGGACAGAAAGTGAATACCAGGTTCATTCAGTGCTCGCCTAATGCCCCTGACACGCTTTTTGGATGTAGAAGAGAAGCTGAGCCTCTTACGGGCTGGCCTGGCAGAGAAGGTGTCCTTCCTTTTTGGCAGAGCAGCACCACCCATTCCGTCTGTTGATTGGTACAGACTGCACTGTCCGGCCAATTTTGTTTCTCCGTTTTGGATCTTTCTTGGTTATTTTGAAATTTTTACCATGGACTTTGTGCTGGCTCATGGTAAATGCGATGCAAATTTTTGTACCTGACATCCAGCCTGCCAGCTGACATTTCTACCCAAACAGGCTTTTCTTGTCTTCCCTCTTGCCCTGCCTGTGCAGTCATCCTTGTCCGTTTGAACTAAATGTACATAGTGAATAATGTTTTATTAATCTCCTAATTTCTCTCCACATATTTTATTCCAGCCTCTTCCCAGACTGTTTTAGACCTCCACTCTTAATTTTTCTGAAACATAGGGAGTGTCATTTGAGCTTTCTTGCACTGCCACAGCTGAATCGATCTGTGCTCCTTCAAGTATGTCGTTATTCATGCACTACTTTCCTATTGACAGGTGCAGTTCTCAGAAATGCAGTAAGTCCCTACCCACCAAGTTCTATTCATCCAGCAGCTGGAAGACGCTTAGGAGCCATTCATCAAGAGTGTGAACTCCTTGAAAGACAGGCCTGAGGGACATGACATTTCACTGTACCTGCCAGTCTTGACATATTCTGCAGTCGTGGCAGCTAGGACATACTGAAGGAGAGTGTCTGTAGTGTGCTTAGGAAAAGAGGATGTGCTGTTAGCCCGGTGCTTGCAAATTGCTTGCCTATGTAAATTTTCAAAGGAATTCATTTCTTTGTTGGGGTGCAGCTCTTCTGATTTCTCCTGATGGTCCTCGTTTCAGTTGTGGTCACAGGAATGGATTGCTTCTGGCGGGCAAGACTAGTGCAGGCAAAGTCTCATTCTGCTTCAGTGTTCTGTGAATTTGCTTTCACAGGTGGGTGGGTACAGCTGATTCAATCTCTCTGCCAGGCTCTCTAGAGCACGCTAGTACTCAGAAACAACAGATTCATGGCACGGTAACTACAGCTTGCTTTGGTACTTCAGTCTGACTTCATGTGATAATTTTCTTATAAAATTCATGAACTGTTTGGAGAAAAGCACTCGCTGCGGTGAGAAGCACTCTCAGCTTCTGACACTGCTATTGCAACCCAAGTTGCTAGAGACAGTTTCTTTCTTATTTTAGATCTCTGAGTAATCAGCTACAAAGTAAGGTATATTTCATAAAGGAGTCAAGTCATTGACTGCTCAAAAGTTACAAGTCATTAAATTACCAAAATGCTCCGATATCAACACGTGGTCTGAGGACTTGGTGCTACTTTAGAAGGAGACAAAGCACTATGCAGATTGCATAAATCCTAGTTTATCGATGCATTTTTTTCAGATCTGTGACCAAATGCTGAAATGATACATTTCTTTTATCTATATAGGCATAGTTGTCAGTTTTCGGTCTGATGGTGGTATATTGTGTAATTCATGCTGCCCTAGCAATCTAACTGCTGTCCGCTGTTCTGATTTATTATTTTTGGCAAGGCAAGGTAGCATACACCAGAGTTGTACAGAACAAGTTGAATTGAAATTTGTTTGAAATATGCTTCTTTTTTTTTCTCTAAAGCAATGTTTCTTTTCAATATAATGTATTTTTGATTTGTCTGTGTAGATCATTTTTTTTCATTATGAGTTCAGTATTTTATTTTTTAAAATCATGTTCAGGTTTTATTTACAGAAAATTAGCTTTCTTTTTCTTTGTGCCCGGTACAAAACTGCTTGCAGAAATAACTACTTCTCAGTAATCTTTTCAAAGACTCATGGTGTAACAAAATTAAACCCTTGATCCCTTAGTCTAGATTCTTAAACACTGACAAGATAAATTAGAGCTTCATTAAATTAACGATTCAATAATTAAAAAGAAGGATTCAGAGGAAGGGCTTAGAAGAATGGATGAAGTAGAAATGAACTCTGCATTAAATTTACCATTAAGCGGAAGAACAATGAATCAGAAATTGCATCTGTATAAATGCACATGCATTCTGTGGGGAGACAGTAATTATTATGCCCAGGAGCATTCTCTGTAACATCTCCCACTCAGTTACTGTCAGCATCAATTATTCCATTATGATGAAAACTTCTGAAATTATCTGAGGTTAAAGGGAAATGAAAAACCTGAATCTCTTTGGTTTAGTTTTTTTTCTCTTTGTAAATAGTTTGGAGGCAGTGATAACTTGCAGCTCTCTTTTACACAGAGACAATTGAATTTACAAAGACGTTGGTAAACATACCTTACAAATGCAAGAAAACTGTAAGTCCCTTCATTTTTTAATGATGTCATTTACCATCAAGTTATAAATGTTTCATAAGGAAGTTATTAGAGATTATCTGATTTGGCATATAGTGATGTCTTCAGGGATCCCTTGTGATATCTGTGTACTGAAGTAGGAAGAGGAAGCACTCTCTGTTTCTTCTCACTGAAAGTGTTAAGTGAGTTTATCTAATTCTCTTTTGCAATTACTCAGCATTTCTATTACGTACCATATAACCAAATGTGAGAGAATTGCTGAGAAATACTTATATGTTATATTATCTAAGTGTATATAGGTAAATACGTAAGTACATTTATATTTTTAAGATAGTCTCTTACTGGCTACGGGCTGGAAGCTGTCTGAATCCTGCCATCAGTGGTGCTCCTGCCAACCCCTGAAAATAGGCCTCTCTGAATTCCTGAGTCTGATTTAAGATTGTTGATTTAATATTTTTAGAAGAGAGAACAAGCCTAAATCAGTGAAGAAATAATTGGCTAAAAATGTGAATTGCACAAGACACATGTTCTCACTTGGCTTCTCAGGAAAAACATGCTCTGGAGGAATGCTCCACCCCACTTCTATGTTAATTTTGACCACCCCATCCCCCCAAAAAAATTTGTGCCACAGATACCTTTCCCTAGTTCCCTAATTAGCCACATGTAAAGAAACCTTAATTTTGTATACTGATGCTCTTATAGCTGGATTCTGTTTTGCTTCAAATGGGCAGCTTGTTGCCTTGCATCCTTCCTGAGGTGACTTCAAACTGAAGAGACAGTGTAAATGCAAAATGTACATGAAAATCAGAAGCAAGAAGTAAGAGAAAATTAGCCAAAAGCAAATGAGGACTCCCTTTAAAACAGAACTGAAGAAAAATATGAAAGGGACTGTACAGTGTCACTGCTGTGTAGGGGCCGAGTTCTGTGACACGGGAAATCTCTTCTGCATCTCTGTTTCCGTGACTATTATAGACCATGCCATGTATAATCTCCGTTGAGATCAGGAGCTGGATTTGAAATCTCCCCAGATGAAATATTTGACTCTGAAATAAAATGGTGAGTGCCTTCAGCTGAGAACTTGAAAAGATTTTTTTTTTCCCTGATCTAGTTGTTTTTTTCCTGTTGGGTTGTTCTTCAGATTCGGATTTTAGAAACTAGAAATATTTGAAAGTGTGAAGAAAAGGAAAACTGAAATCAACAAGAAATGTTTCTTCTTAAGCAATTTATTGAGTTTGGAAAACCACTGTTACAGGTCATAGCGTACATGGCTCCCATGGCTTTGTTAAACAGAGTTCTCTAACATTAGGGCTCTTTGTTAGCCAAAATTGTGGAGGAGAGCCAGAAGAGAAATATATTTAGAGTATGAAAACAGACAAAGTACATGTGCAGCTTGCAAATAACTCATCTAGAAAACTAACAGAAGGCAATAGTAAAAGGCACAACTGAAATGTAAATCTTGGTGACTCTTTTTGCCTCTTATGTGAGATTGCAGTAGTGATTGTTGATGAACAAATGTAAGAACAGTATTTAAAACTGTTTATTTTTAACGTGATTATTAGATTCACTCATATTCCAGCAGTGTTTCAAGCCACAAGTATCTCAGCATATTGCAGGAACAGCATATGAGGCTTGGATGCCTAACTCAAGGAACAGGCCATGGCTGGGGATCTAGGGTGGGTGGGTGGAGGGGCTGCAGTTTAGCCCTTCAGCCCCACATGCGTAGGCACCTCCCAGCTGCACTCTTCACTCCTGGCAGAATTCAGCATCCTTCTTCTTAGCAAACTTCTGTAAATCCCTTTCTTTAATCCTTAGTCTATTCACATGCACTCTTGGTTGATAGCACCAGTCATGCTGACCAGCCGTACATCCAGAGGTGTAGGTTTTAAGCATTGCTCCGCAAAGCCAAGTGATGTCCAGGTTCCCTGACTCCGCAAAACGGCTGAGGAAGCGCAGTTCAGGACTGCGAAGCTTAGAACCATCTAATTTCGAAAGTACGGAGAGAGGAGAAGATCGGTCTGTTTTCCTACATAATTTTGGACACTTGTGAGGAGTTTTATTTTCTTGTGTTGGGGAAATCTGAACCCTGCTAAGCTGAACGTGAATGCATACAATGATAAATGTTAGCTGTTTGAGGAAACAAAGTGGCAGAGCATTCAGTGAGCAGTCAATGAGGCATGAAATGGAGTAGTTGCTTTAGGATATAACAACAAACTGGGTCTTGTGGATTTTCTGTTAGTGAAGAGAAGGTTGAAGAAAGTGGCCACCATCTTAGTTCACAGGTAATGCTTAGTTTGAATGTGAGCCATTTGTGGAACTTGTAAAGCCAGTCATTTAGAAATGAAGATCGTTAATAATGCTTAGGATGGCTGCTGCAACACTTAGCGGCCAAATCAAACTCAAATGTAGCTGTGATGGACGTTAGGTAAATTTGCTACTGTCCCCTAAATCTCCCTCCTTTGTCCTCAAGAGCACTGTTCTAAGGTGTAGAAGACACCATTTCTAAAGATGGGGAGGAAATGAGAGCCATGGAGGTTATAACTTTGCCCAAGTTACGTACTAAGGCACCAGTAATCATAAAATAAAATGTATGTCTCTGAGTTTTAAGCCATGTACTTGAAAGTTCTAAACTGTTCACCTGCTGTGCTGGTTAGCCATGAGTTTTTTTGATCCAGTAAATTTTGTTTGTATGTTTCTGTATTAACAGTTTGCCAGATCATCCCATATGTTATGTTTTTTCTTAGAGCAGTGAAGATTTTGGCAACATGCATTTGATAGGTGATTTTCTTAATATTCTGTATTTCCTTTTGGAAAAAAGTTTCCTTCTACCTTCTTACAGTCCTAGTTTTAGTCTTTAGTTAAAATTAACAGCTTTGTTTTCCCATATCCTTTGATATTTTATTTGCATATTTGGAAATGGTTAATCAAAAAGTGGTGGAAAGTAGTGGAAGGGAAAAGGAATCATATTATTCAGAAGTCAGGCTTTCCACTTTTGCAGAAAATCATCTGGAGCTGGCTGATCATCAGTCTACAATGCCATCCTCTTACAAAAAGACAGCTATAGCAGGATGTATAAAGCTGAAAGAGAGCTACATGAGGTAATCCTTTTGGCTTAGCTTTGATAAAGCCTCAGATAGACTGCTGTTTCAGACTTGGGCTAACTGGAGAGAGTCCAGATGAAAGCTATGGGAATGATCAGTGATCCAGAAAGCTGAAAATTTGGTTTTGTTTCATCTAGGGAGGAAGGGAGGTATAACAGTCTGCAGATAGGTAAAAGAGTGTGAAAAAAAGGGTAGAGAATAACCTATTCTACAATTCACATTTGGGGGGGGGAGGATGGGGGGGAAGATAGAGGAATGGAATTACATTAAGGGAGATTTGAGGTGTGTATTAGAATAACCTTCCTAGTGGCAAGGGTATTTGTACACTGGGGAGGTGGTCAAATCTTTTCAGGTCTTTGTTGGTCTCTAGAAAAATCTAGTAGGCAGAATTAATTGATCTGGCTGTGAAGAGTGGGAGTGGACCAGATGATGTCTGACAGTCCTGCCCAGCCATATTTTCTGTAGTTCTGTTACACAGGTTGCCAGTCACTTGTACCCAGTAATTTGTTCTGCTTGAAAAGCAAGTTGAAGTGAGAGAGAGAGATGGGTGAGGGTTTTTTCCTATTCAGCCTCTAGTAAATTCCAGTTTTCACTTTATTTCAGCCTTGTAGAAGATATTTTTTTCCCCTTATTTCTATTCTTGATTCCTCAGTATCACTTCTACTTCATTAAAGTGCAATCTAGTGTTTTTATAGCTTCTTCTACGTATGAGTTGTTACCAGGTACATCTGAGTATTCCATTACCTATTTTTCTCACATAAACTGGAGATATTATTGTGATTATAAAAAGCTGCCTCAGACTTCGAATGACATTTTTGGTCTCTGCTCTTTGGAAGTTTGTTAGTCTCTTAAGTATGGACATGAGAACTGGCTACAGTAATCCAGAAATACATCTTTCTTCTCGGCTTTCACTTGATATTTCCTTGTTAATTTATCAGGAAAGTTTCTCTTTTAAGTTACCAATATGTTAGCAACAGTTTCAGCTAGAAGAGTTCTGGATTTCCTGCTGCCCAGATCTCAAAACACTTTACATAAACGCTGACTAAACTAGTCATCATAACATTCCTCCATCTCAAGTAGTTAATTAACTGTAGCTGGGAATATGACGTTTCACACATGGAAGACAGCCTGAATTCTGTTTCCTGGATGCCACAAGAGCTATCTTGTATGTCAAATGAAATTGATACCTACTTGGAAAATTTGGACTTCTTGTCCGTTTGCATCCTTTACAATGCTGATGGTTTCTTTTATAACCCAAAGCCGTGTACTAATTTGGATGTTTGGCCTTGGACTGCAGTGCAGACCTCTTGAACTATCCTGTCCACTGATATGCTGGTAAGCATAATGCAGTGGAAAACATAAATTCACCTTTCAGCCCTACTGCAAGTGCCAAAACAAATATCAGTTGTTACTCAGATTACTGCTGCTAAGAAAATGTTCCAGTTATTGTTATGTCAAAGAGGCAAAGACTGCCAAATCTGTAAGAATAGAAATGTGGTTCACTGAAGTATTTAAAACATGAAGGGCAAGATTTATTGTTAGACTCCTAAGGATATGAAGGGATTGGGGGTGGGGGGGGAAAGCTCTGGTTTGGAACAAGAATGTGACCCCTTGTCCAGAGTGTACTGGTGAGGCAAGTGAAAGGTTTAAAGGAGGAAAACAGACTAAAAGCCTTGGCTATCTGAATAGAGCAGAAAAGGGAAAGATGATGGAAGGTTCTGATCGGTTTTGTTAGTGTTTCCTTAAAAGAATTTAGGGAATTCCTCTGCAGAGAAAAAAGTTGATGAGAGAATTTAAGGAATGAGTTCACAGATGCAAAAAGTTACTTCATCTGAGGCTGTAAAACCTCATTATATTAGAGAAGTAGAGTTTGGAGGTAAGAAGTTTGAACTTTAGAAGGATCATAGAATCATGGAATATCCTGGTTTGGAAGGGACACATCAGGACCATTGAATCCAACTCCCTGCTACTCGCAGGACCACCTAAAACTAAACTGTATGACTAAGAGTGTCGTCCAGACACTCCTTCAACTCTGACAGGGTTGGTGCTCTGACCACTTCTCTGGGAGCCTGTTCCAGTGACAGAGCACCATCTCGGTGAGGAATCTTTTCCTAATGTTCTAACCTGAACTTCCCCGACACAGTTTCATTCCTTTTCCTCATGTCCTGTTGTGGCTGGTCACCAGGGAGAGAAGATCCGCACCTCCCCTCCATGGCCCCCCATGAGGAAGGTGCAGACTGCTATGAGAGCACCCCTCAGCCTTCTCTGCTCCAAGTTGGACAAGCGAAGTGCCCTCAGGTGCTCCTCGTAAGCCTTGCCGTTTAGGCCTTTCGCCATCTTGGTCACTCTCCTGAGGACACACCCTTGACAGTCTGATGTCCTTCTTCAGCCCAAAGCTGCCCAGAGTGCTCGAGGTGGGGCCGCAGCGGTGCCATGCGGAGCGGGACAGCCACGTCCCTCACCCAGGGTGCTGGGTCGTGCTCCGTGCACCCCAGGGCACAGCTGGCCCTTGGGCTGCCAGGGCACGCTGCCAGCTCACGTTCGGCTTGCTGTCAAATGGATGGAATTAATGAATAGGAGTAATCTTAAAAACGCATGTGAAGAGCCCATTTTTCCTTCTGTTTGAGACAAATATTTTATAAACAAGTTCAGGAGAAAGCGGTTTGGGACTCCCTGCAAGTGCTGTGCATCACAATTGATGCAAACTGGAGAGACAAATAAAACGCGCATCAGATACAATCAGAATAAAACTCAGGCAAATTGTGTTTTGTCTTCCTTTGAGCTTAGTTGTAGAGGAGTTGTTTAACTGGAAATGGTAAGAAGTGAAATACAGGAGATACACAAAAAAAGAGAAAACTCGGTTTGCTTAGGCCAAATCTTATAAGCACAAATGTTGTGGAAGTGTTTTATCACGGATGCCAGAGGACCTCTTACACACTGTCGGTAGCCCAGCACAGTGGCGAGACAGGACTTTTGAACAATCTGTTACGACTTATTGTGAATCCCAGTCATGTGTCTGCTTGGAAATAATCCATCATTCCTCAGTGGCCCATGCAATCCTATGGTGTCCATAGTTTACCATCTTTCTTCCAAAGCGTGTCACTTATATCCTCTTTTTTGTCTGCTGCAAGCAACTTTTCAGTTCCGTGTCTAAACATACAGAATTATGGAATCACAGGATTGTTGAGGTTGGAAGGGACCCCTGGAGATCATCTAGTCCAACATACCTGGTCAGAATGGGGTTTGATTAATGCAGTTGCCCCAGGCCATGTCCAGCTGGGCTTTGAGTATCTCCAGAAATGGAGACTCCACAACCTCTCTGAGCAAACTGTTCCACTGTTTCACTACAGTGAAAAAGGTCATTAGTGAAAATATTAAACAGTATTGACCCTTGGGCTACTTCACTAGTGATCAGCCCTCAGCTGGACTTCGTGCCACTGATCGAAACCCTTTGAGCCTGAGATTTTGACCTGTCCACTGCTCTAGTTTGTACTTCCATCAGTTTGACAATGGAGATTTTACATGAGAGTGTCAAAAGCCCTTCTGAATTTTTTCTAGCACTAGGTCTTTGCTTAGATGCTCTTTCGAAGACCAGAAGATCTTTTGGCATAATTGGGTGTATCTCCTCTGCAGCTTATTATTTTTTGAGAGGTTAGCATAAGACTTGTGAGGAGGTATAATGGGCAAAGATCCTCACATCCTAGTCAAGGGAGTGATGAGTCTGAGTCTGTTTCTCAGTTTGGGAAGTAAAGTAGTCCTGGATGGGCCCTATTTTAGCTCAGTGCTGCAACCCTTTCATTTGCCAGGTGGGTTACAATAAACAAATGTGTTTCTGAGAAAATATGTGTCTCTGAAAAAAACTCACCTGTATATTCTGTTCTATATGAATACCTGTATTAGTTCACACAAATCTGTGTTCTGTTTCTGAAGTTGTAGTTTTTCCAAGAGTCAAAGATTAAGGGTGGCTGCTTGCCATTTAAACACCTGGCTCGTTACCTGATGTGCAGTAGTGTCTCTTTTTCTCACGTAATGAAGTGTTAGAGCCAAGTGCAAATATAACTGTCTTCATGCTCATGTGGCTTGTTCTAAACTGCAATATTGTAAATAAACAATGTCACTGCATGGAGTCTCTGTGCTATCACCACTTGCTACCAAGAATGAAACAAAATGTTCTGAGTACGATTAGGTAATCAGAAGTTAGGACATTTCCCTTTTGTTGCCCAGAAAGTAGCTAAGAGGTCTTTTCTGCTGTTGAGCAGGATTTCAAAATATTTTGGAAAGGCTACTGGAATAATTTTCCTTTTCCTATTGTAGTAGGATTCTGACTTTGTCACATGGAGATAATTTTCACTTGCTAGTACCCTACTGAGTGTTTTGAAACGGGAATTTCTCAGTAGTCCTTGATAGCTCACTTCAGTCAACAGCTGCCTTAGACTTTGCAACTTTTCTCGGTCGAAGCTGTCCCTGTATTTTTGGAAAACAGAGTTGTGGCTCACTGGTCCCTTATTCTCTCTGAAAGTAAGAGTTCTTTTGAAAATTAGCAATTAAATCCATGTAAGATTCCTTGCAGAATTATATGTAAAGGGGACAGACAATCAGTTAGATCTAAGCCTGATAAAATATGAGCAGGCTCTTTCTGAAAGGTGAGATAATAGAAGTTGACTGTGCTTATTATAGAGTGAATTAGGTGAAGACTTACCGTGTATAAACCTGTCTAGTCCTCTTGTTTCATGATGTGAACCAGGAGAGAACCCTGCTTACAAGTTTCGTTTCAGCAAAGCACACATAGGATGGTTTATTTTAACCTTGATTGCTATTGCATAGTATTCCTCGTTTTGCATGGAAAATTCCTTCTGTGATTTTCAAGTGTCTGTTTAGTTTTTCTCTCTGTTCAGTTCAAGGATGTTCTTTTTTGGTAGCTGGGGTTTTGTTTTGGATTGGTTTTTTTTAGTATAAATACAGAGGTGACACTTAGCCTTTTACACATTGCACTGAAGAAGGATTCCTGAGAAATATGATGAAACTTTCACTCACAATCTGTCCCATTTTGCTTTCAATTATTTGTTGCTTAGGGATCTACACACACATTAAAATGATACATGTAAAAGGAAAAAATTCTGTGGGTACAAATCAAGATTCGTCTTGCTCTTTCCTAAGCCAGTGCTAGTACTCAGTCAAGGAAAACTCTCTTTTAAAATATTACTTTCTCCTTGTTAAGGCTAGAGCAGTGTGGCCCTGAGCATTCTGTCTGAAAGTATACAGCATTTCTTTAGATGTTGTTTGTGGTAATGTGTAGGAACCAAATTATTATGAATTATTCAATTAATGTGGGCATTGCGGCTGATTTTTAAAAATACTTTAAAAAGCTGATTTGCATCTTTGGGAGAAAGTAACCTTCCGTGCTGAATTAATACTATTTTTATCTAAGTGTAGAAGTACTACTAGTTCAAAACAGGTTTAAATGAAGCTGCTGTACCAAATATCATGGGAGTGATAATGTGCTTAGGAATTCTGAACATGACAAATTAAGTACTTTTTTTAACAGCATGCCATCTTCTTGAGACACACTGTCCTTTAAGAGTAAAAGGAAATGATACTTTCTTAAAATTTCCAGTTTATAAGTTAGTGTCTGTAATTTATTGTCTAAAGCAGTAGTAGTGAGATACTACTCATCCACACCCTCTTCTTGGTGATTCAGATTTTTCAGTCCAGCTGATTTCCTCCGTGGAGGTGCCTTGAAAATGAGTCTTGATCAGCCACGCTGACTTCTCTTTGCCGTTTAAATCTGTGTTCATGCATCTTAATGTCAAGGTTAGCGTGGGATCGTGTGGCTGGGCAAGCCCCCAGTGACATGAGGAGTTTGACACAGCTGCTGCTGCTGGAGTGAGAAGCGTCGGTACTCCGGGCTCAGGGCCGTTGGTGCAGGTTGTGCCCAGCTTGTGGCCTTTCCCAGGGTGGCCACCCCCGAGGGACAGCAGTGCCAGGTCACCTGTTCAGGTTTTGTTGCGCCACCTTCCCACTGACGGTGACCTTAGCTGTTCCAGAATTCCATCTCTTGTCTCTCTTTCTCCTGATTTTGTGTAGGTGCTGGGATGGCTGGAGAAGGTCGCGATTTGCAGTTGAGCTGAGGGAGGCGTGAAGTATCATCCATCCCCTGCTGACATTTCAGGTAGTGTGATAACATCTATCTTACCTGCAAGTGACTTTATTATGAATGATGGCTCAGCAGAACAATCAATAGTATCCTGTAGCGCTCTGCAGATAATCCTTACAGATCCCATGATCCGTTCCTACAGAAGGTGATAATGATAATATGCAGTATACAGAATTCTGAATGGGATCCCATTGTCGTATTTGATTACCCCAAACAAATAGAGACATTTTAATTAAGGCTGTCAGATTCAATCCCGATGTAAATTGATGGCTTCAAGCCCATTTCTACCAATCTCTAGTAGCCAGCATTTGAGACAAAGGGCTTGGTAACTGGTAGAAGTGCTTAAAACCCATTTTTCCATGCCAGAGAGAAATTATTATATTGTATTTTAATGAGAAATTTCTCATTTATAATGTTACTTAAAGTATTAATTGCCTGACTTTTTAAATGCACAACACTAAAACAAATGGAGAAAAAAAAAAAAACCTGTGTTTTGCCATGGAGAGAGAATGTGAAAATGTGTATCAGAACATTGCAGATAGTGAATCCCGGTTTAAATTACACTTAAATGACATCTAGTTTGAATGTATTTATTGGGTCTAATTCACATCTGGAGTGCATTACTGAAAGCTTAATCAGATTACAGTGGGGTAAATTTGAATCAAACATCGCAGAAATACGTTGTGATGCAAGGGATGTGGACCTATGATTGCTCATGTGGTGGAACTGGAAAGCTGTTACCTGGTCTTAAATGTGACTTTACAGCTGCTATCTGTGTACTGTAGCAGTTTTATGAGACTTAACTGGCTATTTCTGTCTAACCATACACAAATATAACGTCATTAGAGAAATTCTGGAGACTTTTTGCTTTGGTTTCGATAACAGTAGGTCAAGCTTGCCACCCTATGTCCATGTTTTTAATGTTTCTGAAACCAGATGGTGGAACGCTGGATGCATTCATTGCACTATAGATCCCTGCCTGGCAGACTTTTCTAAGGATATACCAATTCCACTAAGAAAATAAGAAGGTCAGAATTGTGAAAAATTACTTGTAAAAATGCTTGTAAAGTAGGCGTCTCTTACAGTCGTTATGGCCCTCCTCAACCAAAGCCTTCTTTGTTATGGTTACCTTCCCTTCTCATACAGAGTTAAGCACACTTGAAAAACAATTTATGAATGAATTCTCTCATTTTATAGTTGAATCATGGCAACACAACCATAAAGAAAGCTGCTTCTGTGCTCTGTTTTCCTGCCTTTCTGTGCCCAGGAAGGTTGTTGATCCCTAGCTAAGTTGCCCATTCCCAGTTCCTCTGCGAGCAGCAGTGCAAGAATCATGGCCAGCGCTGGGAGGACGCAGCTTGGACACGGGGTCTGGCTTCTACTTCTGAGCCCCGCCATGGGCTCACTCAGGGGTTCTGCCACCCTCTGTAACCTCGTCATGTTTCAGTTTCCCATTTGTAAATGAAGGCTAAGAATTCTTAACTTCCAGAAGGAATCAAAATGTGCCAGTCCTCAGGAAATGCTGTTACTCACGCAGTGCCTGTCGTATTTGATGTGATATTGATGCTGTGTTGAGTGACCCTGGCCTTGGAAATTGATGGTGAATCCCTAGTTGGTAAAAATAATTTCTGTGGTGCTTTCTCACTTGGTATTTTCCACTAACTAGAGATACAGAACGTTTTGGCACAGGGAGGAGAAACACGTCTGTAATTTATATTACCTGTGCTAAGCTAGTTTTAGATTAAGAACTGAAAGTGTGATGATTGCCCCCATGTAGATCAATTAATGGCTTAGCTTCACATACTTGCCTTTCAATACACATTTGGCAATACCAAACCCAGACTTAGTCATCTGGAAGCAAGTTTACTGCTCAGCTCTTCAGTGAAATTGAGACATTTAATGCATTATGCACAGTGGGAAATGTTCATCTGCACATTTTCTAGGCTGCGATTAATAAAGTGTTCTACTCTGAATGAGGTTTTTGTTTATCCTAAATGAATGTGTCGCATTCTTTCCTTAAAAATTAAACACATGCCTTGTTATTTCAAGTCTGGGATACTGAAAGTGACCCATAGATGTGGCGAGAGTAATCTGTGCCTCATTGACATTTACAGTCCCAGTGGAAGATAACATATGAGGCACAGCTTTAAATAGATTTTGACAGTGCTAGTAGTTCTGCTTAATATGCTGGAAAAAAATTTAATATCTGGCCAAAAGTAGCAGAGCTGTTTGCAAAATAACTGCTGTAAAATATTCCAGTAACTGTACTTTCTTTAGCTATTAACACTTATCCAGCTACCTGGTCAACACACCTCTCTGTCCTTTAAATCAAGCTCTGATAAATTGCTTGCTATGAAATACAACATATGGAATATGGAAACCATTTATGGTGCTGTGAGAGCATAAGAAAAGCTAAGAGTACGGAAATAAAATTGGCTGTTCCTTCACAATTTGGGAAAAAAACTTACAGGAATACAGGGCTTCTCCTTTTGAACAGCCTTTTAAGTTCAGGGAAAGACTTGCCTACGCTGAAAAGGTCAGTAATACAATAAATGTATCCATCAGTGTAACACCAATGTGCTGTAATACTTCTCTCATCAAGCAGCTTGTTTGGTGATGGTAGGTTACCACAGACTAGGTATCCACCATGTGTGTGTTATGTTCACTAGTTTGTGACTGAGATCAGATCCAAATCCTGCAGTTGATAGTGTTGCGAATAGATCAGATGCATAGATACCTAACTAAAAAAAAACAGAACACTTTTTTTTTTTTAGCTTTTTGTCTATTCCTCATACTCTTGCTTGATCAATTCGTCATACAGTTTGAAGGGTTTATTTTTTAGCATTTAATGATACAGTCATCAGTAAGACAATTTAATTTGCTGCTAAATAAATTGAGTTAAATTGTGCTGCTGTTGAGTCATATGTTACTGCAAATTTGAAATCAAAGTTAAGATTTAGTTTGAACAAGTCTGGTAAAGTCAGATATTATGTCCTGGCAAAGGGCTACAGGCAGCCACATTTTACTAACTACTGCACATAAAATAGAAAAGAAACCAGGGATGTTAACATTGAAATATACTGCACAAAGTATTTACTTAATGGTCTTTTTGTTTCTTTGTGGACGTCATCTACCTGGACTTCAGTAAGGCCTTTGACACTGGTCCCCACAGTATCCTTGTGGAGAAACTAGCTGCCCATGGTTTCCATGGGTGTACTTTTCACTGAATAAACAACTGGCTGAATGGCCGAGTGCAGAGAGTGGTAGTGAATGGAGTTAAATCCAGCTGGCGGCCGGTCACAAGTTGTGTCCCCCAGGGTTCAGTTTTGGGTCTGGTCTAGTTTAATGTCTGTATCAGTGATCTGGATGAGGGAATTGAGTGCTCCCTCAGTAAGTTTGCAGATGACACCAAGTTGGGTGGGAGTGTCAATCTGCTTCAGGGTAGGAAGGCTCTGCAGAGGGATCTGGACAGGCTGGATCAATGGGCTGAGGCCAACTGTATGAGGTTCAACAAGTGCCGGATCCTGCCCTTGGGTCACAGCAACCCCATGCAACGCTACAGGCTTGGGGAGGAGTGGCTGGAAAGCTGCCCAACAGAAAAGGACCTGGAGGTGTTGGTTGACAGCCGGCTGAACGTGAGCCAGCAGTGTGCCCAGGTGTCCAAGAAGGCCAACGGCTTCCTGGATTGAATCAGGAGTAGTGTGGCCAGCAGGAGTAGGGATGTGATCATGCCCCTGTACTCGGCACTGGTGAGGCAACACCTGGAGTACTGTGTTCAGCTTTGGGTCCCTCACTGCAAGGAAGACATTGAGGTGCTGGAGTGAGCCCAGAGAAGGGCAATGAGACTGGTGAGGGATCTAGAGAGCAAGTCTTACAAGGAGCGGCTGTGGGAACAGGGGCTGTTTAGTCTGGAGAAGAGGAGGCTGAGGGGGGACCTTACTGCTCTCTACAACTACCTGAAAGGAGGTTGTAGTGAGGCAGGTGTTGGTCTCTTCTCCCAGGTAGCCAGCAATAGGACAAGAGGCAATGGCCTCAGGTTGCATCAGGGGAGGTTTAGAGTGGATATTAGGAAAAATTTCTTTACTGAGAGAGTGGTCAGGCATTGGAACAGGCTGCCCAGGGAGGTGGTGGAGTCACCATCCCTGGAAGTGTGTAAAAAACGTGTAGATGTGGCACTTTGGGACATGGTTTAGCAGGCATGGTAGTGTTGGGTGGATGGTTGGACTCGATGGTCTTAGAGGTCTTTTCCAGCCTAAGATTCTATGATTCTTTTAAAGACAATACTCTGCAGTCACTGGTAGCCACTTTTATTCTGGCTCTTACTTCTGAGTAGAGTATCTCATGAACACGCTGTCTTAGAATTATTTGTGAAAAATAGATACTCCAGACTAGATACGCTACACTGAACCAGTAAGAAGAGTCAAATTAGATAAATCTGTGGAAACCTCCCACACATGGCTCATTGTGCTTTAAAAATGCACTCCAGCGAATCAAGTCTTACACTGTACATACTACTTTACAGTTTATTATGCATGAGCAGTAAAAACATGTCCATATGGTTCAATCTTTGCAGTAGTACGTGGGAAGTAAATCTGGATTTTAGAAGGGCTAAGCTCAGTATTCCCACATAGCTGCAGTGGTCCCACTGTTAGTTTGGCAGCATCAGTGTGTCTTACCCTCTCCACCCTCTGTATCTCACCCCTCTGCCCTCTGTGCCCTCTCGCAGGGGAAGCAGCTCATTCCTTTCGCCATGCTTTGCAAGGAACTCTCCTCTTCCCATCTCTTTTCCTCATGAAGGCAGTTGCCCTCCTACTTCATCACTAGCAGACATCAAGAAATAGCAATAAGGAAAGGAGGGGAGCAGGGGGCTGGAAAAGCACAGCTCCCCATCTCCCTGCGCCGATGGCGATGGGAGGAAGCCAAGCTCTCCTTTGAGCTGCGGCTGGCAGAAAAAGCTGAGGGATTCAGGCAGCCTTCATGGCTTTGAAAGCCATTTCTTGTCTCCTCGAGGCAGAAGCGACACAGGTGGGATGGCATTGTTTCATGGGCTAGATCTGCTTTATGAACTACATGCTATAAATAAAAACCTACTTAAAGAATCCAATTTTCGTTAAAGAAAGAAATGCTAGTCCACTTTTTCAAATGTTTCTCTGTAAAGCTATACTATCATCTGTTCATTTGTGCTGCAGTTCCTAGTAGCAGCTGCTTGTTAACCATGTCAGATGACTTTCAGCCACACCAGTAAATTAAACGTGCTTCTCTCATCAGGACAAATTCTTCTTGAAAAAAATAGCTTTTGGGTTGTTTCAAAAAAGATAGTTGCTTTAAAAATCACACACCATATGATAGAAGTTTCCTACCATTTCTGTAGTACGATATTTCAACTTTTCAGGCTCAAAACTCTTCTCTAGATCCTCTGTCAAACTTGTATGTAAGTATACCTAGCAGCATCTATACCTATCTAGAAGAAGTATTATATCAAAGAAACATTTTATTTGAGACTTACAGTCTTGAAGAAAATATTTCCTCTAATATGGAACGAAAAGACACGGGGAGAGTAAAACACAACTGCAAGCTCTACATTTTGAGGACTTTGCTACTCTCCAAGGGAGTTGTACTCTACAGCTGTTGCGTACCTCCCTAGCAGCTGAACTATTCAGGAGAAAGCTGGATGACCCACAGTGTGTGCTTTTTCTGTGAGTTTTATATGTCTGTCATAGAGCGAGTCTGAGACTGGAATAAATCCTGCTCTCCTAGGGAGATAAAAACTCAGTTCCAGGCCAGCCAAAACCAGACCCTTCTTAGCCAAGAAACTAATTTATAGACCACCGAGTAATCCTGCAATTAATTGTTCTCTGCAGCCCACAGAACAGCTGACATCTGGATTCACTTTCTAAGCTATGAAAGGACTACAGACTTTGAGGGGCTTGGGGTTTTTTTATATGTGATTAAAGCACCCTGTATCAATTTATATTTAGAGCTAACTGGTTGGTAAGCTGTCAAAAATCTTTGTAGACTATGACTTTTAAAATCTCTGAAAGCAGCAACAGAAAAACAGCTTCCTTGAATAAACTATACGGAGTCATTATTCTTTTTAGTGTATGAGTCCAGTCACCTGTTATCATGTTTGATTGCATGTATGCAGTAAGTGAACTAAAAATCAGGACTAATTTATGCATCCAGGCAATTCAGACCTCAAAGTTCTGTGATACTCCACAGTTTTAGTGATGTTTTGAAAGTTACAATCTATGCAGAAGTATTTTATCTAATGCTGCCATACACTTTGCAGCGGAACCTAAGAGCAGTCAGTCTAATCATGCTTATTGTGAAAGTGGTTGCTCACACAGGATTCAAGTGTGATTGGTAAGTGTCATACATATTTTAGGAGCAGATGATATCATCGTTAATAACGTCCTAAAAAAAAAGTCTTTTATATAGGCAGGTTTTTAAAAAAATAGAAGTCTTTTATCTCTCCAACATAAAGTTCCCTTTGATATTAAAGTTATTCAGTGTAAGAACCACAAAAAGGAACAGTCACGCTCTTTCCCTTCTACATCAACAATTTCCACGCCTGGTCACACAGGTCAGACTAAAAAGACTGCAGTTTAATCTGCAGGGCCCAGTGTTGGGTCGGATGATTACTGATGCACTGATTAAAGGGAGAGAGGCAACTGCTAAGACTTCTGCTGACAGGCTCCCCTGTAAGCAGCCGTGCTCCATCTTTCACTTTAAAAGTGGGTACTGATGCAAGACTGCTGGTCAGGCTTCAGGGGAGTTTGGTATCGTGCTAGACCAGGAGAGCCCCCAGCAGGGTTTTACAAAACTCTCTGTGGCTACAGTGCAGTGTCTTCTCCTTTAGTCTGCTCATTTTTATTATATTGTGTGTCTAATGTAAATCCTGAGATCAAGCTTGGTATGGGATTTATTTTTGTGAATAGCCCTCACAAAACATGTTTGAGTCTGAGCAGTACTTGTGGTAGTGGTGGGCAAGGGCTTGGGCTTTCTGCTGCTCCTCGGGGCAGATACCTTGTGCATGTTGTCTGTAACCGTCTATTTCCTCATAGTCCTGTGTAAAACAACAATAACAGCAATGGAAAAATCTGAATGCACTAGTCTGTTTTAGTAAAATCAGTTGAATCTGCTCCAGAATTTCACTTTCTTAATCAGTTGGTTGGCAACGTGGTGGAGTACCTGCAAGGGAGGGAGTCCTAGCATCAGAGGAGATGGACACACGCTCCATCGGTCAGCCTGGCACTGAGCAGCTGTTGTTTGTAGCACTCACTGCAGAGTATCATGTTTGGAGTTATCAGTTCAGAGTTCATGTATTTTATCTGTGATGTCTAAAAGCAAAGGTTGCAGTGCAGAACTGTGATTGTTTGGACAGTGGGACTGAGTGCAGCCTTAGCAAGTTTGAAGACAACACCAAGCTGTGTGATGCAGTCAACACGCTGGAGGAAAGGGGTGCCATCCAGAGGGACCCTGACAGGCTTGAGAGGTGGGCTTGTGCGAACCTCATGAAGTTCAGCAAGGCCAAGTGCAAGGCCCTGCACATGGCTTGGGGCAATCGCAAGCACAAATACAGGCTGGGCAGGAAAGGGATTGAGAGCAGCCCTGAGGAGAGGACTTGAGGGTACCGGTTCACGGGAAGCTCAGCATGACCCGGCAGTGTGCGCTCACAGCCTGGAAAGCCAACCGTATCCTGGGCTGCATCACAAGCAGCGTGGGCAGCAGGTCGAGGGAGGGGATTCTACCCCTTTGCTCTGCTCTGGTGAGAGCCCACCTGGAGTCCTGCGTCCAGCTCTGGAGCCCTCAGCACAGGACAGACATGGACCTGTTGGAGCGGGTCCAGAGGAGGCCACGGAAATGATCCGAGCGATGGAGCACCTCTGCTGTGAGGACAGGCTGAGAGAGTTGGGGCTGTTCAGCCTGGAGAAGAGAAGGCTCCGAGGAGACCTTATAGCGGCCTTCCAGTACCTAAAGGGAACTACAAGAAAGTTGAAGAGGGACTTTTTACAAGGACATGTAGTGATAGGACAAGGGATAGTGGTTGTGAACAGAAAGAGTGTAGTTCTAGATTAGGTATAAAAAAGATATCCTTTACTCTGAGGGGGGTGAGGCCCTGGCACAGGTTGCCCAGAGAAGCTGTGGCTGCCTCCTCCCTGGTAGTGTTCAAGGCCAGGTTGGACGGGGCTTTGAGTAACCTGATCTGGTGGAAGGTGTCCCTGCCCATGGCAGGGCGATTGGTATGTGATGATCTTTAGGGTCCCTTCCAACCCAAACCGTTCTATGATTCTATGACTTTAGGAGTGGTAAATGTGAAGGGAGAGATTTATATCCAGTACGCTGGGGTTACCATAGCTAAAGAGCATGGTTCATTCCTGTAGGTTGTAAAATAGAGCTATGCACTTACTAGGAAGGTTTTGCTAGTTGCTGGAGTGTTTCAGGAAAGCTAGTCTTACTTGCAATTCTTTCTCTCTTAATGAAAACTTTTAATTTGTTGGTTTGGGGGTTTTTTTAATCCACTACAGCTTTGTTTTGTGATGGTAATGGCTGCCAGTAAATCCACAAGACTCTGTAATGTGCTGTGGTAGGTAAGACATTGGAGAGGGTTGCAGTCCATGCCTTACTCTGCTGCTAGGCTGTGCTGTTAATGCAGGCAAGCCACTCCTCTTCCCTGTGTCTCCATTTCCTTGCCTGTAAAGTGGATAATGCCACTGGCCTCCACTGCAGACTGCTTCAGGATTTGCTGATGGAAAACACTGACGGCATTAAAAGACCTCTTTAGAAATAGATTTGGCAAATTACCTTTAAAATTAATGTGGCTGTTTCTGTGGCGTGTTTCGCAGACACTTCTTAGTTTCTTCATTGGTAGGGTTTTCTTAGAGGAAATGTTGGGCCCTGGGACTAAGCCCTTTCAGTTTCTGATGTGAATTTCTGATTGCAACCTGGCATCTCCCTTTACCTTGCTTATTCCAAAAGATAACCTTCCTTGTAGTTCTATGCTAGCTGCAGATGCCCACTTGGAAGATAAACTGGGTGATTTTCATCTTCACCAAACTAGTAACTGTTCAAGAAGTCACTAACTCTAGAGATTACCAGGTATGGCTGTTCAGTTTATTCCCCTTAAAAGTCATGATGGCTTGATCGCAGACTGTGCAATCCGCTTGTCTCTACTTCCTTAATAATCACTTTCTCATCTTCAATCCGATCTCCAAGCCTATGCTGGATCCCATGTCACATATCCTCTGACTTCTCCAGTGGGGGGAAAAAGGCTTTCCTCAAGGCTTCCCATACTTCTTCCTCATCAGATCTTTTGTCTTCTACCCTGAGCTCACCTACCTCATTGAGTGGAACCTCCGTCTCTCATGGGGATACAAATAATCATCTGAATACCAGTAAAGCTACACCTGCACGTTTCAGCAAAATGCCAGTATGTGTGTGTGCATATGTGTGTGTTCAGTGCATGAAGGCGCATGCACACAAACCAAACCCCACGTCTGTTCCTTCCTTGTGAAGAATTGTTTCAGGACCTGTGGTAATTGAAAAGGCTAAAATAGTGCCACGATATGATTCAAAATGCGATCTGGAAGAAAAGCTGCTTGAATTCCTTCAAAAATAAAGCTGTGTACCCAGTATATACATTACATTGACTTTGAATAAATTTGATTAGTGAAATGTGCTGATTTGTCTCCCTGTATTTGCAAATACTGGACATGCTAACCTTGGAAAAATTTCAGATTAAAACAATAACTTAACAGCATCCCTCCTGTGGCTCTTGGCTTAAAAGGTGTTATCAACAACTACATCATAAAAATGTATATCGGAAGTGATTGGTTCAGTATAAAGGTTCTAGAGATCCTGTTTGGATGGTATAGAAAAAAGCTAATGTGTTTTTAAGCCACTTTGGTAAGTGTGAACATAGTCTATTTTTATATGTGAGATGTGTCATCATAACATATTTTAAACACAAAAGTTGGATATTGTAATTTCCGGATCTTACCAATGCAAGTGGAGGGAGAAGTTAACTGACTTTTTAAGATTTTGTGAAAGGTTTGATCAGAGGTCAGCTTTTCTTCACGGGTTATTACTTACCTCATAAAAACTTCTGTTGGCAGTACTGCATGTAAAAACACTGAATAATCTTCTCCCCTTGCTGGTCTCATTTAGTAACTCTTTCGACTTTGTAATGATTTACACAATTACGGATCTAGCTCAAAATCTTTGTATATGACTATACAGAGTGGTTTATGCAGTTGTTGAATGTAGTACACTACTTTTTGGTAGGTGCCCACAGTTTTTGTATGGACTTAAAGCACATAATCAGTAGAGAATAGGGCGAGGGAACAATGCTGGTGTGGTCTTACAGAGGACACATGGAAATCAGTTGAAATCATACTGTTTCTCGTTAACAGAGAAGTTCTTAAACAGAGAATTTTACTTGCTATTATTTTGAAAAACAGTTCTGTTGTATATATATGCTGATATGCTAACTTTACATCATTTTAAAGGAGATTTAAAGTTAACTTCAGTCTGTAAATTCCAGATGCAAATTAAATCAATATAAATCATGTCTTAAATTGATACAAACGTCAGGACATACAAAATTGCACCAATTTAAAATGCACTGTTTACTGTTATACCTTCTGTCAAGCTGATTAATCTTTGTATGTTGACCAAGTGATAGCGAATATCTAAGTCCTTGGAGTCATGAGTAGCCGTCCAGAAATGCCACTCAAGTCCTTTGTCTGTCATTTACCAGCTTGCACTTAATCCACTATGTAAGTTAATGGCTTCCTCAATGCCATACAGGCTTTGTTATGCAGTCTTCAATCTGATTAGGCTCGCATGAATAATTTAGCATGCGATTAAACTATGTAATTAATTTGTACCATGGTAATGGACTGTTGCATAGTTTGATGATTCTAGGATAAATATCATGGTCTTGAACTTAAATTTTACAGCTTCTTGAAGATGTTTCTCCTGGAAGAAATGTTTTTTATATGTAATACTATTTAAAATGAAAACCTTGCTCCCCCTGATTTCCTGAAATTGCTCTTTGCAGTCTGAAAGGCATGATCTAAAATTGCTTCAATTGTTTCAAAATCATGAAGCTCCTGGTGACGTCAGGTGAAACAGGGTTTGGCTATATAGCCCAGCATTCTCGAACAAAGCATCCTCAATTGCTTCTAATCCGTTTGAATCCAAACATGCAAAAGAGCAATTTCAGGAAATCAGGAGGAGTAGGGTTTTCATGTCACAGAAGAGCTACAAGAGATGAGGTGAAGATTTATTTATAATGTGTGCTGAAACCTAACTGACTATATTTGCCCAAGTGCTAGGTAGTAAGCTTTTTAATTCAAGTGATATGCAGATACTTGCACACAGGAGGAGTCTTGCAAAGCAAATACCAACTGGAACAGCCGAACTGGCCTGCTGTGCAGTGGCGATCCAGCTGCACAGATAAGAAGGTTATTTAATATTGTGCATGTGAATAGTCCTGTTTGGTTTTCCTCATGTTCCAGCCTAAACTCCTGGTAATGTCACATAGGTTGCTTTCCACCACGAGTCCTGTGCTTCATCATTTCTTCGTAACTTCTGCAAGGTGGTAAGCACTCTGGCTGTGCTAGGGGAATTACTTATCCATGTGCTAATGTTAAATATATAACCTTGCCTGCTTAAAATCAGATGTCTTTAACTGCTTTGCTGGATTGGGGCCACACTGCTGAGTCCTGATGGGATTTAAACTTTAGTGCTAGCAAGACACTGAAGAGTTTTGTTTGTTTGTTTGTTTTCACTGGCACAGAAATGTTTTGCAGCGCTGGAAATTTCATTTAATTGCTTTATGTAAAATATGAATAATTGTCTTGGTGACATGTTTTTCTTTGAGTAAAACCACATTTTTAGTACATATTGCTAAGGGGTTGGTTCTAGATACAGATTTAGAATTTGTTTTTTCCTTTCTTGTAATGATATTTTACGTTAAATTGATGCATTATACTTCTTCAAACAAACTGGAATATACTTTTTGCTCATATAGAGAATTTCTCTCACTTTTCTTTGCAATTGATTGTACAAATAACAAAGCAAAGAGCTGAATTCTGTCTTTTGGATGTCTTACCTAAGTATTAATAATAATTAAAAAAACAGAAGAAAAAGCATAGGAAAAACTACCACTGTAGCTGAGAAAAGTGTTTATAGCCTGATAGAATTACCCCTCTCATAAACAGACCTGGATCCTCTTCCTTAATGATACAAGTACGTGTAAAGCTGAGTATCTGCTCAGCAGTTCAGATCTACACGATAGCAGCTAAATGTTGCAGTTTCTTTCAGCTGAAATGCATCTATTTTGCTGCTTTTATGTGTTTTGGGGGCTGAAAGGCAAACAAAAAAATTAAGTCTTTTCCAAGTTCAAAATTTTCTAGCTATGCAGTGGACAGAAACTTAAGACTGTACCTTCAGTTCTCTTTTAGCAATTGTTATGGAGATGATCCACTAGTCTTATAGCTCAGATCCTCCCTCTGTGTACATAATCCATTGGGTTACTGCTGTCAAAACATAACAGATTTTATTGTAAATAAAGAATTTATACACCATGTGCCACAGCCATCCTTGGACTTCCTAGCCCAGTTCTTGGAGTATGACTTTAGAGCTGGATTAACCTAGAACAGCTTTAAGTACAAGCCCAGAGCAAGATCCAAACTCTGCTTTCACTGAAGGGCTCCTTAAACACATCCAAGAGCTGATAACCATTTGGCCTGTTACCAGTTTAAATGTGTTTTAAATCAGAGTAATTAGCTGACATATCTATCCATGGGAAAAAGAAATCAGCTCTGGTAAAAGTATTGAAGGTGTCTTATCACAGTGGAGATACAAGTAAACTTGGTGTTAAAATTAGGCTTTTTTATAATCTCTATTTCAAATTTAGCAGTTTTTCTCAGGAAAAAAATTCTTAAATCCAAAGTGAGCAATTATTTACATAAATTCAATTTTCAATTTTAAAACTTAAAACTATTATAAATTATTTAGCTTATGTAAAGCTCTAATTAATAAAATTGCCTCTGTTCCATAGTTTTAATTTGTCGTAATGATGCACATTTTAATAATCCTCACATTTGCATCAAACCATGCATAATAAATGAAGCTTTATACCAGAGTCCTTCATTCTTTTCCAGTGGCGCTGTCTTTTGTTGTTAGGTTTTGGGGGCTTTTTTCTGAAATGTGTGCTTTATGAGTTTTGTGTTTTATTCCTTGCTCTTTTCATATACCAGATAACCACACGCACTAGGTGAATGGTGTGCTATTCATATCAACTGTAACAATTTGTTATTTCTGTTTCTTAACACGGCTGCGTATATAGCCCTGACAAGGGTTCTAGAAAAACAGGCGTTCATCCAAGTGCTGCTGATGACTCAATCAAGCTGTAATATCAGCAAGCAAGGGAAGAAGCCTTTAGGTCCCTGGCAGTTTTTAGATTGTGTTGATTGGAAGGGCTGTAACTCATTTCATCTGCAGAATGACTCTGTCCTGTTGGGAATGAGGGTAAGCAGGCAAAGTGATTTCAGCTATGTAGAATAGGCCAAACGGGTGTGAATGTTTTTACGCAAGTACAGAAAGAAGATTTCCTCTTTGTGTCACTAATCTTGCCGTGAGATAGCTTGTAAGGAATATCCGCACTGTGAAAAATAAAGGTCTTTCACCCAGAAAATTTCTGCAAGGGTATGTACGTATGTATTTGGTAGTTGCATAAACAAGGTTCAGGACAGAGCTGGAGAGCCTGGAGTTAGGTTTCCTTCTCAGCTCTTGTTCTTACTTGGTGGTGGATGTGTTGGTGGGTATGCATCTGCATTGCACGCCCTTGTGTCCTTGCCTGCTTGTGACCTGATGGAATGATGAAACGTAGCAGCGTACAGAAAAGCTCGTTGGATTATTCCCTTTCTCTGTAACATTGTGGTTCGATTTGCAGCAGAGAGGCAACCTTTGGTTCTGGACTGGCTGCACATGTGCAGCTTTGGCAAGCAGTGCTAAACTGGAGGAGGTTACAGGGGAAAAAACTGTCTCAGATGTGGAGTACAGTGAGTTAATGGAGATGGCAAAAGCAGAAGTCCCTTCATAGGCGCAGTTTAGCATAATGTCCTCCTTCCTTCAGGTCTTTTCAGGTTCAGGAGCTATCTAAATGTAAAGATCTCATTCCAAACAGCGGTTTTATTTAGAAGCAAGACTTATGGTTTACTCTGAGTGTTGACATTGTTACCTGACCAGAGTAGATGCAAACCACTCAGTATGCTGTGACTAAACTATTTATTTTCTCAGGGATTTTCTTAGCCCAGTTTTGCCTGTTTATGCGGACTATGTTCATGTCCCACTGGAGAGATGTCATGTTTAAATTCACTTGTGATTGACCTTACTCCAACATCACTATAGAAAAGGGCCAAAAATTTTTTTTAGCGTTTTTATAACTCCTGGCTCCCTTTCTGTACTGAAGCAATTAGCCTGAGCTGACCTCTAGCCAAATGTTCCTGTGGTCAAGTTTCAGCTGGCTGGAGGACAGTTAGCTGCTGTAATTTTTTAGTTCGGGTTTTAGCTCTCTTCATTCTTACAAACTTCTGGAGCTGGGTAAGATATAGAGTGTTATTCCTTAGAATAGTGTGTATTACAGACACTGATTTTTTTTTTTCTGTTAAATAACAGGGACTTTATTAGTGGGGTTTGTCTTTCATACGCGTACAAGGGTAGGTGTTCGGAGGTAAATATTACTAGATTGTAAAAGGTCAGCTTTGTCCTAAAGCCGACAGAGAAGCTGTCTCCTGCTAGGTTAACACTGCAGCCTCTGAACGATACTGTTCTTTCTGGCAGTGAGCTTGCAAGAGTGTGTTAGAGGAACAGCAGCGGGTGGTTACAAGACAGATTGGTGAGAACTTTCTGCAAGGCAGTAGTTGTCTGATGGTGGGGCAGATGACACTTCAGAGGACTCTTCTCTCAGATATTTTATTCTGTACCACCAAAAATGGTATCATGATGGGGCAGCTCTTGCTTTGCAACAGATTGTCTTGCACGAGACCAGAGCCATGGTGGTGTAGCTCTCCCTTGGCCTCCAGTACTTCTAGAAGTGGTGGTCATACCTGCAACCCAGTAAGCTTTTGGTATATGTGCTGGAGGCAGAGACGTCATGTAGACCCTGATGCCTCACACCCCTTGCAGAGCTCCTTTTGCCTGGGACAGACCTTGAATGTGAGCCCTGTCCCAAGGGCTCTGGGTTTGAGCTCCGAGGAGGGTAGCACAACTTGTCCTTTCCAGAGGCTGTTGTACAAAGGGTGAAGCATGGCAGAACCATATTTTTTGTATTTTTGAATGAGAGCAGTTGCCATTTTTGAGTTCAGTCCGGTCCATACTGGGCATGTTCTGAGTACACCTGTTGGATTTTTCTCCTGCATGCAGTTTGTCTGGACAGATAAGTCAGTGGAGGATCCCATGTGGATTTAGGCAGAGCAGAGACACTCAGTTGCTTTGCCTTGTCAAGGCAGAGGCATTTGTGAGAATCCACAGAAGAAGCATATATTTACTAGCAAAAACTAAGAGACTGAACAGTGATTTTGATCGCCTTAAGGATTTAGGAACGCAAATTAATTCTGTGCCCTGTTTCAGACAGTTTTAGTCAAGGTCTGTGGCTCAGCAGGAACTTGCCCAGTAATTATAGAATCGCTCTTAAACAAGTGGTAGCTGCTGCTAAAGGGGTGGCTGTGTCCTCCCATCCACTCTGGCTGCTCACTTCCATGCCCAGGATGCCCCTGCTCTGCTCCCAGGCTGCATCTTTGTGGAGTCCAGATAAACCCAGTGAGCAAACAGATTTGGTACAATAAATGTTTACAGATTAATTTTAACTGGAACAGTTTCCTGATGGAGTTCACTGCGTGCAGGTATGTGAACAAGTCTGTCAGCTCAAGAGCAGTACTGGAATGGGATTGCTTTTATCTGCAGCAGCAAGGCCTTATTGAAGTTCAGTGTGATTGTTGACCTGTGGGATGTATTTCCATGCTCCTTGGTTGTTGCTCTGACTGTCAAACCACTCTTCCTGGGAGGAAGCTGTGATGGCTGCTGGTCACAGCGCAGGGATGGAGGGGATAGCCATGCTGTGGTGGCTGCATGTGGAGACTGGTGCTGGTCCCACCACGGAGTTCTTCAGTGTGGTTATGAAAAACAAAATGATGTCCACATATGTACTCTGAATGATGGACTCCGTTAATGACATTTGTTTTCACAGGAGAACTCCTGTGAGGGTCTGAGCTTTGCTTGTGGCTGTTGTTAGTCAGAAAAAGAGTAGGAAAGTTTGGAGAAGAGTAGTAGGAAGATCAGCAGAGGCTGGTAGACGCACAAGAACAGGGAACTGTGAATATGGAGGCAGTATGGGATGTCTGGGTGTTGCAACAGGAAGAGATTGGGGCGGTTATAAATAAAAAGTGACATTGTGTTCAGGCCTGTGAAAGAGAAAACAAAACTTTAGGGAGAAAGTGGAGGGATTGAAGGGGAGGGGAAACTGTTCGGTGGAGTAAGAGTGTAAAAGGAAAGGAACTGGCAAATACAGAGAAGCATTTCTGTAGAAGATTTATTAATAAGAGACAATAAGAATCCTTTAAACAAGAATACAGATGGAGCAGGGGAACAATTGCGCTAGCTGAAAACGTAGCTGATCTCGGATGAAGCTCGTGCTGTGCCAGTGTAGCTCCTCTCGGAGAGTAGGAGGATTGCTGGCCTGTGATTGCTTTATGAACTTTTTCCCAGCACTGTGCACTCCAGCAGCTGCAGCCTTTGCTGCTCCTGGTCCTGCTCCCATGGCTGCATCACTCTCACACCACCCCAGATCGTCACTAAGGTGCCTCCAGACTCACCGTACCCCCTCCTTCCTCCCTGTCTGCTTGAGCACAGGAGGGTCACCTTTGGAGAGAGCCGTGTCTGCCTGGCCAGGGGAAAGCCCTGCCCAGCGCCTGGCAGGTCCCCAGAGCTGCCCCAGCTCTCTTCTCCATGCAGGGCAGGCGGGCAATGCAGCTGAGCATCCCCACCGTGCTGTGGCTGCAGCGCCGGGCATCTCCGGGCTTGCCTTTCTTTGCAGGACTGGGTTAGACTCTGCTAGCCTAGAGCGGTTGGAATAAATGCCTCCTGTACTGAGCCTGAAACTCGAGAATTGTGGAGCAGTTGTGTTAATGAGGATGTGAGAAATACTGTCTGATTTTCAAATTTTGTACTAAACAGCATGAATGAGAAATCTGGAGTTGGTAATAGTTTCTTTTTTTTCTGTAGCAGGATTCAATCTGTTCTCTTGGGGTAAGAAAATTAAGGACGGAATTATCTTTTAAATTTAGTGTTACCATAGTTTTACATACTCAGCGTGCTTGTGTTTTAAAGTTTCTGACAAAATTCAAACTTTGCTAACTCTACAAGGAGATGGACTAGTTTTTGAAACCCAGAGTTGACAACATCGGTTCTTAATCAGTAACACCCACTTAGAGATTGTTACTCATTAGTGGGCTTGGTTGTTTAGACAATTGTGATTTAATCTCCTGTTAGAGGAAGAAAGAAAATGTCTAATTGAAAACACTCCAGTGTAGAATCAAGGTTTGTCATATGAATTTATGGTCAAATGTGAAAGTGGAGCTATTACTTCTCTCTCTCTCTCTCTCTGCAGCCTCACTGCGCTGGAGTATCAGTGTATCTTAGCAGTTTTGTGCCACAGAACAAGAAACTGCTGCCTCACTGTTGTTTCAGGGTTTGTGTTCATTTTGGTGTCCTAGCTTTGGTTTCTAAGGTTTTTAAGGTCTCCAGCAATCTCTGCTCCACTGGCATGGTTGTAAATGGCCAGGTAGTAATCCATGGTATGTATGTTTTGCCCCTACTACGTGTGGAGACCTCATCAGCTTTTGAGGGCCTGGTACAGTTTTGTGCAGAAGGCTGCAATGCCCGCAAGTCCAGCATGTCCCAGCTTCTCTCCTTCTTCGTTGTTACCAGATGCTGGTGATAATGGCAGGAGGAAATTAGTGTCCCTCAAATGGGATCGTGTGGTGGGATTGTAGGCTGTGTGTGTGTGGCACAGGTGAATTAGGGAGGAGGAAGAGCATGCGTTTTGGGAAGGTTGTAAAGGTTTGTATGGTTGGGGGTTGTAAAGGCTTGTGTGGATGTGCTAGGGTCCATCAGAAGGTGCCTTCTCAGAAATGATGCAGGTAGATGTTTCCAGCATGAGACAGCCCACAAAGAGCAGTGCAGCAGAGCAGGGCCCCTGAGGCAGGTGCTCAGGGTTGTGCAGGGCGCTGGTGGGGAAGGAACTGGAGAATTAGCCCAGATTACTCCCATTCTTGCAGCCACACAGCTACAGCTGCGCCCTCCACTCCTGGCATACTGCCTGCCATGGGCAGTGTCTGTAGGCACTAAGCTGGCGTTTCTCTGCTATCAGCCATTTGGCTTTCTGGTGTGGGAGCTGGCTTATTAAGCTGCATCACTTCTCTCGGCTTCACTGCACGTAGTCCTAGACCTGGGAAGGGTTATACATGGCATGCAAAGATGTGTACAGCTTCAGGGGAGCATGAGCCGGAAAGGGGATCATCTCTTTGTTCACTGAAAAGGGGTACAGTTCTCTTCCTACTTTCACGTTTAACCTAGGCTAGTCACTAGGATCCGTTCCCCAAGGGCTGCAATGGGAGGAGTGTGGCTACTCGCTGGAAGCAGGCTAGAGACTGCAATACATGATTTTTTCCCCCCCTCTGTATTAAATGAGCTAGAAACCCATAAGCTAATTCTCTTGTAAAAATAGTATTTACTCTCTATCCTAGACTGCAAGACGATGTATGACTTTATTTTATGAGGTGATAAACTGTAAACTGACTACACTTCTGGTTTAAATCCAATCAGAAACTCAATAAAACTAGATAATAGTTTAAATGTCATGTCGTGTTAGTTACTAATATTAGTTTGTAAAGAAACTCTCTTATTGTCTTTTGTTGTTACAGAATTAGAGGTATGGATCTTTGGCATCTGCTGTTTACTTTGGCACTGGTCTGTGCAAATGACTCACTTTCTGCAAGTGATGGTAAGTTTTATGATACCTTGCTGTACCTTTGTGTATGTGTACATATAGATACAGCTCTGTATGAAGAGTATTTTTATATGTGTCAGGACTACGCAAGTTCCTTCATTGCAGTAATCTGGGTGCCTAATGTGAAATGTGAAAAATACATCAGTTAATCTTGTTGTAAAGATAGTGGATGAGATTGAGACAACATGTTGCAGAATGAAGGTGAATTTCATAGACAGTGTTAGATGTGTGATATGTAAACAGGCTGGATCAATATTGGTGTTAGATATCTGGATTTTTGTTGCTCAGGTACTAAGTTATGAAAGAATTTTATGGGGTTAATTTTTTTGTAGAAATTAGTGGGGTTTTTTCTGTAACGTACGAGTATACTAAAAAGATTTGTTAAGTGTAGAACTATTTGGAAGTGCAGAGGAAGCATTTTAAGACTGTACACTTTGGGTCTGAAGCCAGTATGAACAAGTTTCACAAGAAATACACTTAGAAATTCTCGAGTAGAGGTTATAAAAGGGGTTTTAAAAGAACATGTACCCTTGACCAGCCAGCTGGCTGTGGGTAGCCACCAGAAGCCTTTTGAGTGAGGAGAAGCTCTGAATGCATATCCTGTGGTGTTCATGAGTCAACAGATGTGCCCAGGGTTCACATCCACTGAATGTACCTGTGACTTTCCACAGTTCTTCTCCCTCCCATCCTTACTCATCTCAATTCTTCCATCTTCTGAGTTAAATGCAGGGCTGGAAAGTACTTGGTCCAGCTGAGCTTTCTCTGATGCTTTTTCTTGTTGCAGCCAACAGTGATTTAGAACCATTTCCGTATCGCCTAGAGGCCTGTCCTGACTCTCATGGGTCCTCTGGGATTGGTCTTTTACTCATTTAGAACAAAAAATTCCCAGTAACTCCAGTGGGAGTTTTAGTTGTGTCAGACTGATATGCTTACGCTGGTTGTGTTCCACTCTTGTAAACAAATGTGGCTTCACCGGGTCTGCTCTGTCTTGTTCTGGCCTTTGGAATGATCAGTAACAGTATTCCATAATTGCAAAATTTATGCAAATGTGTTGCCACTTCTCCCAGCATTACGGAGTGGCTGCAGAGGGGTGGCTCCTTAAGCAGGTGCCCCTCCTGACCTCCTAGCCAAAATCAGTGTAAGCAGAGAGTTAGAGAGGGCAGTTTGATGGGTAATTTTAGAAAAAGTAGAGTGGAAACAAACTGTAAATAAACTGACAGCATTTTCAATGAAAATTTCTGACATGTCTCAATTTCTGTATTTTTTTCTCTTTAGCTCCATACTTAGATGTTGCTGAATGCAAAATACCTGTGGAGTTGCAACCCATGTTTCATTAGCTTTTCTAGTTTAGTTTTAGAATATGGTACTAAACCAAAGGGTTATGGTATAGTTGCCTGTCATCGTAACTGTCCTACAGTTGAGAGGTATAATCAACCTCCTTCAACCTGATACAGTTCTGTATTTTCTTGGAGTTGCATACTTAAAATTTCTAGATATCCATATTTGCAGAAGCACTGGAGAGATATAAGGGGTATTACTTGGTTGTTAATGGAGACATTAAGGTGAAAAAAGATACAATTAGAATTCAAATGATCAGTTTTCAGAGAATTCTTCCATAAAGTTAATTTTGTTTGTTAAAAAAGGGGGTTGGATAGGGAAAACACAGGCTTCTGTTTATTTCCTTCCATGTGTGTGGCTCAGATGCTCGTCCTCTGTGTTACTAGGAAGAGAATCTCTTCTCCCTTGCTAGTTAAAGCACTTTTTTTAACATTTACCCAATTTGGTTTGAGTTCCTAGCATATCTGACCATTGAAGGCGATGAATGAATCAAGTTTTCACTTTTGTTTCCTACTTTAATTTCCTGCTTGCAGCAGTGCTTTCATTCTGCTACCTGCATGTCCCATAAGAAATGGGTGCACCTATATAAGAAGTGTGTAAGGAAGTGTGGGGCACTTGTGTTTATTTTCATATTAGAATTGGGCTGAAAGAATGTGGGGCCTTTATTTAATATGTTTTGAATCTTTCTGCCTTCTGTTATGGTTAAAAGAAGAGGAAATTTCTGACAGGAATTTGCAGAATAAAGCTGTATACTCATTTTTCCCTCTTTGTGTACCAATCTCTTTAGTTAGACCTAAGAACAGAAATAAAATTTGCAAATTCCTCTTTGATTCTGCTGAAATGTGGAAAGCCAGTATTTCACAGTGAAATATGATACAAGTACCAGCTTCTATTCATTGCCTCTTACAGAATGGTCAGTGGAACAAAAATGAATGTGTCCTGACTTGATCCTTCCCCCCCCGGTGTTTGCATTTTACAGTACATTCATTCAATAGACAAACATAAACCCTGCCCAGATGCAGTTTACTGGACCAATTGATTTCTCTCTGAAGGTTTAAGAGTACGTGAGGATTTTTTGATCCTTGGCAGATGAGGTCTTGTCCAGATGTCCTAAGTTCAATAAAAACCTGTGTTATGAGTAAAACTTAACCACAACATCACCTTTGTGTGACTTTGTCTATACTGATGAAATAGTAACTTCCAAGAGTTTACCTTCAGAATCAAAATATGAAGAACATTTGAATAGTGTTCCTATGCTTACATCCAAGATACAATACTAAAAATATATGTCCTGATTTGATGAATTAATTATTGAAGAAGTGTGTGTGTGAAGGGAACAGAGCTTTGTTGTCCTGAGAATAAGCTTCTAACCACTGAACTACTTCTAATGCTGTAGCACAATTAGTCATAGTAGGGGAAATGCTCAGCTAAGAAAGTCAGACAAGAAAGTATAAGTTGAACAGGAATATTTGTGAAAAGAGCATGAGAGATCATCCATTTGCCATTCTTTCATGGTTTAGGACAGAGTATTAGATGGGATCTGTTTTAATTAGCTGTTTTGTTCTGTTTTTGCCCCGTGTGAATGTGCTTCACAGAATCACAGAGTGTTAGGGGTTGGAAGGGACCTCTGTGGATCATCTGGTCCAACCACCCTGCTAAAGCAGGGTCACCTAGAGCAGGTTTCACAGGACCTCGTCCAGGTGGGTCTTGAATATCTCCAGAGAAGGAAAATCCGCAACCCCTCTGGGCAGCCTGTTCCAGTGCTCTGTCACCCTCAGAGTGAAGAAGTTCTTCCTCATGTTCAGCTGGAACTTCCTGTGCTTCAGTTTGTGCCCATTGCCCCTTGTCCTGTCACTGGG
>Ga0065711_1026794_pt1 | contig 59689 bp, 32 predicted proteins | sample Hoacrofraction12_FD_59098 | JGI IMG/M metagenome (GOLD analysis project Ga0065711, IMG submission 59098) | Hoatzin crop microbial communities from Cojedes, Venezuela - Epithelial fraction 12 v2 (version 2) | ecosystem: Host-associated > Birds > Digestive system > Esophagus > Crop | place... | reverse complement strand
TGTATAATGGCTTCCAGCTCCTCCTGTTTATTGCCCATGCTACGTGCGTTGGTATAGACACACTTGAGCTGGGCTGTCAATCTCACCCCTGACCCTGGCACACCAAGCCTAGGCTTGTCCCTAGTGAGCTGGGCGATGTCCCTCCCCTACATCGGGAGGTTTTGTAGGAGGTGAGCTAATGATCTGAAAAAGATAAGGGGATTTTATGGTGGGAGGCAGTAAGATCAGGGAGAGGCAGCTATAGGTACAACAGCAGAGGGATTTGTGTAAGAGCAAACCTAGCTAGCGGAGGTGATTTTGGAGAAGATGTAGGACAGAAGTTTAAAGGAAAGAAGACTGCCTTAGTACTGTTGTTATAACCTGCTTACTGTAAATTTAATTGCTTGTAGACAATAGAAGGCAATAATTGTAAATTACAAAATGTAATGCATAAACTGTAGTTTATGTATAATATGAGACAATATTCTCCCTGTTAACAGGCTTGAAGTTTAATGTCTTACTAGATTATCATGCCAATAACAAAGTTTCATTATTTAAAAGAGATACATTATGGGAAAAACAATCATAGCAGCAGTATTCAAGTAGTTACCCACTCTGCAGTTTTCCCGTATTTCCAAGCTGTTAGTTGTTTTAAAAGAAGCTATAATTACATTAAATACTTCCCAGTGTTTGAAAACTGGACTTGCTTGGCTTTCCACTAGGTTATTATCCTGCAGTAAACATGGGTGAGGTGTTCAGTGTAACCACAAATAAAAAAGAAAATGTCCTAGTCAACACTATCTCATTAAAACAATGTCTGCACAGCAGAAAACACTGAATAACATTTCACTTTCATATTAACTATTGAAGAATATTAATTTACCCATAATCCTACACCAGTGGTATAAATTTAGGCAATGCACCTGTATTTTCCTTTCTCTATCTGAAGATAAACACTTTGTCTCATAAAAAATAACTGATTTTACCAATGGGACTAGATCACTTTACCAGTAAAACACTGGCAGCTCTGGAGAAGAAGACGCTGTATGCAGACCTGTGAGACCCTATGTAGATGCAGTATTATTGCAGAAGAATAGCTGACTCTCCATTCCCTCCACACCATCTTGCTTGTGGGTTTGCTTATCTAAGCAACATTGTATATGCCAGAGGAATCCAAAAGCAGAAAGTAACCTCAAAGGTAGGAAGGCAGTGGTCAACAGCAACTAAATGTTACAACCACTGGAAATCCAAGATGCACAGGTCCAGAATAAGATGGAAAATGTCCATCTCCTGTGTAACTTCTGTGGGAATATGCTCCAGCCAGTGCTGGTGACTTAGCAGCACCTTAGGAAGAAAAGTTAGATGAGTGAGTGAGCACCTGACAAGGAGTCTAGGTATACAGCTGGAAGTTTTCCCCATCAACGAGGATCCAAGAAGTTACAACAAAGCAGTTAATCTCTTTCTTACTCAGAAGATGGTGGTGAATATTTAGGGATATTCTCGCTGGATGCCAGCCCACAGACTCCCTCTGGAAACCAGCTGCTGTAAGAAAATGAGGGTATTCATAAAAATAGCTACGGAGAGAGCAGGAAGATCAGGGCAGTCATTCTCAGGCAGAACAGGCAGAAACAGAAACAAATGCCATGGAGGAATGGAAAAGACTCTTTTCCTCCCTGTGCAATGGTGCTAGCATGAGAAAAAGAAGTGAACACATAATAGGTGTAAGACAATGTCTAACCCAAACATACTTGGGAGACAGAGCCACTGCCTTTAAACCCTGTGCTTATTTTTTCTTCCGTAGTCTTAATATGAGAGCAATAAAAATGACATTGCACAGACAATGCAGGTAATATTTTCCTAGAATACATTAGTGTAGAATTTGTGTTCATAGCTGCATAACTGGTTACAAAGCTTTGTCTTGTCTGTGTTAAGAAAAGGCTGTTATAAGTTAGGGAACTTGCTGGATCATAAAGAAATACAGTTTATGGCTAGACAGAAAATACCATCTTGTAGAGGGATATCTTGTACTACATATAGGGTCTCAGAATACAGCCTTGCATTGGGCCTTGTGCAAAAGAATAAATTCGAAACATTTTCTAGTCACCAAGATATGGATGTAGTAAAATTTGAGGTACAAATTCATGCATTTTGGTGCACGTCTGTCGAATGAAAGCGAGGTAGGCTTATAGCAATATTCAGCAAAGCTCATGTTAAAACCTTTTTATCAATGACCTTTCCTTTAGAATTTCTGTGATAACACTTGGGGATATCACATTAAGTTTCTTAGTATAAAACTGAACACTGAACAGACTTTTAGAAAGATTATTGTGCTAGAGGGATGTTTAATGGTGAAATCACTTACTGTAGTACTCATTTCTGAGAGCAAAGGTCTGAAGTGAAACGAATTTGGTGATCTTAGATTAGTCCTCGGTGGGCAGAGGTCCATGTCTGAAGTCAGCTACATGTATAATTAGGTATAATTTCTACATCTGTTCAATAGAGGTTAATTGAACTATCATAATAATTGAATTCCAGTACTTCTGATTTTTCTATTTGAAGTGTTCCTGTGAGATCAGAGCCAAGTATTCATCATCTAACACAAATTTTAGGAAATTCCTGTTGCATTCCTTGTTTGGTTTGTGGGTTAATGCAGGGCATTGGCATTTTTCAAACATCTGAGCACAAATACACATCGAATCTTCCAAAATAAACAGGCAAAAGAAAGAGCAAAATATATGCTACATGTACATAGAGTCTATCCTGAGAATTCCTTGTAACTTAAAGAAACAGTCAAAAGCATATAGGTTACCAACTGACAAAGCAGGAAAGATCTCATAATCTTACCCATGTATTCTGCAAGATTTTCACTCTTCTTCTGGTATTTTAGATTCAGGTTGTATTATGAGTATTCAGTAAGTAATCACTGTGCATTAGTTTTCAACCTGGAATAATACAGCTTTATTTTAATCTACAGTCACAGGTGTGCAAACATATGACAAAAATATATGCATGAATGCTATGTATGTTTACTCTTCTGTGTATGCAAGCAGTCACACACATTTTACAAGGCTACTGCTCAGTCATTCAGAAAACTAACAGGTTTTCTTTTACCGCTTCCTTACAAGCAAGAAGTAGACAGGCACTGTGATGAACTGCATCCAATTATACATTCACCTGGGATCCAACATTATTGGATTATTCTTGGCTCACTACACTTGTCAGACCCACTCTTTAAATTTTCAAGGAAACAACATTTGCTTTTCATTTACTGAGTTTAGCGTTTATGAAGAATACAGACTTCTGATATTGAAGTTCTCTGTGCATTGAAATAGGCAAGCTACCGAGCAAGGTTTTTCATCAAATGGGTAGGAAAGACATTCTCCATTCCCATATAACCCTAGGCTTCTCAGCTAGGGCTGCTCACAGAGATTTCAAAGATGGTCAGGGAGTGCAATTTTACCAGAACTCCTTCAGAAAAGTAAACGTCTTATGAAAAATAATAAAAAAATAAATTTCCAACTGAAAAAAAAATGGTTAGAAATTCTACTATACTGTCTCAAGGGCTTTATGAACATTAAGCTTGAGTAACCCTAATCTGTCAGCTCGCTCGACGACTTCTCTCATGGTACGCAGGTTTGATATTGGCAGTGTCTTGCTTTGACGTAACATGGGAATTATGGGAGTTACAGTGTCTCTGGGGAGTTCAGCGCCTAGGGGGAAATAGAGGCAAGGCACAAATATATCACAATTACTAAATCACCATTTTAATTTTGTATTTCATTAATCCTCCTCAACTACTGAACTTTTTGCTTGTAAATTATTTCTTTTTTTAATTAAAAGCGCAAGTTTCTGAAGAAAGTGTGGTTATCAATCCATTTTACCTTTAACTACAAAATAATTTTCTAAAGAAAGTCTCGTTACCAACCTATTAGAAACAGGACTGGTGTTACTGATTTAACATGAGTCTGTAACAAGTACTCTCATAAACTTTTAGACTTGGTCAGGCTGGTGGGACTGAATCCTGTGGTGTTCCTGTTTGAACAAAAGGGAGTCAAGAGTAGTGCAAAGTTTCATCAGCATGGAGAATGCAGGACTGATGCCTATGAACACATTTTTTGCAACTCAATCCCGTAAACCAATTTTAGTGATGCAGTGAAGTTCACTGTCTGCTAAGTCATTGTGAATCATAAAGTCCCCATTTGTGCAGTATAAATCAACATAACTATTCAACAATTAAATCTACAATGAATATATTTTTTAAATTACCAAGCATTATGTTTCATTTTACAAGCTTGCACGTGCATTCTTCATAGCTTACTGTCGTGTAATGCTTTATAAATGATACTTGATAAACAACAGCTGTATAATCTTAGACATATTCATCAAGAGGCACATGTATCCATGGTAAATCATTTTCTACTTGTACAATGCTGGTGGCTGGCATATAATCTTCTAACTACTTGCATGTGGAACATGACAGGACGTGGCACTATGCTTCTGCGAGATCAAAATACGTTCAGAGATACTTGGGTATCACTTGCAAGCAAGAATGAAAAACGTTTGTCAAGTGCACAGTTCCAAAGTGTAAATCTCATAGTAGATTTACATTTATATTTATATTTATTTATATACATTTTATACTTTTGTGACACAACTCTGCATATTTTGCATACTGTTTGTTTTAAATTGATTGGACTTCATTACACTAATTTTCACAATTTATTGGCACAGAAAACTAAAGCTTGATAAAGATGTGGTATTAGGGATTGGTTTTGCTCTCCCATAAGCTAAAACAAGCTGCAACTGCTGTATTTCTCTCAGCTGTTACAGTTCTACTAATTCCCTAGATTATGTCATAGTTTATTTCCTATCTGTTATACACGTTTCAGCTTTCAGAAAATTTCTTGTGAGGCAGAATATAGAGTAAGAAGGTTCGGCTATTCTTTCAGATCGTTCTGCACAACTTCTGCAAAGCCAGATACCGTAGTTCCTATATCACAGCGAATTTTGGGGAGGGAGAGATAAGGAGAGAAGGGCATCATTCGCATGCTGATGGTGACCTGTTGCTGTTGCTGTTACATAGCAGCTGGACTAAAGAGTCAAACTGCTCTGTGATTGGTCCTTTTGGGCTCGTTGCTGAATTGAACTGATCATTACAGCAGCCTCACCTCTGTTTTATTGAGACCGTGCAGTTTATATTTAACATTTAGCCTATACAGTTACAAGTATTGTTCAAGAAGTACCACTATTTATCCTTTGTTTAGGATCTGAGGAAGCCAAAGTCTGAGGTACAAACCCTATCTACTCCACTCAAACAGTAATTTCCATGACGCAGGTTGTGCTTTTTTTTTTAAATAGTGGATGGGATTCCCCTCACCTAATCATGTAAAACACACCCAATGTAAACCCCTCAGCCAGGCTTTCTCTAATACCCAATGAAGAGAAACAGACCAATTAATCAAGAGTCCAACTGATCCTATCCTAGATAGTACCTAAGTGGATGAACCTCCCTGTGGAGGGGTTTATCCCTCTCTGTAGGCTCCAGAGGCAGCCTAAAAGGCTTCCTTACAGTAGAAACATACTTTTTATAGGGTAGTGTGAAGTGATATGATGGCAGCCAGCTGTGCCTCTCAGCCTCTGTGCAGTATTCACTCCTGCCACACCTACCTGTCACTACAGAGCACATCGGTTTTGTGTGCACGTTGCAAAATTCACCCCAACTGTGCAAATCAGATGCAGTTCAGGAAAGCAGCCGACTTTACCTGCTCTGTTGTGTCCACCTAAAACTGTGAAATTAATTCATGAATGGGTAAATAGCTTTCACATGAGTTACATAAAGTGGTAGGAAACTTTTGTTTTCAGGACAACCTTGCAAGATCTGGAGCTGTCTGAGGAAAGTGCTGCTTGAACAGGCTTTCTGCTAGGTGTTTGCATCCACGATATGCGGTTGGAGGAATATGCTGTCTCTGCAGTTCTGCATTTGTGTCTGTGTTATGCCAAAACATCTCAGGTTTTTGACGGAACTTAAAGGATTCTCTTTATATCCTCTTATCTCCATCCTGAATAGAGGAAAAGCTGGAGCGTATCTTTTATTCTCTTACACAGGCATAACTTAAGTAGGAGCTCTTGACAAAAGAGATGCTGCAGAGAAAGCCTTCTGGCAGCCAAATTAAGAGAGGAACTTCAGGCCGAGGGGAAAACTGCATACCGCTGAGTCAAATGGTGGAAAATTAAGCAGTTTTTCTCATTTCTAAACTCTGAATTTGGAAATATGACTCACATAAGAAAACAAATTTGGTAGCTTTGTTTCTTGCTCATAAGAATTTATTATTAGGAAGTGCAGAAGATACATTTTCTTAGCCTTTTTTTTTAGACTTGAGGAGTTTTAATAAATTAATTAACACCCTATCTATTGTGTTGGCATCTCTGGTTTTATCAGTTCATTGTGTCTGTGTCTGTTTGTGAACAGATAAAGCCCCTGCCATGTATTTACCGCTGTAACCTGTTTTAGACCTTTTTGCACCTGTATGACATGCCTTTCTTCACTTCTTTTAAATATTTCTGTGACCTGTAGAAATAAAGACTGGATCTGCTAAAACCAATCTAAGAGCAGAAGAATTCTTATCACTCAACACTTTTGCAGAAATGAGAGCAAGTTGTAAAAGTAAAAACACAAAGTTAAAATGTTTCTTCAGTGAGGAATATGCTAAATTTATATTTTGAAAGCAACAGAGGAAAAAGCAAGTATTCATGACTTAAAGTTACATCTCAGTTCCCTATTAATGTCACCCTGCTAACAACATAGGACAAAAAAGCTTTACAGTGTCTATTACTGACAATTAATTCTTAACCATACAAGACCTTCGCTTCTGGGTGACGTGAAGGTTTCCAACACAAGGCAGCTACAGGTACTTAAAGAACAAAGCATGCAGAGACACCTTTTTCCCTTCAGTACTATTCCAGCTTTTGTCGGTTGTCTGGATTTCCTGAAACAGAGGCAGCATCTGTAGAATTGTGTTTAAAACTCGTTAATGAACCTCTCCTCCAGGGACTCATATAATCTTTTTCTTGGTTCATTTTAATTTTGGTCTCCACCCTGAAGCAATGAGTTCCACAATTATATGGTGTATAAAAGCATTTTCTTTTGTTTGTTTCAAAACTGCTACCATCTGAATGTTTTCTAGTTCTTAACATTGTGAAAAACAGTGAATAACAATTCACTATCTACACCCTTGACATAATTTTTTGTTTCATAAATCTCTGTCATGTTTTGGACCTAGACTGCTCTGTAGCTTTTTTGCCAAGATTATTTCCATCTTTGCCTCTGTTTAGTTCTACTGAAAGTTTTTTGAAATAGAGTCACCAGATCTGCATGCAGTGTTAAACCTGTTACACATCTGAGTTTTGTTAAGATGTTTTCTATTTTGTTCTCAGTTCCTCTCCTAAGAAGCCCTAACACTCTAGTTGCCATCAGTGATGGCATCATCTGGCGGATGTTCTCGTCAAATGAACCCCAGTAACTCTCAAATTTCTGTCCGGGATGGAAATAGTTCATTCAAAGTCCGTTCTTTTTATCATCAGGACTAATCTACTCCAAATGCATTACCCTGCACCAACTGATACTGAATTTCATTTGCTATTTTATTCCACTGTCCTTTCCCATGAGCTATGGAGGTCCCTGTTGTGTTACATCCCAGGAAGCCCCTCTGTGGGTAGCACAGGAGAATGATGAGCAGTACAGATCCAGCTACTGGTATTTAGGGTTGGCTGAGCAAGTTGACCACTTACAGCTATTCTTTGTCATCTGGCTTTAAGTCATTACTAATCCATAGCAACAGCTTCCCACTAATCCTGTGGTAATTTATTTTGTGGAAGCCTTTAATGAGGGAATATGTCAAAAGCCTCTTAAAAATCCAAGTACGTTAAGCATTAGGATCACTGTAATCTACATGCTTGTTGACAGTTTTAAAAAACTTAAATACATTTGTAAGAACATCTTCCCTCAGTAGAAGCTGTGTATTATGCAATATGTTGTGTTGGTCCAGGTGTCTGTTAATCTCATCCTTTATTATGGTTTTACCATTTTGCCTGTACAGAAACCAGACTTGCAGTCTATAGATCCAAGATCTCTCTGGAGTCCTTCATAAAGATTGGTGTCACATTTCCCACCTTCTGTTCCTCTGGCAATAGGTTAGACACCACTGTTAGTAGTTTAGCGGTTTTATATTTGGGTTCTGTTATAAATCTTCAGTGAATACCATCTGTTCCTGGAGATTTCTTACTGTTCAGTATGTCAATTTGCTCGAAAGCCTTTTCTATTGACACTTGAATTTGAACCAGTTCCTCAGCCTTATCTCCCATAAGAAATGGCTGATATCAGGACCTCATTCTCTTCTGTAATGAACACTGATGCAATAAATTAATTTAGCTTTCCTGCAATAGCCTCATCTTCCTTGAATGTTCCTTTCATACCTTGATTGTCTATTGGTCCCATCTGACTTTCTGTCAGGCTTTCTGGTAATGGTATGTTTGAAAAAAGTTTTATTAATAGGTTACCTGCCCTTACTGCTACTCCTTCAAATCCCTTCTGGCCCATCATATGGTGTCTCTACGTTTAGCTTGCTACCATTTATACTCCTTTCTACTCTGTTTGTTTGGATGTAGCTCCCAATCTTCACTTCTGATAGCTTTCTCTGATCTACTACTTAACATGTCAGGTGCGCTTTTTTCCCCCGAATTTTTATTTTTAATGATAGTGTGTATTTTCTCTGTATCTCTTAATATGGAAACTGTCTAAATGGTGTCCCTGCAAGTATTTTAGCCCACTGACTGCTCCTCGTAATTTTTGTTTCACTAGTTCATCATTTTATATTGTTCCTATTTTCAAAGATTTTGTTATTGTAGCAAATTTGGGGCCTTTTCCCTTCCTATAAAGATAATGCATGTGATCCCTATTAGGGTACTCTGTATGGGTATATATTTGTTCCCTGGGTAGCTGCTCTGCAAAACAGTCTTTTCTGGTACCTAAAAAGGTTCTCACAGAAAGGAATGTACCCAGAAGTAACGTTTTTTAAGGTAAATTAATATATTTTCAAGAAGTCTGCTTACTCTCATTTGGAAAAGCAAAAACTTAGTTAAAAGAAATAAGGTACCTGGATTTTGACTCTTTCTGCCTAAAGTTGCAAAAACTTTATATGACATTGACTGTACTATCTGCTATGCAAGTATCAACACTCAAATTCTAAACTTGATTTTACTCTGGAAATTTTTCTTTCTTAACCCAGTGTAACTTTGGTAAGTTCAATGGGTCTGCTTTTCTGATTTATACTGAAGTAGAAGTAAGATCAGAATCAGGTCCTAAATCTGCAGATATGCCTAAAAGCGATACTGTATTTTGTTGTAAATGCAGAGATATGCACTGTGTGGTCATTTTCAAACAGCTTTTTATTCCACCTGATTTCCTCATTCATAGTTGTTTTAAATTTATGGCTTACATGATCTATTTTTCAATGAAATTACCACTGAGAATCAAGAACTCTACAAATCTTCCAACTAGCTAGCTTTCACCTTCCCTGCTAATTTGTGTACTTATGAAGGAATTTAGCCATAAATCACCAATAACGCAGCTATCTTAGCAAAACCAAATGTCATCTGTTCATTTGACTTCCGGTCTCAACACAGTCAAAATGCCAAGGGGTGAGCAGGAGATGAGTGTAAGTGCTACACAGCGGTGCATTTAATTTTTCCATTTGTCATATCACATCAACTGACATGCTTCAACTTCTTGCCACTTAAAACGTCAGCAGGAAGAGCTGTCAATATAATCTTCAGGACATCTACAAACAAATTTAATCAGCTGAACACAAGGGTGACTAACAAACTCTGAAGAGAATCAAGAGTCTCCTCTGGTAGCAGAAGAGATCTCAGTACTTTGCCCAGGAGTTTATCTGTGTCACTGCCCTGCAGTCTTGTAGTAAGTGCTGTCTTCTGACGTTTTGCACCAGTGGACGTGAGTCTCCACCTGCATATTTTACCAGGAACCCTATTCACTTATCACAGGCATCACAGTACCATGGATTTCTGCACAGAAAAAGTTTTGAACCTTGTGGAGTTATCAGAGAAATTTCAAATCAAAGCAGTTCTAAGGACTGATTGTAATAATAAAAGAAAGTCTGTAGAGTGAAAAGGTGAGAATGGTAGTAACAGATCATGGAACTTCTGTCCAAATTAAATGCATATTTTATTCTGGTACAGTTTCAGTCACGTGGTCACTTGTGTAATATGAAAGTGATTTTCTTACACAGCGAAGTATACTTAGTTAGCTTATAGCTAAAAATCTGAAGATAGGTTGCTGTGGAACTTCCTTGTACCAGAATTGGTCTTGTTCAGATTCAGGAGGGCAACTGTTACGTTTCTGTGCCAAGTCAGCTTCTCTCTTTATGCCAGTATTAAATGTTCAGAAGTTGGAAGGCAAGAAGATGCTTTTCTTACTGAATATTTTGTTGCGATAGAGAGAAATCTAAACTCTTATTTCTGATCTGTGACAGCTACTGGCACAAAGTTCTGGCAAGTCAAAGCTGATAAAAGGCAGCTCTGATTATGCCTGTTTCTTGCCATCAAGTATTGCATGCTTCTGTCCTTCTAAGTAAATCCATCCAACTCATGAATCATAATCTATCAGAGGTTGCTTTTATCTTTCAGATTCGCTGATATCTTTTCTGTGCCTCTGCATCCTGCTCTTACACCTACTGTAAATTTTATGTGTAGTTATTACTTAATGATTCAACTGCTCACTTGGTTCTTACATGTTTAGTTAAATTTAAAGGGCTAACATATAAAAATGTTCCTGAAATTTAATTTTATGTCTGTAAAGTAAGTTAATTACTGTGTTATCTCTACCAAAAGTTTTGTCCAGTGTCAGGACAAACTATGACTATTTTTGCTTCTTTGTTTAACGAGGGTACATTTCTTGGACTGTATTGTGTCCCATTTCTTTTTTTTTTCTCTCTTTTTTTATAGTGAAGAAGGGTTTCACATTCAGTTTAGATCAGTGCTAGTGTAATGTAGCCCTGGCAGCTAGCACAATTATTCAAAAGAAAGATAAAAATATCATGTGGCTTCTTTTCAATCTTCCGTACCCACTATTACTGCTGTGTCTCTTTTTAAGAAGAGGGGATTTCAAGACTTTGGCTGCATTTAGTGCCTATTCATTTGTTTATGCTCCTTATCATGACGAGCTGTGTTTCCTAACTGAGTGTGACATCTCTGCTTTATGTGTGTCATCTCTGTGCTATTGAGAAGAAATTCTTTAATTTCATGCCTTCATTACAGCTCTCCTTTCCCCAGCCCACTACGAGTAACACTGTTTCTCTCTAGTGATGCATTCTTCCCTAGTTCTAGAATCTTGGTTTTGTGCACAGCAGTTTCAACAATATGTACAAGTATTATGACTATTGTATTTTATCAGAGGTAGAACATTATGTGAGGAAGGGGTTGCTTGTAAAAGAAATTATAGTGCATAGTGCTTTGGCTCTATATCCTGCAGGTAAACTGGCTGATATTTTAATTTCCTTGGACTCTTTTGAAAGCTCTCTAAATGAAGGTTCTGAAGAAAATATATAACTTTGGTTATCATACTTTATGGTTATTACTGTGTACACACTAAATGTGAATTAATGCAATAAAACAGTACATTTCACATAAAAAATACTGTGAATTTCACTGCTGTTGCTGACATGGCACATGTATCAATGTAATTATGGGTTACAAATCCTTGGTAAGAAGGGCAGCCTTACAGTTTTTGAAATTCCCCCATTATGTGAATTCAGGAAGAATGCTGCAGCTTGTATTTAATCTTATCTGGTAGGTCTTTCAAAAAAGCAATGTTGATGCTGGATTTATCTTTAGTTTGATGACAGTCAGAGTAAATAAGCATGTGGAAAGTACTAGTGCCAACGAAAATGTTGGGGCTTGCTCCTCCCTGGATTAGTTTGATGGTGTGAAACTGTCACAGACAACTGAGCAGAAGAGTTCTGAGGCATTTTACCTCTCCAGGGCAGTTACAGGCCTAACACATCAGGGACCTCTCTGTTTAGTAGCATTACACTTGCTTCCACTCCACATATTTGTCTCAGGATGCCTGAAGCATGTTGGTTTTTAATAAATCATCTATCAAAACTTTTTTTTTTTTAAGCAGTTACACAGAAAAACAGTGAATCTGCACAACCCCATATTCTGAAGACAGCAAATAGCAGAATTAGGTGTGCCCATACCTGCGTATCCTAGAACTTTGAAAAACAACAGAGTTATGATGACTTAAAGAACTGCTGAGTATGTGACCATATGCATCTCCTTCACCTGCTGAAAATGCCTACCAGAGGTTTAAGCTAGCACATTTTACTTCATGCTTCCTTTAAGTGAGAAGTATGCAGATAGTCAGTTACCATGGCTCAGCTGAGATATTATATCTCAACCAGCTGGGATAATTCAGTTGTGCATCTGAGCCTGCAACAAAGTTATTTATTATATTAACATATTTGTTCTACTGTGTCCTTCATTCATTGCCAGTAGAGAATGAATATGGTCTTCCCACTTTTGCGCTTTACAGATATCCTGTCTAAATAAAACTTTTGCACTCTTTTCCAACATCCATGATCACACTTTATTTCTCCTGCCAGTCCATTTAAGTGTGGAATTTCCTTCCAGTTCTGATCCTCTGATCATTCAAATCCCTCCTTCAGTATCAAGTCTTTCAAAAAGACTTTTAATTATGTTAATCTGTTAAGAAAAGAAATGTTGTCATGACCCTAGTGTTTAGAAAAATCCATGTACATGAGGAGTACCCTAGATGACAAGTAGGTCAATAAATTTGTTGGATATACCACTAGTTTCCAATAAATGAAGAGCAGTTGCATACATATCAGTGCTAGAGGTGAGTTACAGCACAGCAACAACAATCCTGGGCAAGCAGACAGGTAGCTTGTTGGAAGGGACTGGGGAAAAGGAGCAAGATTGGAAGGGGAGGGTGCAGTGCAGGGGAGGGAACAAGAATGAGTATATCTCAGCTGAAAAAAGGAAACTGGGCTGAACCCATTACAACTGTGGGGAGTTGGGTTTAAACCTTAGGTCTCTCATTCCTTTGAATAAATCATATCTCCGTGTGCTATGTATTCATACAGCTATTACTCTTATGCTTCTTGTTTGTAAGAATAAATCAGAAAGCATTCAAATTTGTAACAATTAGGTATTATAACAATATAAGTATTTCAAGAGATTAAACATCTTCTACAAGTATATGAATACTTTTCAGCTTAGAGTCCCTTGTCAACCCTTTCAATACCGACCAAAGACATGAGATGCAGATGGTCAGCACCTGCTTGTCATCATATGGTCCTTCGGGCATTTGGTTTGGCTTTATACAGTCCTAAGTGCACTGTCACTGCTTAACAAAGACATCATAAATAATTACTGTAATTAATAATGAAGCTACTTCCTTGGGCTAGTCATGCTTTCTTTGTCAGTTCTGCTGTATGTAAGTGTTAATCTTTCAGGCTCAGTAGCTATTAAATTCTTTGAGTTTTGTGAGTTGTTTCCAGCAGCAGAAGAAATGAAATATAATTAGAAATTTGACTTGTATTTCTGTATATCCTCAGAGAATAGGCATCAATTCTTGCTTGCCTGAACACATTAGGAATCAGTCAACAGGAGACTGCTGATAATCCCGAATCACAACTCCAAATTTTTCTACCCAGTACCTAGCCCCAAAATGCTGTCCCTTAGCCATGCTACCATGATTCCTTTGCTATCCTCTAGGCTTTCCTGATGCCTTCATGGTGGGATCTGACTCACAAATATTTACGAATAAATCAGAACAACACTCAGTCTCTGTATCTCCATTCAGACCCCAGGGAAAACTCTTAAGTGAGTAGTTCCACAGGTATTTTCTCCAGCAACAAAGATGGTTTAAAAGGATCCTTCCACTATCTGCCCCTTTTTACTTGTTTCCATCCCCTGCTTTAGCCCCTCTACGCTGCAGTTAAGTCCTCTCTGAAGCACCAGTGCAAATGTTGGTGGGATCAAAAGGTAACCTTCATCACTGACATGCTCCAAGCTAGTCATTCCTTCTCCTGTTTTCAGAAGCCTTTTTCAACAAAAAAAAAGAAAAAAAAAAAAAAATTTAAAAAGCACCATAACTGTATCATTTCATGGCTTTGCCTTCGCACACAGCCTTCCAGCACAACTTGGGATGGTAAAACATGAGGAAGAGCAGAAACAAAAAGGAGAAAAGGGGAGCAGGGACCTCTTGTCTGCTGCAAAAAAGCAATGCCAAAACTCACTCTCAACCCTCATAGCTCAGTGCTTATCCCAGCCTTGTGTGCTGGTATGTGATTGGGACACGGTCTGATATCGTTCCAAAATAAAGAGGAATGTGACTGTTTCTTGATTTAACCTGACTTAAAAGTAGCAATTACCCCTACAGGTTCCATAAGGTTTGTGATGGCCAAAAGATCAAAGATGTTCTCTGGGAACCGGCCAAGCTCCAACATAACAGTAAATCAGTATCTCCCTGCATTGGACTATGTTTCAGTTTTCACTTTCACCTAAAACTAGCTGCTATCAATTAGCTATCCTGTCTTCGCTCTTAGTTTCAGTGGGCAAACTGAAAATATGATGACAAAGGCTCAAGAAATTGAAGGAGACAATTGCTTATGATGATTTTTTGTGTATTTTGTTACATTAAGAACTCCTCTTTGCTGCCACACAGCCTTAGGGATGTTTCGTTATTATCACTGTTGTCAGTTCTGAACACTAAAATTTACTGTATTTGATGTTAAAATCTCAGCTCAAGGTTGTAATATCTATAACAAAAATGTTGCTATAAAGATTAAACTCTGAAGGGGCTGTTCACATCCATGAGCAGACAGTAGAATAAATACTGAAAATCTTATCTTTTTCTATTTATCCGAGAAGCAGGAAACAATATGAAAAACATTTATTTCTGTTTGACAGAAAATACTTTCAACAATACATAATCATTATCACTCAATACTCTGAGAGGTTGCTGTTGATAGTAGGTGTCTGGAAGATGCTTCTCGTGATGACCTTTAAATGCCACAGTCCTAAGTGATCATGCAGAAAGACTATTCCTTCATTTCAGTATCTATTAGGAAAAAAACAAATTGCTTTTGGGTATAAGCAGTACGTATGACAGTGGGACATATCTGCACATTGGCTCAACTCTGCATAGTGAGAAATGAACAGGGTAACATTCTGAATTCTAATCACTACCTTTGGGCATGGCATTTCCTACAGGAAACAACACTCGATTCATTACTCTTTAAATACTATGTCAATGATTTTTATCATCCATCTCATTTTTTTCTCACTAGTACATCAGACATACTATACAAAAACATGCTTCCAAATGCAGTTCTAACATATTAATGTTTGTCTAATTGTCAGCAGCAGGACTTTGCATTAATATTAACCTCTTCTCCAACTATGCAACTAACAGGATTATTCAGAGTAACATTAATAATATATTTTCTCAAATTTGGAACTGCAAATCTCTTATGTTGTGTCAGAATGTTCAACAGAAGGAGTGGAGACAAAACTTTTGGTATGGGGAAGGTACGCAGTAATTGCCTTTTTAGAGTTTTTTGTGTCTTCCTCTGAATTATTTCAAATGACATGGCCAATACTTCATACTGGCCATAAGACTCTGAACTTAAGGGATACGTGGGGTCAATAGGTCTTACTTCTCTTGAGACTATCCTGTACATATTGGTCAAATCTTGGGTGCAAACATTGATTTTTTTCATTCAAAGATGGGAATCTATAAAGTAATTGCAGTGACTGATGAATTTTGAAATTAAGAACAAATGTGAACTCAGACAAAGGCAATCTGCATATTTAGTCTTGCTGAAGTATTTATTTTTGTTGAAATATGGTATTTCAGCAGCAGAAATACTGCTTAGGAAGCAGGTAATTATTCTTATAAATCAGATTATCTTCGGAAGAAAATGACATATTCACAAATGGAGAAGAGTGGCCCCAAATTCTGGCTGCCTGCCAAAAGGGAAAGAAAATATCTATAATATTTTATATTGCAGAATGTAGCACATGAAGAGGGGGGAAAACTAACTTTGTGAACGTGTGTGGAGCTGACACTGTTTTATTTTCTTTTTTTCTTTTTTTTAGAGTCTCTCTCTTGAATTTAACTTCCCTTTTATGTCCCTTTACATCCAATAATCTCCGATCTCTTTAAATCATTAATGAGTGAACCAAGCTGAACCAGGCTGAACCGGGCCTCCTGCTGATTTTATAAAGCAGGAACATATAATTAGGCTAATTTACAGAAGAAAGAGCTGATGTACTGGAAGGGTGAATGACAAATCCGAGATCCCAAAGGACACCCAAAACAGAACTAGCTATAAAATCTACGCCTTTTAACAACAAAACTGTTTTATTTACCCAATCCACTTTTGCAGTAGTTGTACAGGAATAGGTGCTAATGCAAAATAGCATCTAATCTTACAAAGGGAGTTGTGCTAAAGCACAAATCAACTAAGCACTCGTCAGATTACTACGCTGATCAAGTTATGCTTTCATTCCTTGTTGCAAGTTCTGATCTGTGGGATCCAGGCCTTGGGTCCAGATTCACAGAATCAGTGGACGGACATGCTCCAGTACTTCTGCAAACCTAGTCCTGTTTCCTAAAAGGACTGAAAAACACCTGCTGCTGTGATATCTGCTGAGAAGTCAGTACTTCTAAAAAACGTTTTACTTGATGGGCATTGAGGAAAAAGAAACAAACTAACCAAATTACAACTTGTACTTTTCTTGAAGACAACTGTGAAAACAATACTCAAGCAATAAAGTGGTCTGTGTGACTCAGTGAAGGACCCAGTTTGTTGTCAGTCCTGTATTTAAAGCTCTGCTGACCTAACCACATAAAGGAAAATAATCTTCAGCCTATTTTTGTGCTGTGATTAAGTCTGCATGAGCTCCAAAAGCAGCCACGACTGACAGTAGTGAAGAGGGTCCTGGGATGTTTAGCTGTGATACGCTGCTTCTGTGAAGGTCATCACTTCTTTCAATCAGAGTGAATGATTGACTCAACACGAAGTTCATATTGCACGACGTACTTTCAGAAATGATTCATGTTAATGGTGTATCTCAGGGGATTGATGTTGAACAGAAGCTACATCTCAAGCTTAAAAAATGATTTAGCAATATGAAAGCCTGCAAAGCAGAGCTCACGTAGACACATTTGATGGTAAACATCAGAGAAGAAATACAACTAAAAGTCGTAAAATTGGATAGACAATAAATCTGACAGTTTAAGACCTTTTGGGGCTCAAATCATAAAAAATAAAATTACTTACGTAGCCATTCCTTGATTCAGCTGTGCATCTTTTCCCGAGATGGGAACAGGAGACATTTTCACGCTCCTGACAGGTTGGAGCAGCTCGAGGAAGTAGCTGTGTCAAAAAACCCAACAAAAGTACAACACTGAGCAAGTACTGCTCACCCCCCCAGCACTGCCATCTCCCCCTGCCTCGGCGCTTGTGGGACGTGCGTTCGGCAGAGCGTCACTGGATTTGGGACAGTGGCGATGCAGGCTGTGGCTGGGAGGAGAGGTGACGCACCGCGCTCGTGCCCTCCTTCCCAGGAGCCACCGCTCTTCTGCCAACGCCCGCCTGGCTTCATGCACGTAAAAGCATTTGCTGGTTAATGTGGAGCACCTCAAGACCCCATCGTGGGAGAGGCCACACCTTACACTGGAGGATGAAGAGCTTCCCTGTCAGCGCTTCTCTCCAACCCCACTGCCGGTTTTGCGGGGAAGCCTGGTGACTGGCAGCCCGCTCCCCAGTGGCCTGGCCGTCAGCCACACCGCCCTCACGGTCCCACCGAGCGTGAGAGGGCTCACCCCGTGGCCGAGGGGTCGCGATGAGTGGGTGAGCGCGGGAGCGGGGTGGGTGGCACGGGGGTCGCCCTCCTGGCTGAGGCAGCAGGGAAATCGAAGACATTTTGGAGCAAATGGGCTTGAGGTGTTGCCGAGTGCGTAAGGAGGTTCTGAGGCTGTGGAGAAGTCATTTCAACACCTACTCAAATCAGTATAGGTTTATGTACCTTTTTTTCTCCTATTCAAAAGCACTTTTTTTGTATTTTTTTTTCAAATGCTGGCATCAATATGAGGAAAGGGATCATCCTTGGCCAAAAAAATAAATTTAGAAAATATGGAGTCGGAAAATAAAACATTCAGTGGGTTGACTTCTGGCTCAGCTTCAGAGTTGAGGAGGATTTCTGCTGAGAGAAGGTAGTGGTCTGCTTCTGCATTTAGATAGCCATAAGCACAGAAATGGATTTTAAAAATTAGGTCAGTAATTTTAAAGATTAGGTCGGTATATTTTTGTTATTATTATGACTATGTTACGGCAGGACTAAATTTTTTTTTCTGTATTGGGCTCAGAAATGGAAGTTATCCTCAACTTCTGTCCAAATGATATGTCCAGCACCCTAAGCTTCAGAGGAAGTTATGAAAACCTCATGGCTAGCCAGTGTTACACAATAGCTGTTTATCATTTTTAAAAATCAATAATTATGATAGGTCTATATATTCTTGATATCTATATGATTATTCAGTTCTTTTTTATCTTATTGAATTCTTAGTCTCAATGATTTCCAATGGCAGTGAATTTCACAGCTGAAATGGATTTAAAAAGTATTGAGCTTTCTGCTTCTTAGTCTCAGTTGGTTGCTCCTTTACTTTACAAACAAGGTCAAGCTGTGGGTCCCTGACTGCCTGCTCTAGAACGTGCATTATCCGAGATTTGTATTTTTAAGGTAAGCAACTTGTATCATCTCCAGGAAAATTCTTTTCCTTCCTCTTCAGCACCCCTTTGGAGGCTGGGTGACACATACACCACCTTGCCATGCCTCTGTTTCTGTACTGCCACTACACTGCTCTCCACATTCTTGATTGCTACAACCCTTTGTATAGTCCATAGCTGATTTGCTTTCTTGACTGCAGTTGCATGTTGATCTGTGTACACTGATGTGCCAGGTCTCCTTTAGATGATATAATCAGCTTAGAGCTTTGCAGGTTGAACACATTATATTTCTTTGCAGCTTGATTTTGAGCCTCATGGTTATCATGCTGACTTTTCACCCATCTTATTTAAGTTTCTTTAATGTTCTCTACAGGTCCTTGTACATATATACAACTTAGTCTCCTTGACAGACTTTGCTGCAATGCTATCCTTTCCCCTTTCCAAGTCATTAATGAACTCATTAAACATCATGACACATCATAAAGAACACCTAGGGCAGTTAATCTACCACCATGATAGGATTTCATCATTTAATCTTACTTGGTATTCATCTCTAATCAGGTCTAGACTGCAGAAATCTTAAAATCTCATAGCTAAAATGCTCAAACTGTATCCTGACCTATCTGTTAAATGTACATTCAGTTCATATTTATGATTAATTCCCCTAGGACTAAGGATTAATTGAAAGCCAAAATTCAAAAATCTTTCTAAAATTCTAAAGCCCACCTAAAAAAAAAATAACCTGCCAAACTGCTGTGTCATTACCTAGTCAAGCCTTTTACACTGGTGTAGTAGGAACTGTACAAAAAATGCTTTCTAATGCTTAACATATTTTCTTAACAGATGCGTGGTCTTACGTTTCCTTGTCTACTCACTGTTCTAATATCTGTAGATTTTTTAATCTCTTGGCATTTCATTTATTCTAATTAACCATAGGGAATGCTTCAAATCTACAGTAGAACAGAAGGGTGTATAGCATGAGAACACATAAATAATTTGTGGAGCAGAGGCAGCAACCCAGGATTCCCCTATCTGAGGAGATCAACAACACCTATATCTCTTGATTAATGATCAGAGGAACAAGAAATTTATCATAATTCCCCAGTGATTTCTGCCCTGATGTTTATCTGTCATTTTCTAATGACTTTCTTCCTGTGAATATGCCCTTTCTTCATATGAATATGTGATTGCTATGAGGGCAATCTCATTTCTAAAACTTATCTACAGTCAGACTGTCCTGTACTGTAATTTTTCGCACATTTTTCCTGTCTAATTTTTTTGTTGCACATTACAGGACATGAATGAAACTGAAGGTTTTGCCCACTTTGTGAACAATGGCACATCTGATTCTCTATTTTTTAAAATGTAGACTGATACAATTTTTTCAAATATGGGCAGACAAAAGGCACAACAGCATTTCAGCATGGATGCATTATCTCACTAGTTACTCTGCTTCCAACAACATGGGAAGTGATCTTGGTGTGCTAATGTCAAGGTACCTATCAATAATAAAGGAGAGAAAAAAGTTGAAGAGAAATAATCTTCCTAGAAATCTTGGAATAACCTTTTTTTAATCAGTTCTTCATCAGAATTCGTAAAATTTTCCGATTTATTGCCAACATGAAGACTCAATTTTTCCTAACCTGGCCACAAAAAATGCCACTTGGCCTGTCTGAAATTAGAAGAAGAACTTTACTTCACCTAATGGAATCCAATGTTTAGCAAAAAATAATATTGTATTGTCAAAGCTTAGGCTGGAGAAACCCTATTTTAGTTGTATCAATCACCTCTGCTGAGCTTCAGTAGCTCTAGCAAGGTTAGCAAATGTGTAGATGTAATGGGCCTGTAAAAACATTCCCTGTTTCTTTGAGGCTTGGTGATTATTTTTCTTTGTCTGTTGAATTAACCAAGTAACGATTCATATTGGCATGATAAGTCTTACATAAAAGTGAGGCATTAATTCTATCTTTATCTTCATAAGGCTGTCTACTGTTGTGAATGGCTGCAAGGGGTCTGAAAAGATTAAATAATTTTGACAGAAGGCTAACATTTCTGATCTCAAAAAAAATCAGAAGTGTCTAATTATTTCCTCTTCCTCTAGCAGATATGTGAACTGCAGCTGAGATTTATTTAGTTTACATTTATGCTGAGTTGCAGTGGCCCAAAGGGGGCTGCTTTGCTGCTTGAATAGTTAAAGCATAGCTTGCATCAATCTTTTTCTCCTTCTGCCATTACAAGGTACCTCTGCATGCCGTTCAGTTTACAGATTTCAAGGTGGAGCATGGCAAATATGTAGCAGGAAACCGCTTGCTTTGAGAATATTCCTGGAAGACCGTTTGTGCTCCACTGTTTACCTCGGCAGCCTAAGAACACCAGATGAACACAGCCTCTCTGAGACAAAGTCACGTTTCTTCGAGGGAATGTTTTACAAGCACAGTCATATCCACATCCTGTTACTGCTACTGGCAGGATGGTTAATCCAGTAGCAGAGTGACCCCATGTTTCAGATCTCGGTCACAGGCAGCTGGTCAAACACACGGTGGCGATCTGCAGGAGCACAAATGGAGGGTAAGCCTCCAATTCTCTATGACTTTTAGTAGGACTGAGAAACCTTCCTACTCCTTGTGCCTCAGAACATCTCCCGTAACCAATAAAATGCCAAGCTAGAAACATTGCACTGCAGTGAGTCTGACTTATGCTGCAGATAAGACAATGTCTCTGAGTTTATTGAAGCTGTTGTTTTGGGTAGTTTTATAGCTTAACCTTCAGTAAGTGTCATGAGCACCATATCCTTTAAGATTACAGGGAGAAGAAATTTATCTAAAAGATAAAATGTCTGATAAGTAATGAAAAGAAAATGCTGGGTTTGTATCGCGTTTAAGATTTAATGCATACAAATGTGTAGTGAATTGCCTTGATATTCTTGTTGTAGTGTCTGCATTAAGACACGTTTATAGAGGAGTGGGTGCAAAGGCAGAGGGATTTTCTCCGTGAGCATTGCCCTGTGAGGTACCTACCCCAAGTGCCTCGTGGGGGACCCACTGTGCAGTTCCCCCTGATTCTAAGCACGCTGAAGCCGCATCCGCTCTAAGTATCTTTTCACACATCCTTACTCACAGTATTTCAATTTATTGTACACTAATTAGATAGACCTGTTGGTTGAAGGAGAAGAATCCACACCCAGTAATTACTTCATTGTAAAATGTAATGAGTTTTGGAACCTGACTTACTGTAAAAATTGCAGCATAATAAATAGAACGCAGTTTTCCAACTATAAACTAGCAGTGAATTCTGTTAGTGTATTTCTTCATGAAACATGTTTATGTGATAGTCTTCCAATTTTATGGCTGAAGTTTATCACCATAAGGTGCATTTCATGACAGCCAAATAACTACATTCAGTTAGACTTGTCACCATGTGCCTTCAGTATCAAGACACATGCTGATTGTATCAAATACTGTTGACTGTCTTAGTACGGCAAATAGAAAAGATGATTACACTGTTCTCTTTAGATGTGATGTAATATTATTCACCTCACTAAAAACTGAAGGTCAAGGTTGTCTAAGAACATTAGAAAGATCATCTGTTGAAAGCTTCATAATGTGATGATAATGCACTAAGAGACACAGCAGTAGTTTTACATTACTATTTCTGTGATTTCTTATGCAAAAGGCAGTGCATATTCTACAAACTAAGCAAGTGACCTGCTGGTATATTTATCTAGAAATCAGAACAATTCCAAGAATTCCAATGCTACGCTATTTTGCAGTCATTTATTTGTCTCGCAAAGGTCGATATAAACAGTTTACACTCTCGAGTGAAATTACAGCAAGGGATTAGTACATTATCAATACATTTATGCTGGAGTACCACTATCATCTCCCTGAGCCTGTGAGAAAGCTTGTGTAAAAGAAGGGATGGTCATGGAGCCTACTGAAGCAGTTTCGAGTAAAAAAGCTTTCTTGAAGTTGTAGCCAAGACTTGTAAAACTGCTGGCACCATGATTTGTGTTGCATGTGGATAGTAAAAAAGCTTGAATCTCATTCCAGAACTAAATACTGAATATATTGCATATCACTTGTGTAATTTGCACGGAGATGTAAGACCCACAGTAGTTTTAACTTTCTTGCTACAATGTTGTATTCTGTTGTGGTGCAGGGTGTGTATCTGCTGGCCACGTGGGCTGGAGACAGGTGTGAGAATTTGGGCAATGATGTGTGTCTATGTGGATCCTAGGTGTGACAAAGACTGAAAATACAGGAGGCCATAAAATTATTTCTCTAAGAAACTGAAAACGTGGGAGAGACTGACATCTGGCAGTTGCGCCTCCAGCGAGCAGTGCATTGCTGGATGAGGGGCAGTGGGAAGGCAGCGAGCGTGGGATCATGGTGGGATGCTGCCCGTGTCCGGATCCCAGTGTGGGGATGGTTCTGGCTGCCCAACTGCCATGGCAACCCAGAGAGGAGCTCCCCCTCTTTGCCCTCCATTGGAGAGGCTTGGTCCTCTGCTGCCCAGTGGCAGTGAAACCCCCCGCCCTACCTGTCTTAAAAGAACAGAGATTGGTGAAAGAGAAACTGATGCGTGATGGTTTTTTATCTGCCCCTGCTAGCGTGTGATAATAGGAAAATTCAGGAGATAAACCCAGCTTTTAATACTGACATAATAATCATAAAGAAGTTGAGTGTAATCTGCTTGTAAAAGTCAGTTTAGTCTAATTTAGGACCGCATACAGAAGTATTTTGATGGCAGACATTGAACAGCTTTGTGCCAGCAGAGGACAGAAATAAAGTTGTTTAAATGCCCTGTTCAGGCATTTTCGTTCTTAAAATATGTGGGTTTTAATCTTTAATATTAAGTTCTCTCATTTAGGACTCTCAGTACAAGGATAACATGTAATCTACCTAAATCATCTTAATCTAAAATACTGATATATGTTCTTAACTTCAACCACATCTTAGTGTATTTTAGTTTGGGAAAACATGTAGAGCCTAGAATAATGACAAATATTGAAATTGTCTTACATTGAAATAATTGTATTCGGGGATTAATTTTAATGAGGTTTTCATATTTATTTTATTGCTTCAATTTTAATTTTTGCATTTTGTTAATGAGAGTTGTCCCCTTAAGAACACATTTACAAACAGAAACAAATCAGTTTACTAAAGAATTTTGATAAAATGTCACCCAAGACACTGCTGAAGTTTTGGTGGATGTTTAAAAATATCACATAATATACCAGTGTGATCACCCAGGTTTTTCTTTCAATAAGCGAAGGGAAGTGTAAGGAGACCTTATAAAAGTTAAAAAAAAAAAAAAGTGAGAGAGAAAGCAGGTGAGACAGAGAGAAAAATGAAATTGAAGTCACTGAGAGAAGTGAAGTAAGAAGTAGAGAGGCTGCCAAGCAATGAGTGAGAGCCACAAAGACATGGATGGGTGGCTGTCAGCTAGCAGCTATCGATGCTGCTCAGAGCACCTCCTGCCCCATCTCCATGCCAGGGGATCTCCCTCGCGTGCCTGGTTTTCCATCCCCTTAAATTCCTAACAAGAAGGCATTCAGATAGAGATCCCTTCTTTGGATCAGCCGTCATTGAGACCTGTAGTGTCGCATCAGTTTTCCTGGCACAGTGGTTTTAGACACGTGAGCTCATGCAGCCGCAGCTGAAGTCAGTGAGTGCTGCAGGTGCTCAGCTGCCACATCCCCTGTTCCTTTCCTTTTCCATGCACCTGCCCCTCTGAAGCGCTCTCGGAGTTCAGCCAAAGGGAAAGGGAAAGAGATCCGGGGAGCACCAAACAAGTTGTGGCTTCCATATCTCCTGCCTTGCTGCATCCCTGTGCCTGGAATGCGGTTCGCCCTGCATCTGGCCAGGGGGTTGTGCTGTACCTCTCTGTATCTGGGCATCGGGAAGTGGTCAGGTACTTATTCTGTCCTCGGCATCCCTTCTGGGAGATGCGGGCTGGATTACTGATGTCGATAGAGTGGAGAGATGTCTGCTTTAAATAGCTACATGGAGGAGTTTGGCTTTATCATATATGTAAACTATTATATTTAGACATTATAAAAAATCTCTTTTTTCTAATAGCAAAAGGGTTCCATGCAGGCTATGTTTGTTCCCACAAAATGTGGCAGAGTTCAGTTTTGTGTGAAAATATCTGGTGATCAGAGTGGGCTTGTTTTGTCTTTTCAACTGAAAGTAAAAGAAGACTGCAAGAAAATGAAAAAAAAACCCCACCCTATTATTAACCTCTGATGCTAATAACCCTATGCATAATAATCGGTATTTTCTCCTGATTGTCTTTTCCTATCAGTCAATTTTCAAAGGGCCTAGGTAAGCCTATGCAGTCCTCATTACTGAACATGCATAACATTGTCTTCTAAATTCCCTGTAACTATTCAAATGGCAGCTCGAAAAGACAAATTGCCTATCACTCCAAAGTCTTAAAACAAAACAAAAGGCACCATATTGCCACTTTAGGGACACATTTGTTGCCTGCTGTTGCTATTATATATGTCATTTCAGTCCTGCAGTTAGCTATAAACTACATCTTTTCTTTTTCCAGAGAGAAATAAGAGATGCCTGAAGGGAAGCAAGAATGGAAAGCATCCTTAAAATGACTGATTTACAATTGGTAAGGAGATACAATATGAAAATTATAGCTTGCTTAGTGTGTCACATCCCAAGCTTGCTCAATGCTCTTGCTTTGAAAGCTGCCCTGCAGGCCAGTGTGATGGCTCAGAGGACAGCGCGGCATACCAGCAGCCATGTGACAGGCAGAGGCTCCAGCTCATGGTCCCAGGACAGGCAAGAAGCTCCTCTCTGGGGCGGAGCTCATGGGACACCTCTGCTGCAGAGAGACTGCTCCATACAACCCCCTCCACAACAAACAGCATGCTGCAACCTACCCTGCTGCAGTACGTCTGAGAATGAAAATGATGATGGAGGCCCCAAAAACATGAACTGAGAGAAGGAAAAAAGCCCCTGTGATTCAAACCAGAGGGAGGCCGTTTCAGAAAGCAGGAAACCTCTTAGCATAAAATCCTACCGAGTGCTAGTGAATAAATGAAAACCAATGCGTATTTTATGTGACACTGAAAAGCTAACACACGGAATGTTGCTTTTAGGCTCCTAGGATTTAGGAGCCTGGTGTGAGTTAATCTGCTTTAGCTCCTGTGCAGCTTGGTCTGTAATCTAGAGATGTTAAATAGGATGTGTTGCTGCGGCCTCTAGATTGCAGTGTTGTATTCTACGGTGTCCACTTTCACTTGATCTGCAAGGTTTAAGAGGAATATGAGCATTTCGGGGTGTAGGAGATACACGGGTGTTCTTTGCCTTTTTACAGTCTAAGCTGATAACGGCTGGGAGCACTGCTGATTCATTTGCATTTTAAGCAAAAGCCATGTCCATCATGGCATTTTGTGGAGAGTTTGGCCCAGTTACGCGGTAGGTATGGTGCCTGGCTCAAACACCTTCAGTGATGTGGGGATAGATGCCTTGAGTCCATATCTGAGGCTGATTCAGTCTGTTTCGTAATCTAGTATTTCACAGAAATCCTGCTTCTTCCTACCAGCATATACAATTCAGGATTGTGTTGGACTATCACATCTAATACCTAGCAAAGTGCTTATCCTCCGTGAATTTAACAAACCTCTCTTTGATACCTTTTGTATTTTTGCTGTCTAAATTTTACTGTAGCATGGGATTCCATATATTACTTACATCCTTTGTGAAAAAGTACTTCAATGTTTTCTGTTTGTTACCTGATTATTTCATTCCATGCCTGCTAGTTCTCATCTTGTCAGAAACAGAAATGATTCACTGTGGTTTTGTTGTCTGGCCATTCAGGACTGCAAAACCATTTCTATAACTTTCACAGTCAGCTTTAGGTTTAACTACTTTAAATAATGTAGTAACACCTGCAACTTTATTCGTTCCATATTCACACTGTTTTCCAAATAAATTATGAATAATGCAGATCCTTCGGAAACTCCCACTTGTAGAGTTCTTCCACTGGGCATCTGCAACGTGTTCCTGGTCTTTGCTAGATATTAATATTTAATTAGACATTAAACCATGAGAAGACCTTCCCTCTTGTCAATTAATAAAATGTAATACCCAAAATATATATAGACTTGCTTTATTTTAAAATCTGTCATTTCAATAGAGAATTCCTGAAATATGGAGCTAGTTGCACCAGTGTCTCCAAGAACCAAATATGGCTTGTTATAGATATAAGCGAGCTACACCACGGAGCATTACTGATGAGTGACACAGTGATTATCACTCTGGTGTTCACATTTCCGCATCACATGCTGGGATTGTTGTTTAAAAGTATTTCTTGCGGACTTGTTTTGAAAAACGATCCTTGATGCAGTAACCCAAGAACGTAAAACAGGGCGACATTTTAGTTCATGTGTCTCCAGCTTTAATTTGTACTTAATAAGCTAGTTTTTGTTATGTTTATTAAATTGGGTTGACTTTTAAAAGAGCACCCATTGAGTTTTATGAATATGCAAATTGTATGTCTGTCTGGTATAGAATGAAACCCTCAATTACAATGACAATAAAGATGTAGTTGTAGTTTTAATAATCAATTAACACCTAAGTATCCTGATTAGCACTCGAAATGAAGTGATTAATTAAATATTTCTTTATATCAGGGATACAGGAACCAGTTTTCTTAAGGCAATTGAGCCTCAAACCCGAAGAAAGAGTACCTGGATACACATCTACACATAAAAAAAGGTAAAGGAGTTTGTTCCAATATTTACACTTGTTGCCAGAATAAAAGATTGCAGGTCTGTGTCAAGATTCCTACCTGCATAAATAATCATTTCATCTGCACCAGGTAGTCAACTGTAAACTGGGATTCGGTATAACTTCTGAAACTGTTCATGAGCAGTTACATTGCTTGAGACAACTCTCTTCAATTTCCCCGTGGGCACGGTGGAAATAATAGACAGGTAATACCTATAGATGTGTAAAAATATGCTTAAAGGCACATAAATGGAAGATACAAACACAAAATACCATTAGTCTGAGATCTAGCTGTGATTTAACAAATAGCTCGGGGGTCGGGAAATCAAAATATCTGAACTATTTTTCTGGCCTTATTGCTAATTGGCTGTGTGATCTTGGATAGTGTCAGGTAGGAATTACATGTGAGACCTTCCTAATAGGGTGTTAAACTGCACCGCTTGATGTTCTGTACTCTCCTCATCCTCTGTCTAAGCCTACAACCTGTTTTAGCGAAGTGCTTAAAAATGGTTCAATGCTTTCAGAAGTGTGTTCACCATTTGACATTTTGAGATATTTTATTTTCAGTATATTGTCAAAATTAAACAACTAGTGTTTTCCGATGTTTGTGTGCTGCTCAGAGCATCAATGTTTGCCTTGTTTTCCCCCTAGGAAGATTGCCTTGTCTGCTAATTTGAATGTTTTAGCCTTTTAATCTACATGGATTTTAATGAGAACTCTTTTGACTATTTGTTCACAGATTTTCCTTGCATTAAAAAGAGCCTGAGGTGGTCACCATTTAAGTTGTTGTCCTAATATGGTGAGAAAATGCCAGCATCTAGTAGTAGTGACTTAAAAGAGATGAGTTACTATTTGAATGAAAATAATAGAAGATACTAATTCTGACTATATAAAGACTTTTGAAACTGTAGTGCAAAGAAGCAGCAAATCTAAGAGGTCACGTCAAATCTTAGAGTGTAGACAGAAATAAAGAATCAAGAATTTACAGAAAGATTTCAGAGTCCTGTAGAGAGCAGTAGTTTAGAGGGCAAAATCTAGCTTCTGGAGTTGGGAAAGCAACAGTTTGGAAGTGGGGACATGGAGTTACTGATTTTGGAGGGCAACAGTAGGAAACAGTGAACGATCATTTCTTGTAGCTCCCTCTCATTTTAAAGAATTTGCAGCTGGCAATGAGGGTTTCCCTTGCCTGTATTCTGGAGCCTTCAGTTTAACAGGTCCTTCCAGACCTTACACATCTTGGCGCGTCACTTAAATCATACCTTCCAAACACGTCCCTAAAAGTCTTTCTTGCTCCACACCAGTACTTTGTTATCTTTGCTCTGAACATAACAATGTATGAAACACTTATATTTGTAAAAGATTAGGTTAGAAAATATTACAGGTGGACAGCATCTGCTTCTCAAAAAGTGAATAACAGACTTAGTCATTCAAGCATTTAGATCTCTGCAAGAAAAAACTCACAGATCTCAATGTGTGCCCAAAGGACTTACTTATGGCTCCCCTTTTTCCCCTTGTAGCACTTAGCAAGAATCATATTTTCCAAAGCCTCCTGACCTGCCCACGGCCCTCTCTTTTACTGAAAGCTCTTACCAATATGCAGGACATCACACACAGGCAAACAGAGACACCATCAATTCCTGTAGTTTCACTTCAAATTTCACAGATGCTGATGTCCTGGAACCTCTGGCCAACTGCTAACTCAGAGTTCTCCAGACACAGGCAATTCACCCTACTTCACAATAAAACACTCAGTCCTGAAGTTTAAGGATATCCTGAACATTGTGAAAAATGGGTGCCAAAGTGGAAATGTTTTTACAGATTTCATTGATCACCACCAGCCTGCAGGGGTAATGGAGTCTGATCTATGGGTGCTAGGATTGAAAGATCCATGCTAGAGAATCCCGCACTTCTTCCTTTCGTGTGACTCAGAGAAATAAAACCAATAGTGCCCAGGTTTCTGACATTTTTCATGTTTCTGTATGCTTTTGTTATTCTGATTGCTATGAAGCCAAAAATGCTTCAAAATGCTATAGAGGAAGGGAAAACTAAAGATGTCTCTGTCTTACAGAATGGGCAGAAAGAGAACAAAAGAGGAAGAGGCAAAATCCTAATAGTTAAGAAGACAAAGTTTCAGTTTTAAATAAAACACTTCCTTTATTTAAGAAGACAAAAGATTCCGATGGAAGTTTTTGGTGTTGAAAATAAACACACCATTTCCATTTGTGGGAAAGAGGCTGCATACACAAAATTTTAAGTGGAGCCATGGAAATTCTGAATAATCATGGATTAGAGGAAATGACAGATCCGCGATACACACTTACTGTGCAACAAACAGTGTTCTTTCTTGTGATTGTATGTAAGATTGAGGCTAAAATCTGCTTTTATTGAAGTCATTGAGTGTCATTGTATAATGAATATATTTTCCAGTCTCTAAGCCCTGGAACATACAGTGGGCAACATCAATTATGTATCCGCTCTGTTCTAGAGCAGCCTGCACATCTTTGTTGTTTCAGCAGCATCAAATACGTATAGCAGGTGCCATCTTCTGGCAATGTCATTTTTGAGAATTAGTGATTTTACGCAGGTTACGTGCAATAAACATGAGGAACTGGTTTTTTTATTATTTTTTAAGTATACTTAATGTGAAAGAAAAATGTTATGTCCTTGGAGTTTAACAGAAAGCATTAACAGTTCAGAGACATTAGCTAAATGTTCTGCTTTTCATTTGACAGTTCCTAATAGCCTTATAGTAAAGAACTGTATGTTAAAAGTTTAAACACATAAATAAATACTTAAAGTATTTTCGAATTCTTGAAAATACAAAGTTAGCAGGTAGGGGTTAATTTTTTTTTTTTTTGACTAACCAATACAGTTGGTAAAAGAGAACAAGCTTTGGGACTCAAAAGGGGGTTTGTAAACTTATCTTCAAATTCTTATGTAATTATACACAGAAGAAGCAGGAGTCACAAAGTGTAATGGTTTTCAAGAGAGACATGTCTTGACTAGCACAGAGATCTAGTACAGAAACGTGGAAAAATAACATGGAATGCAAGTGGATAAACTATAAGCCGGTTTTATTTCATTTGGATGCACTTAGAATATTTAATTGCATTTCATGAACGATTATTGAATTTCACTAGCATCCCTAAGCGGCAAACAAGTATGGTTAGGCCACACAAGAAGTTCATGGAAATGAGGTCTGCAACTTCTGACATGCAGTGATCTGTTTTCTTAGACCAACAGATTGCCTGGCGCTCAGCAGAGCACCTTCATAAGATCTGTGCCACTGCTGCTTTCACAATGGTGAAGCAAAGACAATAGTGATGATTCTTCCAGCTAGCTGTAATCTGTATTCATTTTGTATTTCCAAGTCCTTTTGGACTTAGTGATGTTAAAGTAAGGAACAAAGAGCTGGCATCTCTCTGCTTTGTAGCTCTCTGTTCGTATCAACCTGTGTTGTGTGATTTCTAATACAGCGAAATTCACAGAAGACGCCAAACCAGAAAGAGTAAGGAGGTCAGAAACAAACTGCAAAGGATCTGAAGATGTTAGGGCCTCTGGGGCATCAGGAAAAAAAGGAAGCGGTAGTAAAAAAGCTGACACTGTGCACCAGACCAACTTTACTACAGTGTGGACAAGGTGAAAAATAACACATGCATTTTAGGACAGTGAACTTAATTTCGCTGAAGCTTCTCTGGTGTATTTAATGCAACCCATTGCTGTATTTTTTTCTTTTAAAGGGTAAAAGAGCAGGTGATCCAGAAAAGTTGATGCTAGAAGTGGACCCTACGTCATTTGCAGCCCATGAAGTCCATGGCCTAGAAAAGGCGCTTTTTGCTGTGGTCACCCATGGAAGCAGCAGTCAAGTATCGAAGCAGTAGTGGTTAAAGGGTTACCTTTAGCTGTACCCAGGAGTAGGGTGCATTTCTGGACAGGAAAGCTGTCAGCTCTGACAGCTGAGCAATTCCACTCCCACTTGTGCTCCATTACAGGACAGCACAAAGCTGCATACTGGGACCAGGGTGAACCTCTCCCTTGGAGAATGGTGGTAGTAAGCGCAGCTGGCCCAACTCATGGCATGAAAATCCTGAGGGGTTTCGGAGAGACCCAGCCATTGGGAGTAGCCCCAGGAGATGGGAAAAGTTGTAGCTTGATTACACCTTCATGGCTACAGCCTTGTTAGTCAATGGCTGTCAACCTCATGTAGGTGGCTGTCCACAAAACAAACCCCTTAGAAAGCTGTGCTCACAAGAACTTTGTTCTTAAAAAAGCTTACCACACGAAAGCCTGTGAAGCACTGTACTAGACTGCTATCTTTATGTAGAGTAAATATATCTGTGAGGGGATCAACATGATACACATACTTCTAGATCCACGTAATGCTGTGCATTCATGTTTACTGCAAGCAGAAACCTGTGTCTCAGCTGCTGCAGCTGGGGTTGTTTATGTTACAATTTAGTAATGAAGCCAACAAAGTGCCATTTACCAAAATTATACTTTTTGCAATGGCTTTAGGAATGCTCAAATTTTTAGAGCTGCTTTTTTTAGGTCTTTATTTCGCTTGATTTTTATTTAATTCTGCTCAGGCGTTTTTGGCGATGTTTTGCTGATGCAGCTGTAGAGGGAACACAGCCCCAGTCAGGGGCTGGTTCTGCTGTTGTCGCCTGTCTGGGAGCTGAGAGCCCGTCCCTTTGGGGCATCCCAGCTTGGCTGAGTGCTTCTCACCTCTCACCGAGCTGGTGATCTGGGTAGGGCAGAGCCTGTTTCCATAGCCCTAATTGCTCAGTTTGCAAGGCTCCTTGTTACAAGTGTTTTTGCGCTTACTGAGGCATGTGAATCAAACTTGTCTGTGTTTGCCTCAGCCCCATAAACAGTGCTTGTTACAATGAGGGCTGTTTGCCTGATTATTCAGAAGTCTAATCATTGTAGGCTTCATTCGAGCAGCCCTCACACTGAGCTTGTTTTGCAAAGCATCTCACGACTTCCATTATTGGGTCTATGTCTGGGAGTTTTAGTACTATGAAATTCTTTCACGTCATATTGTTTTTAGAAAAAGAGCATAAAAAAAAAAAAGATGACACCACAGAAACAGCTTCTTTGCACAGTGCAATATTGTATTCCAGGACATGCCCAGAACTACCCTGGGTACTAGTTGTTTTGCTCTGTGGGAACAAGGACTGCTTCCTGTTGGCAATTCTCATCTGCACGATCCCAAGCCTCATTACAATCTCTGTTTCCCTATTTAAGTAATTATTGCATGGGTCCTAATTCCAAAAGTAAAATAAATTAATAAAACCTGGAAATTTCTGTCACTGATATAGGGAAAATATAAACTGGCCATGCTTTTCTTCTGGAGGTTTTAGCTTCAAAAACTGGAGCACAACTGTTGTCATTGTCTAAAACTTCAGTAGCTGCTGGTAATTTACATCAATTAAGCATGCAAAAAAATGACATAAACAATAAATTGGCCTCAGCATTAATAGTTTTCCTCCCACATTCTCCAACAAGCAGAAGTGGTATAACGGTATGGAAAGGATCTAATTTATCCTAATTCTTATCTCCCTCTGGGAGCAGAAGGAATCCAGCTGGGCTGCTGTTGGTGTTAGTAGTTTTGACACATGGAAGATTTTGCATTTAATATACTTTCAGATAAAGACTACTTGATTCCTTCTTTCTTTAGTAACATTTACAGAAAAAAAAAATGTGATGAGAATTATGGTACTGCTGATAAATCACATTACCTCCAACATGCAGAGTTCATTTTTTGTAGGTGGAATCAGAACTTATGGTTCATAGGAGGCATCAAACTAGTGCAATCTATTTCTAGGTAATGCACAAGAATCCTGGTTGCATTTTTTACTGCCCTGAAAGGACCATGTTATTGGAGCTCCGGAAATTAGTACTTAAGGTTATTGATCTGTTTTCTCTCCGGCCATGGTAGAGAATGTGTGAGTCAGAAAAATTTATAATAACAATACTCTGCTATTTCTAGACAAACTCTTGTTTTACAGCTGAACAAAATGAATAAAGAATGTATTCATGTTTAAATATCTATGTATACTCACCACAGTTCCCCAGAGAGCTCTGTAAACCTTCTAGACCACACCTACCTTTACATTTCATCTATTTTTCCCTGCTAGATCTCGCAATCTGCCTCAGCCCCAGAGCCCATGGCTTACTTCCTCACAGCTGCCCCATATTGCCCCACAGGCCATTTGTTGTGATCTCAGGTGTTGCTCATCTTTCAGTCATTCATGCATGCTGTTTCCTAATTGCAAGGTGGCTACACTTATCCAGGTCTCTCACTCATTTCTGTGGGGGAGACAATTTCTGGACTGCTTATGGGCCTCTGCGATGTCACCTGCAATATAACTTGGTATATGATTAAGCCATGTTTCATCAGTAGCTTAACATTTTTGACTAATGCATCTTCTCTGCAGGTCTGTTTCTACAACTCTACAGTGTTGAAGATTGCTTGTCTTCATCCTGGTACGTATTTGCTGTGTGTAAGTCAGTGGTTGTAGACCAGAACTATGCATTGGTGCTCTCATTGCTTCCTCATCTGCAGGTCACTGCAAGTTTTACATTATTTGGAGTCAGATTTGCCTATTTTGATTGGCAGCATCATTCATATGGTTTTGTATTGTCTCTTCTAAGTGGAATTGAGACACTAGTGCAAATTCTACCTTATTTTGAGGTCAGAATGTTCCTCTGTGCTTTGCCAGTACATTTGTTCACCAGAGCACTGGCAGAAGCCAATGGAAATCAAAGCCAGATAAAGGAGATTCAGTAGTTAAGAAAAATAGTCTCAGGTATTTGCCTGGCTCTGCTCACAGCCTCTTAACTTCAAATATAAGAAGGAAAAGTCTCATATTTAATACAGAGTGAAAATGAAAACAAACACAGCTGTATTCCACAGTCTTTATTTGACTGAATTATTTACTGTTGCAAAATCTCCTAAGTCTTTTATTATTTAGCTTTGCTGTTTTGGAGGCTTATCATTTTTCTTACATAGCTTTCTGCTCAGCAAAAACACAATAAAATCATTTGATCCCATATGCTATAAGCCCAAAGTCAGAACTTCTCCCATAATTATTCAAGATTTTTCTTCAAAGTTTTCAAGGTGTGAAGACAAATGCAAGTATGTTATTTTAATACTACTTAGTTTTGTATATGTTTTTTGTAGCTTATGTATGAGCTCTACAGACCTAAGATTAATCCTAGGGAATTTCTGTGTGACAATCGCACAAAAAATGTATTCTTGAGTAATCAGATGTGTTATAATTTCCTATCAAAACTGCAGACACTTTGAATTTGCTGTGATTGCATTGCAGCAAGAACTACTGGAAGAGTCTGGCAGCAGCCTGGGTTTCAAGGAATTAAATTTAGGCAGAGAGTCATGCTTGCATTTTCTTGCTCTAATCTAGGCCTGTTTGAAGTGATGATATCTGAAGAGAAAGGCCTTGGCTTATGCTGAGGAAAAATCAGCATCTGTTAAGTGCAGACTCAAGTGGTAGGGCAGGCAAGAGAGCGAAGATGAGTGCCTGCCGTTTGGGACAGGCAATTCCTAAGGCTTGCAGGCCGCTCTGTTGTTGTCTAGCAGCATATAAGGGCAGCTAAGCTCTGTGACAGTTGGAAGGAACGTGGCCATGGACTTACTTTTCCTTTGGTTAGATTAGGAAAATAGCTATGCATACACCTGAAAGGCTATATATGTATGGAGATGTTATTTCTGTTCAATCTCAGACTCCCACTGCTTGCATCTTAGTTAATTGTGTCATGATCTGTCTGGAACATCTCTCTAAGCAGTGTCCGTGGGGATTGCTGCTGGAACTTACTTTAATATTTGTGCAGAAGGTACCGACATACAAGTTCTCAATCTGAAGCCATCCGGTCCAAATGCTGCTTCTTCCAAGTACTGTGTGGTGATGAACGCAAAGCCTCTGAATCATCTGGTGCTCTGAAAGGGAGTCTGGCTCTGTGCCCAGTGAACCACAATGACCTTCTTAATAAAATATTCAGTTGAAAATTTGATGTTGACCTGCACCGTGTATAATGGCCTTGCAAGCTTTACACCGTGCCAGGCCATTTTTATAAAAATAATGGACTGTGTTTTAAAGAAAAAAAGAATTGGCATGCATGTACATTGACAGCTATCTTCACAGGAAGTCTTACATCTTGGTATTTTAAAAAAAAGAAAATATTCTTTAAAGAGATCCTGTGCTTTAATCCATTTTGGCCTTGTGGAATCTCTGAGATTGCAGTGGACTATCTAAAGTCTTTGGTGAGATGTAATGAAATCTTCATGCTGAGGTAACTTTCTTGCTTAATAGTGTGGTGAGAGAGAATCCATTATGTACTCAATCCATCTTTGTCTCTGTGGAGACATTAATTTTAAAGTAACATTTTAATCATGGCTGCAGCCCGCAGGGGAAAAGGAAGATACCCAGAGCTGAATAATGCATGTCCAACTATCAAAGGGGATGCTCTATTAGCTCTGATTTACATATGACTTCTTGTTGAAATTTGTAATATCACCATTCAGATGGCATTTTGGAAAGGCGAAGACCTGGTTTAGGGCCTAACATAATTCAAGGAGTAAATGAATAGAGTTTAAAAAACATTATTTGAAAGCACATATTGTCAAAACAAGGCTGACCCCAACCATGATCACTTTGCTCATAAATCATCTTCCAGGGTCCTTTGCCTACCTCTTTGGCTTAGAAATTGTTTGCTTTGATGTTCTTTACTACGTCTGTTTTGATGGACCCTTGGCAATTTTAGAGTTAGAAATAATGAATATCAGTGGAGAATTAGAATTTAACAAACCTTATTTTAGGCACCCATTTCTTTTACCTATTTTCTTACCACATCAAGTAGCTCTGCTCAGTTCAGTTTAGTCAGTTGTTTTGAGTTAATTGGTCTATGACAAGTGTTCCTAAATTTTGTTTTCAGCAGTATCTCCTGGCTTTTCAGGGCTGTGTGCATAGAGGGAGACATCTTGGCATTCTGGCAGTATTTGTGCATCACTAAAGGTCTGTGCTGTAGTTCAGGAATGCCTGGTTAAAGAATTCCCACTTGCTGGACTGGCGCTGCCTTCACTGACAGCTCTTCAGCTCTGAGCACCAAACTGCCCGCTCCTGCCTTTGTGAGTGATTGCCAGATCCAGTGCCACTTACTGCTGGGTAGAGGTAGCTAACAGTGCCATATACACGCAAAATCTAATAGCTTATTCAGAATACTTACAAAGTGATCTCTATGAGAATACTTTCAGGATTTGTTTTATGAGCTGGAAGCAGTGAACACTGTTATAAATGCTAGCATATAACACTCCGAGAGGAATAATTGCAGCACATAGTTACTTATGTTAATACTATCACATTATCTTGTGATAGCTGTGCAATTAAATGAGTCACCACTACGCCAACATCTCATTTGTCTCCAAGCACCCCACAAATATGCTGCATTCACTGTCTGTGCTTCGGTCTGATAGCTTTTTAGTCATTGCATCCTCTTTGTGTTTGGAGAACAACAGAGCTGTGGAGCCTTTGAAAAGATGGAGCATACTATTGAAATTTAATAATAGAAGGATATTAATTTAATGAATGGTTTTCCCAAAATGTATTTAAGAAGACACTTTTCTGAATTATATTTATATAGCAAAGTCTGAGCCTTAAAAGACTATTTCAAGAACAAAATCACTGTTTTGAGACAACAATCTGCATTCTGTTTATCCTCTACTCTGACTACAGCCTGTGTGTTCCATATTCTGCTGAAACAAATCCCATTGGCACCGTTTATACATTTTCAGATATTCCCAGAAATATATCCAGAACTTTCGTGCTGAGCAATACTGGAACATCCCAAAACTGAGGGAATATTCCACGTGAAGATTGATAACCTCTCGGTTTCTGGTAGAAAAATAAAGGAGCCTAGGATAGAAAACACAGAGAGGAAAAAGCCCATTGATGTTGGAGGAAACAGGTTTAAGATAACAAATGTGATTTGTCCCTTTTGTGTTACAATAAATGTAGCTGATCTTTGCTGGAGAAATTGTTTGATGAATGTGGAAGAAAATTGATAGAAAATAATTGCTTTTCCTTGCACAGTGTCTCTTCCACTTCTCTTCCTTATTCGAATCTGCAGTTTGATTTTTCTTTTACTTAAAGATACCTCTCTGGCCTGGAAACACAGCTAGGTCTAAATGTGGGTAGCAATTACACAACTTCCACCTAAATTGTTACAGAACTAGAACATGACCTTAATGCAAGTGAGAGCTAAGCACAAGCACAACAGCTCCTCTCCTGGTTGCTGTGGCAGCTCAAAAAACAGCTGAGGAAAAACACAGAAAAACAGAGTTAAGGAGTGCTTCATACAAGGTTCCGTGTGGCCTCAGGACAGTGTTCTTTTATGGTCCGATGCTGTTGAGGGTTAATAAAACAGAGATATTTGGAGTAGTACATTTATACTGCAGAGTTTAATTGTGACCTTTTGTATTTAGGCATTATTTTTTCCCAGCCCAGGAATTAAATATAATAGAGAGGCACTCCTCAGTGTGACACCAAGTATTGTTCTTCCCCTGAAGAAATAAATGCGAACGATGAAAGCAGGAATGTGGAAAGAAAAGTGTTACTTCCACACTTATAATGCCATCTAGCACTTGTTAGCAAACTTGTGAAAATAACACGATTTACTGTAATAGTTTACACTTGACTAGTGAGGTATAAAATATCTTTATCTTATAGCTATATAAACTATGGTTAAGTTAGGCAGAAAAGACACATGGGGCAGTTCCCACAAAAGGATTAGGAATACAGAGGCAGAACATCCTGTTCAGGGTATATATTGTATGGAATGGAAGTGGAAGGAGTTAAACCAAAAAGAGGATGAGGCAGCTCACCTCCTGGGTAATTCTTATTCCAAAATAGAAGTTGATTTAGGCTGAGGCTATACAAACCTTTTATTACCCTGCAGCATTTTGATGGATAATAAAACAAGGACCCTAAATGTGGTAAAATAACATGTGATTAGTCTGACCACTCAGATTTGCACTGAAACAACAAAAGCTTTGATTTAAATGGTATCCTTTTATTTGTATGCTCTCACCTACCTAATTATTCACATTGAATACCAGAAATTTCAAGGCTTGTTTTGCTTTATTTTCATATCTGGATTACTCAGAAGTTTGAGGTGAGAGCATTCACTATTCTTTTCTTCAAGAGAGATGGAGATATCGAACTTTCCTTTCCAGATATGAGAGTCAGTGGTACAAAAATAATGATCTAAACAGCTGAAAACAGTCTGAGCTGAAGAAATATCACAACTGAATTACACTTTTCCCATTTCCCTGATGTGATAAACCTTACACTCTGACAAGATCTGCTTTTTTAAAGGAAAATCAAACGGAAAGCCTCAGCGCTTTGGGGTTTTTTTTATACGTCATGAAATATTGAACAAAAAAGAGGTCATAAGCCATTTTGTTGACTTTATAGGTCTCCTGAGACTTCTTCAAGCTCTCTTCTTGATTGCTGCTGTACATCTGGAGTGAGAGTCAGCCAGAGACAAGACGGCAGGTGTAAGTTGCTCTTGAAGATGTAATACGTTTTCCTCCACAGCATGCAAGACAAACACTTCCTTTCCTGTTTCCACCAGAAGGATAAAAAAACTTTGAGCCATGCTCTTGGCCCCGAAAGCAAATTGCATTTTTTCCAGAAGTTTCAGTGTGGCCAGCATTTCCTCCTGTAATTTGAAATATGCAACTACTTATGTTGGATAGGAAAAAATTAGTTTTAGGAACTACCAGGAAAAAAAGGTTTCAGATATTCTCCTGAAATAACTTTAGTATTTAATGTAGTAATTGCATGTGTCCAAAGACTAAGCCACAGGAATCAAGGCTTTTGAAAATAAACACAGGTAAAGTAAGATGTAACGTACACTAAAATTAAAAACATCTATGTCTATAACAATAGCAACCAAATTATTCAGAAAACGTAGTCACGGTGAGCTTGTGAGAGTCAGAGCTGAAAGTGAAGAGTCCTTTGGAGCCTGAGTGCATCAGCTTTGTGAGACTCAGCTTTTTCTAAAGAGCACCACCAGATGGCAATGTAGGAGAGAAAATGTTTTGACAGATCCGTGGCAAGTACGATAAACATTTATTTTTATTATTTGGGCACTTGTGCACCGCTGAAATAGTCTTTTCCTTCCTAGTATACATGCATCTTTCTTCTGTTAAACACTTCTCTTTCTGTATCATCAGTTATTCATTTTACTGCTCTTGAAAGTTATTGGGGAGAGAAAACAATGTTTTGAAAACTGGATGTGACTCACATTCAGCTGAAGTGCGGTGTAAGAGTTAATGGACTGAATGGTTTCATTTTGCTTTGCAAATCCATGAGAATTCACTCTGCAATTCTGTGATAGTTAAATCTCTGTAGTCAGTTCTGATGTCACATTCTTTATTTGCTTTAACCATACTACTTTAAAAATGAACCTCTCTAAAGTGCACCTGTCTGCACTACTGAGTCTCGTAACGTTTTTATAATTTTCCTCATATTCACAAAAAATTTTCAGCTAACTGTGCAAACCCTGAGAGCAAGACCAGACTGTAGGAGTGGGAGCCCATCAGTTCTAGCTCTGCTGACATACTCAGTGCCGTTCACACCAGCTGGAGGGTGATTTACTCTGTGTTATCTTACCTCAGATCTGATTGATTCTTGTTTCGATGACAAGTTGGCCAAATTCCCCAAGAAACAAAGCAGGATTCTGGGAGAAATTAACAATGCACAGATGTTATTAGAAATCATAATTAAAAAGAAATTCCTGTGTTATGAGGATTTGCCTAGGAACCAAAAGACAATATCAAAGGATATGTATCTCCCATATATTATTAGGCTATTTTGTATTATTGAAATATGCAAATCATGGCCATTAAGGAGGAATTAAAAGAAGCAGCCAAAGGAGTGAAATGTTCACAGGTGGCATGCTGAGTGTTTTAAGATACTATAACAGAGACTAACAGCAAACTTTTACTACTTATCAAAAAGGACTTTAAAAGGACCACACGCAAACAGAAAGCTGGCATGATTAAACAGAAATGTGAAAGCGGCTGTTAGAAATAAGTCAGCCTTCAAAAAGAGGAAATTATTTTGAAATGAAGAAAACAGAAAACAACACAAACTCTTCCACATTTAACATAAACCCTTTATAAAGTGGGTCAAAAGTATTTTGAGGAGTAACTTGTGATAAGCATAAGAATGAATAATAAAACTTTCTCTAAACACATCAGAAGCCTGAATTGTGCCAGACAGTTTATAGGCATTCTATAATGTTTAGAATATAAAAGGAGCATTTAAAGAAGATAAGCCCACAGCAGAATCACTAAATGAATTTTTCTCATTAATGTATTCCATGGACAAGCTTGGGCAGGTTTCCACAGCAGAATCTTTTTTATGGGGCCAAGTCAACGAAATATCTTGAATTGCAGTGTCAGAGAAGAAATTTCAGATTAGATAGAACCAAATGGTAACAAATCACGTAGATTACATCAGGTTTTCAAAACACTTCTAAAGGAAGTGTGATATATGTGACAAATTATTAACTGCAATGTAACTCAACACGTGGATTGGCTTCTGTTCCACAGGAATGGAATGTGGCAAATGTGACATTCCTTTTGTTTTTAAATTCAGGGGGACCTCAGGAATTACAGACCAATAAGCCTGACCTCTGCACCGAGCAAGCTGATACCAGCTGTGATGAAAAATGGGCAGACTTATAGCTAACCATGACATAAAAAGGGAAAGTTGATAAAGCTTTCACAAAGGGAGGGTATAAGGCACAAATGATTAGAGTTCATTGAAAGAATCACCATGCAGGTGAATGAGAATGGTTTGGATGATACATTATAGTTGGATTTCCAAAATCTTTCAGAAAGATCCTTTGCCAAAGAATGATGAAGAACGCAAGCATGATATAAAGCATGCTTTCTCAGGTGTTCGTATGTAATTGAAAGAAAAAATTCAGAAATTAGGATAGAGAATGAAAGGGTAGCATTCCATTTTCACAGTGGCAGTGGCTTACTCATAGGTGTTCTTCAAGGTCTTATGCTCACTCCTGTGCTACTTTATATTCTGAATGTTTTGGAAAAGAGGTAAATGGTTAGATCATAAGATCAGCAGATGATACAAACCAAGAGCCAGTTGCAATGGGATGCAGAATATTTTCTCAATACAGAGCAATTTTGCAATAAATGGTGTAAGAAATAAAATGTTAAACACAGATTAATACCCCTGGGGACAAAAAAGCCTCATTATGATTATACAAGTGCAGCTCTAAAGAAGTTACAACAACTACAGAAAGAGGCGTCTGAGTTCTTGGAGAGGTACTGTATGCAAATGTCAGATTAATGCTCAGCAATGGCAAACAAACAAAACCCCAAAGTATTAGGAGAAGAAAATGGCAAATAAAACAGAAACCAGGATGCAGTTATAACCATGACACAATTTACAGATCCAGATTTATAAATTTCACCCACACTTTGAAAAATGTGCATTGTTCTGGTCAAGCTTATGAAAAAAAAAATACTGTAGAACTAGGAATGATAGTAATGATGGCAGTATGTGTGATCAAAAATAATGGCTTCCACAAAAGACGAAACTTAATAGAGTAGGGATACCTTAACTTGGGTAAGAAATAAGTGTTTGGGATATGATATAACAGAAGTTACAAAATCATTTGTGGCGTGGAAAAAATTGATATGGAGAGCTTCTTTCTTTTCTCTCCCAGTGTAAGTATTGGGTTGCCTGAAATGCCACTTGCAGATCGTAGGTTCAAATCGAGAAGGGAGTAGTTTTTTGTTTTCAGTTGCCATGGAACTGCAGCCGTTGTCTCAGCAGCAACTCCTGCTCTACAGAGATTTGAAAAAGCCCTCAGAGACAAAAGTACATTAGATAAACAGCTAAACTGTACCTCAGTCAAGTATAAACAAATATGATTGTCTACTGTTTATGAAAGACAGACACTAGCTTCAGGGAGCTCTGTTGTGAGAGGGGAATGAAGTCCATAGGCCGGAGGAAACGCTCTGTTGTGTTCACCTAAGAAAGGAACCTCTCAGTTGCACTGTCCAGTTTTACTACTATTCTTTTTTTACAATAGTCAAATCTCAGTCAAAAGTTGCCAGTGTCCTAAGAAAACATGAAGGAACTTTTCACTAAAATGTTAACCACTACTACCGGATAGGGGGCACCCCGACTAGGTTTTGCGATTTGTAAGTAGCCAGATCTAGTCTAAGGCAGCTTCAATACCCAACAGACAGAACAACATTCCGTCTATACACAACAGACAGAAATAGGTCCTGCCACAGGATTTCTCCCATCCTAAAGTACAAGCCAGAGGTGTGACTTACCAGCTTCCAATGGTACCTGTCTCTTTGCATAGGACTCTCACTAGGGACAGAGACCATTCAAGTCTTCATAGCATCAGAGTCAACTTGAGTTAAAGTGGTATCTCTGTGCATTTTTTATGCAGATGCTTTTGTTCAAGACAGCATGAGAGGAGTTGATGCAATGTAGATTACAATTTAACTCTGCAGTGAAAACTTCTACAACCTAAGCATCAGTCTTTTCCCAACATTTATCTCTGCGTAGCATTTACTCTTTAACAGACTAAACATCTTCTGTGGAAAACAAAGTGCTAGACACTATGAGATGCAGCCTACAATACTAATTAAATAAATGTGTGCACAATCAGTGCAGGAGATTGTGAAGGTCTGCATGGTTCAGAAACCATTTTAGATGCATTAGTTCAGGACTGTGTCCAAGCTAAGTCCTGGGGGTAACTTATATCTTTATAGATTTTTAGCAATCAAAGGTAAAGGATTAGAAAGTTATTCCTGAGACTCCTAGCTAGTTAAGAGCTTAGTTATGATAACAGAAGTAAGAGTAGTGTGGTATATGAAATGGTTTAACTCTGACACAGAGAGATTATCTGGTTTTGTTAATGACATAGTAAAGCAACAAACCTCGTTACATGTGAATCTTAAATTGGAGTCTGTGTAGAATGAGAACTAGAAGTGCATTATCATGAAATTCCTTGAAAAGACATTTATAAGGTCATTATATGCTGACACCAAGTATTTTAATATAAGATTAAGATCTTATAATAATACATACATTGATAACTGTAATGAGACTTTCAATTGAAAACATATTTAATTGTAATATTTCAGTAAAAAATTATAAACCTCAAAATCATTGTGGCATGTATTACCACAATAACTTGAAATTAATGTGTCTGTTAGAAAAGTATGAGCGAATAAGGGGCATTTTTTATCTAATGGAATGGTAGTATTTCTGTCTCCTTTCACTTGTTCCTGCAGAGTGAAAGATGTTGTGAATATGAAAGAGAAACAAACCATTAAGAAGTTTAGCCTCTTAACTTCAGCTTTACTTCTGCTATGCAAGTACAATATATCCCATACTAGCTGATGACTTTCCTGGGATCTTCAGAAGAATGAACACGAAAAAGAAAAAGAAAGTCTGGCTTTCTGAGCAGACTTTGTCTAGCAACCAACGTTCATACTAAAGGTTGAACTGTGTTATTTCAAGCTGTAGCATATATACCTCACCATATAAGGAGCCAGCCAACTTATGTGAAAGAATAACCTGCCTCTGAGCAGAACTTATTAGCTTGGGCACAGTTCCACATTAGCGTGTCCAAACAGCTTTTGGATTGAATGTGTCTTCCATTTTGCACCTTAGAAAATGAGCTAAGCTATTCCACAACTGTCTCCATCTGACTATGTAGACATGTCTTCATAGTATAGATTGGACCAAGGCCCTTCCCCAGCTTGCTGACACGAGTTGGCTGTCAACTACACTTTACTTCCCAGATGATGTGGAGCAGCCGCAGCAAGTTGAGTTCGATTTCTATATTAACATGAAAGTCATTAGATAAGTATTAAATGAGCACTCAAGAACACATAGCACAGTTTTTTAATTTTGCAGGTTCCTTAAAATGTGTTGTGTGAAAATAAACAGCTGTCTGCTTGTTCATTTCTTTACAATAAGGATTGTCTGAAAAACAATTGCAGTTAAAACTGAAGACAGAAAATTCTTGTCCTTCGCCCTATGAATCGTTCAGCCTCCAGTGAAATGCAGACTGTGCTTGCATGAAGTTTAGAAACTGCTCACTGAAAAACACATCTTTGTCTGTGGAGCACCTATAGCTCAGAAGAGAAGGACCATTTGGTTAACAGAGAGCCTGCAGTGGCTCTGGTCTGGTGAGTGTCTGTGTTGCACTAATTTTTGTGGTTCTGCAAAGCTTTACAGGGAATTGTCACCTTCCCACATCCCCAGCTCTTGAGTGGATACGCTTCAGTCTATTCTGTTGCTCCCCTGCCTTTTTTCTCAAAACGCAAAGCATTTTGGATTTGACATCTGGAATGTATGTGACACTTTCAGCATTATGGAGACATTTGTATAACTATGTGACTGCGTGCTACAAAAGAACTTGATGCAAGCCCAAAGTGAAGCAGGCCACATAAACAACAGAAACACTAGAAAGAAAAGTAAAGATAGGGTTCAGCAGCCCAGAAAACCCCATACCCCTCAAAGAAACAGGAAAAGAGAAAGGGAGAAAAAGGAAGAAGAAATGAGAAACAGTTTAAATAAGACATTGCTTACAAAGTTGCTTCATTGTTTGTGTTTGGCAGTGTAAGAAAAAGGGGAAAATGGCTTTTCAGAATGCCACATGAACATTAATATTGATGGTTTCATAAAAGTAAATCTGGGTTTCTCAAGGGAGAAGAGAGCAAACACTTCTATGCCATTTACCGCTAAAGTTCATGTGGAGGAGGGTCACAAAAGCCTTCAGTCTGTGTACCACGGGTATTCGATAGACCAAATATTTTTGTCAATGTGCCTGCTCAGATAAGTGTGTCGGTGCTGCTTGCTGGGTTATGTAAGGGGGGATACTGCAGCCGAGGCAGTGGAGCGGGAAGCCTGAAATGTTCCAGAAGACCAACTGGGATTTCCTCTGCTGCTATTGTCACAGCATAGCCACTATTTTTAATTTAACCAGTTTAAATGAATTTACTTGTCCTTTTCTAAACTTAGTCTGCTACTCAAAAAAAGGATTCAGGCAATGCTAGTGGGATTTTAAGCATGTTAAATTTTAAACTTGCTAATTCCCTGCCCAGTGGGGAGAAAGCTGGGAGACCAAGTAGCACAGATGTGTCTGCCACATGCAGTATTGCGATGCGCGGTCTCCCAAGGGGGGAAATACTTGGCTGTGGTGCAAAGGTGGTAGAAAGTCAACAGAAGGTGGCAACTCTGCTTGCATAAACCAGAAATTAGTTTAGCCAATGGTCTTAAGGGGATGCATCGTAAAACAACAGAGAGGGCAGTGTGATTTAAATAGTTATTGTAGCAGAGGGATGGGAACCAGGATGCCTTGATTTCCGGTGTTGTCCAAGTTACACACTGGGTACCTAGTCTTCCCAGATACTAAATGTCTTCTGACTTGATCCCTTGTCTATTCAGGATCTTGCTGTGTGGGCTTTCCACTTTCACCTGTTTTAGCCAAACACTTGGGCTACAAATACAGCTCAAAACGTTATTGGCTTGCAAACTAGAGGTTTCACTGAGTCATTGTTTCTAGGCTGAAAGCATTGTGTGCGGAGACAGAAGGAGTTTTAAAAGTAATTTTCTGAGAACCTGGTTCCAATGAGATACATTGTCATATTGCTTTTTTTGAATGGTAATTACATGCTGCAGTAACATGAATCCCATGACACATCTCTGCAGGGTGTATTTGCACATGATGAATATACAAAACAATATTAGATGTACTGTGACTGGGTTGCTGAGGAAAGGACTCAGTAACAAAGACAGTGAAGTGTAAAAAGTCGTACATTAGTCACATATGAAGGTAGAACTAACAGTTCCTGGACCCTGTCCCAGTGTACTTTTCCTTCGGCCAAAGGGTAAATTCAAGAGCAAAACAGAAATAAAAAGTTTAAACATGTCCATGGTTATTTGAATTCCATTTTGAATACGTGACCCAGCGTATGCGTGACTCAAGAGATGCAGAGGAATTTGGAAGAATGCGATGAGTACTGGTACATTCTGAAAAGTTAGGATATGACTAACAAGTACTGCTATGCACTTGCAGATAGTTGTTTTCCAGAGATTTATAAATTGTTCCATGATTTTCATGGCACATCCCATCATGATCTCTGGCTCCAGTCCTGATATCCCCACTAAGTCCCTTGTTTAATCACCACTTCTTCCCTTTCTCCTCCCTGACCCCTAAATTCTACTGTCTCCCCATCATAAACTCTTGACTTTGTTTTTCTTTCATTCCACAAGCTTCCAGTTCCTTTTTCTACCAGGTTTTCTCAGCAGTTTCCTCATGTATCAGCTTCATACCTATTTGCACCCCACATTTCTATCAGGCAGCTTCACCCTCTACTTCTAATAAAAAGGAAAAAAAGGAGAGGATAAAACCCCAGGAAAAACAAGCTTTTGGTCCTGATCTGTAAAATCCCAACGCTGCAACTGTAGGTAGGAAAAGCTGTGTCATTCCTGGCTGAGAGTATTGTTGCACCCTTTGGAATTTCAGATGCAAAGTGCTAGTGAGTCCCTCCTGAGCACTGATGCTGAGATTTTTCAAGGCTCGGACCCTCATCAAGCTTGGTAGGCTTTTCACTGAACATGGGAAAGGACAGATCCGTTGCACAGAAATTGCGCCCTTACAAATTTCAGCTCATTCTCCAAGGTGTGAACTGCTGCGGCTGTTCAGAGAAGAGGTTGCGAACAGAAGCTAATCCATGCAACGTGGCCATGACTTTGGAGGAGACCAGGAGGGAGGAAGGGATTGAGGGAATGCAGGAGGAATTGAAGGAGAAAGGGAAGAAAAGGTGATTTGGTCGGCAGCAGATACATGTGACTGAATAAAATTCAAATGTGTGAAATTTTAATGGTAAAATAGCAAACAGTTAAAGCACTGCTAAGTTACAGCAACAGAATATAGGGTATTATCATAGAAAGCGTTAGGCAAACTTACTCATAGCTGATGCTATCAGCACCACCTCTTACTGTGATTCACGCATAGTAAATTCATACTTTTTCTGTCATAGTTAGGTTTTATGTTCCTGAAACACATCATAGGGTGATATTTTTCTTGAATGCTTATGGCCAAAAAAAATCTTACTGTTGATCCTTGTGTTTTAAATATAAGTTTACTGTTTTAAAATTAGCGCTGTGTAAACAACAGGGAAATTAATATAATACTGTGTGAAATTCTAACCCATTCATGTACCAAGGTTTTGTCAGATTGCTAAATGCAGGAGCTTCAGCTGTGACTTTAAAATCATTGACACTTCTTTCTCTGTGGGCCTGATCCTGCAAAGTATCCATTGCCTTCTACGAAGCAGCCCCCAGATCTGTTAAAACCTTGTGAATGAGGTACTCGGCCCCTGGAGTACTAAGCCTCAATTAATCAATTTTATTTGGATTCTGTGTTTGGGCTCTTAAAAGTCCAGTCTTTTGTCACTATAATTTATGTTCTTGTATATTCAGTTTGCAGACACTATTTATGTTGATCACTTGAAACTTTGGCTTGACTCTGAGTAAAACACGCAGCATTATGCACTGCGTACCAGATGTGGATTAACTAAATAGTGCCTGTGTTCCTAGAAATCAAGATCCAAAAATGTGCTTATGCTTTTAACTTGGGATCTATTTAATCAACTATTTGCAAGTTCAGAGAAACATAGTTTTATGTGTTAAATTAGTCTGTATTAGATAATCTGTATTTTTCAGATTTTCCCAGGTGCTTATTTTAAGTGATGTGAGTTTTTTCAATTTTTCCCTTCATCTGGAGGATCACAAAGTGCTAGACACACTATAGCATTGAGCAGTAGAACATTTCTATGACGAAATGTGGCAAATAGTGACAAACAGGAAATCTGTGCGCCATTTAAAGACAGATTTAAAAAAAACAACAACAAACCCCAACCCATGATCAGGTTGAAACTATTGGGATGATTAACTCCTTGGATGTGAACCTTTGGCTCACCTTGTACCCTTATGATATTTTAACTGGAGTGTTCAGTTTGCTTATAAAAAGCACAGGCTAGCACTCGGGAAGCCAGGCAAAGTCCTGAGCAGGCACGCACTGTGTGAAGATCCCTACAGAGCTCTGCTGGTGCCTCTCGGGCCTGACTTTATCTGTGGCAGTTGCTGCCAGGCAAGCTCACTTCTGGGTACTTCTGCAATGTGAACAATCACCCTGCAAAAACCAGCGTTATTATTCTTTGTAATTAATAATTATTCTCGTTTCAACGGAGCTTTACAAAATACATGTTGAAATACATTCATTGCCACGTGGGCTCTCAGAATCGGAAGAAACTGGCTGTGATGAAGGCAGAGTCTGCCCCTCCTTCTGGGGCAGTCTGCCACGCACTTTGAGAAAGGTTTTCAGGGAGGGAAGAGTGGTGGTGTGGACAAGATGCTGGAATGGCTCCAAACAGCAGTACGGCAGGGCTATCACATTTCTGGAGGCACCTGGCACTTTTTCTGAAGACATCCTTGTGCATGTCTCTGCTTCTGAACTAAGAGCCTGGGTAGATGAGCTCCCGGGGGATGATGCCCACGCTAACATCTTTGCTCCCTGACCAAGACTCCCAAGGTTCCCAGCCCTCTGGATCCCATGGTCAACATCTGCAAATACTACAAAACTCTCTCCTCCTTTCATTTAAACATTTTTACCTCCAATTACCTTTTCCACTGGCAAGTCTCCCATTCCTTGCAGCTTTCCAAATCTCATCCTCCAGCCCTGCAACAGCTGCAGGACCCCCAGGAAGGAGCCTCCTGCTCCACGTGGCCTTTGCCCTGTCTCTTCCTAACTCTCCTCGCCCAGAGCTCCCAACCCAGCGTTCCTCTTCTCCTGCTCTTCCCATCCAGCCACTGCTAGTCCCCCACCTACTGCACTCCCTTGCCCTCTTCTCGGCTGCCAGGCCCACCTGTGCATGTGCCCTTCTTATTCTCCCACCAAGCAAGGCTTAGTTCTTCTTCTGATAGCGTTTCACAAGTGCAGGCTCTAGATGTGCTTCCTGGGAGTCCTCTCTGAGGGCAGGAGTGGAGGATGTACTCTGGAAAAAAAAAAAGGTGTAGAAGTAATCGCACTGCAATGTAAAAGGAGGCAGGAAGAGTTGTGAAAAAGAACAATGTGGAAAAAACCCCACAAAATATGTATGTAGTGAGCATGGGGAGGGGAGAGAGGGAGTTTCAGGACCTGAGGGAAGATAGTGTTGGTGTCAGAGACTGAGAGTTCAGGCGATTTTGATGAGGTCGGAGATGAAGTGAGGAACTGAGGGAAGGAAACAGATGTGCTGAGGCACATCAGGAAAGTTGTTTCGTTCTCGTAATTGTGGAAAACTCTGAGGGAAAGGTAGGATTCATGTTTTCTTTACTTTCACCTAAACTAGACTGAACAGCATTATCCTGTGCTGGAAGGGGAATGTGTTTGGCTAAGGACAAAAATTTTAATCTGTGGCATCCAGCAGATCTCGTGTTGGGCACCACCAGCAGGATTCTGCTGGATGTGATCCCACTGCCTTTCAAACACAAAAGCATTTGCTTGTCAAAAATATCCTTATGAGCTACTGATAAGTCCAGGCAAACAGAGGTTTGACAGGCACTTTGCGAAGTGTCGCGGCCGCTCGTGCTTTGCAACAGCACACCCGTGTTGTGACACAGCTGCACAGAGCTTGCAGCTACGTCCCTATGGCCTCGGTGGGGACAGATGATTACAGCCTCCTAATCCACGCCAAGACTCTTGCCTCTTTGTTACATATCATGCAATCGCATGGCTGCCCTGGCTATGTCTGTTGTCTGTATCCTGGTTATTTCTGTAGCTATAGTCCTAGGTCTATGCGGGTAGCTTTCAGATACTCTTTGCACTGTAACCTGCCTTTTTTGCTTATGGCCTCCATTGTCGTGACACTAGAGGGTGACAAAGATCCAAATGAGAACCACAATGGAACCATTTAGAACTGGAAACTTGAAATTCAGAGGAATTTCTTAAAACTAGCAAGTCTTCCAGTAGAACAGGCATGAAGATTCAGCACTGCTAATGGAAATTTAATATAAGCTAGTGACACCTCATGGAAGCTTGTTTGATTCAGACCAACTCTGAACCAGATTGTTCAAAATGAAGAAAGTGGTAACCAGATTTTCTGGGCCTTTTCCAGGACAGAGTTGAAAAGATTGGAGTTGTATTGCAAATTTGAAGCAGTGACGGGAAATCTGCCCTTTTAAAAGGTGTGAAATAGAGAGAAGAGAAAAACATATGAATTTAGGCATTAAACATACTTTTTCTAACACGAACAGCAGTTTTCAGTCATAGAATTACACAGAAAAATGCAACTTTTCTGTATGTAATATTGTTTACAAATCCAAAAACATTGGTTAGGAAGTGCAACAAGTCCAGTTCCTGCCTTTGAAACACTGAGGAAACCAATCTCCTTTTCTAAAACAGTTTCATGCTTTGCTACTGCATTTTTATGGGCATACAACCTATTTTGCACATGAAAACAGGGTTTGGATATCTATTAGTCCCTTGTAAACACATACATGGCAAGAGATTCAGGGTCAAATCAACCATGTTTTCTCTTCCAGATGCTGTAGCAATCATGTCAGGCATTGCATCACTTAAAACATGGTCCATTATGTATGTCAAATATTTAAATGGTTTAAAAATAATACGAAATTCTCTGTTGAGTTAATATGCTTATTTGCAGATTCAAAGTAACTGTTTAAGGGGAATTTGCATGATATTGCCAGCTCCCAGGGCCTTATCATGAAATTTGATAGAAACTGTAATGTACCGGCACTCAGAAGAGTGTAAATCTCATCTTTCATTTCTACAAAATATTTCCAGGCTGCAAGACAGTGGAAAAGAAGTGGAAAAAAAGGAACCTAAATTTCCAGCTTCTGAAGTGTAATGGAAAGAATCTCCCTTCGTTGTTTTAAAATGTTATTTTAAATTTTATTGTTTTTGAAAATTTTTGTAGGCAGTCTTGTGATCTGTGGGCTCTCCTTCCTGACTCTCAGGGTGTTCTGTTGGCAATACGGTGTGCAAATGGCACCAGTCTGGGCTAGCGGGGGTCGCTGACTGCAGCAGGGGATTTACCCCACCCTTCAAAATGAGCAAAAGACATGTAAACCAGTCTGATGGAAACTTTGGGAAGAAATAAGAGATTTGCTTAAAGATTCTGGCCGCTCTAAGCGCTTGGCCAAAAGCAATGATATTTCGTGGTCAGAATTAGACACAGACTGTAACATTTGCTGTTGCCAGAACCGAGCCAGCGCTGTGCCTGACAGAGCCGAACGCCTTTGCCCTCCCCTCGCCCGCTGCCCAGGCGCCCTCCCGGAAGACGCAGCGGTTTCAGGCAGAGAGGCTGAGGTGCCATTTGTGCGGCATCTGTGTGCAAGCCAAAGTAAAGTTTAGAGACAAGGTGCGTTTCTCCCAAGGGAGGAGGAAAGCCCCACACGGACTGCGATGTGCACGTTCCCTTCTCTGAATAGCCCCTGTGGGAGAGGGGCTGGTCACCTCCCTTGGGGATCCATGTGCTTGTTGGATGAAGCAAAGAGGGCAGCACCTTGGTGTAGGACATAGGGGTGGAAGAGAGGTCTTTTGCACGCTTTCGTAGTCCACCTTTTGCTTCAATTTTCTCTCTAAAATAGTATTCCCGCTATAAAATCTTTTGTGATGTGTTTTGAGATCTTATGGTCCAACAGAAACACTGGTAAAAGCTGGAGAGGAAGAAGTTGCTGTCGTAGACATGTGTAGGCTGAGAAACAAGGCCTGAAGTCACCCCGTCTTACTGCAGGTGCTCAACCACCATGCGTGTGTTGGGGCTGCAACTGCCTTCGGTCTCTGGGTAAGCACTGACTGAGGAGTGACTGGAGCCTTTGGGCTTGAACCGGCCCTTCTGACCAAGTCTGTCAGCTGTCTCAGTGCTGTGTTCTCCACGTTGTTTAACAGCTATGCAACAGTTGCTTTGTGAGTATTAAAAAATGAGAGGGGGAGGCAGCCAGCCGTTGGTCCAAAAGGAAGAGAGGACCAGTGCAAGGACTCAGCCCGAGGAAAAGCAGGCAATAGCAATTAGATCATCACATAGATGGTTCCCATACCCGCTGGTGGTTTTGGAGCAGTGAAAAGGAATAATACTAACGTGCTCAAGAAGCTGTCCAGAGAGAACAATCTGCATTGGTATCTCGAAGACTGTGTCCAAGGGAACATAAATGGAAGCCAATGAAAAGGGAAGTGACTCAAAGCTCAGGGCAGGTGGGGAACATCTGATTTTTCTAGGAGGTCTGGGCCTCTGACTTGTACACACAGGACACTCAGAAGACCTGCAGGTGAGAGATACCAAAAAGCATGATTAAAGTAATGCTGCTGAGAAGAATGGAAAGGCTTTTTTGTTTGTTTTGCTTGCAACTTTTTCCTTGCACTATTTGTTTTCTTTATTTCATTAAGCCACTCAGGCTGTGGGTAGGTAAGTGGAAGAAGGTGAGGTATCCGGGGTACCCGTTCCGAGCCGAGCAGGGCCGCAGGCCGGGAGATGCTGCCCGTGAGGCTGCACGCTTGCTGCCGATGGGGAGGAGCACAGCGCCCTGTCCCCCCTCGCAGGGCGCAGATGGCACAGGGACCCACCCCAGGAGCCAGCTGGGTCCAAATCGTCACCCTCATGAAGGAGCTGCTGGGCCAACTCTGCTGCTGTCGTCGATGCTACAAAGCAGTAAACCACCAGATTTTTCAGTGCATGCTGTGGAAGTCTGGCTTTTCTCACACAAGTGGTCCCTGGGAAAGGGCTTTGTTGTGTTTGACACAAGCCTCCAGTGGAAGACATGAATGCAACATCTTGCCAGTTTGTTTTATTCAACGAGCTTATTTTCTTTTGCCATTTAAAGCAAAATGCTACTTCCTTTCAGACAGTTCCTGTCCGTGGCTATTCTGTTTTTCAGTAGGAAGATGGAAGGCTTTTCACGCCCCCAGTCTTCAGTCATTTGCTTTCTTTCTCCTAATTCTTCAGTACTGACCTGCCAAAATATAACTACCAGTATATTTTTCTTCTCTGACCATAGTTTGTGAGAGATTAAAATTAATTATCTGTGCCTTGGCATGTAGAAATCTTGAATATTCTCCACCTTCCTCTAAGTGACATTATGTTTTGGCATGGGTTGTAAATTATTTGTAGCATTATTAATGTCAGTACTTTACAAGTTTACCTAATCCTGTGCTTTGCAGCACAGCATATTCCTCCAGGAACATATAAAATATGGTTCTAAAGATATTTAATAAAGATATCAAGAATATATAATACAGGAAATCAATAAGGACCTTGTAAACTCTGAGTACATCTGCTTTTTAGAGTCTGAGAGTAGGAAGATGATACACTTACTGGTTTTGATTTCTACAATTATTTTAAGACTCCATTTATTTTTTAAATGATCTGAATAAGCATTGTGCTAAACTGCACAGAATCTCATGGTGATAAATTTCTTAAATTCATCACTGTCATCCAGTCCTGTGCCACCAGCTTGAAAACCTTGATCTTGAGCTTGTAAGTCAAAGCTGAAGTCACTAAGAAGAAGTAATTTCATAACTACCTAGTGATTTGATGGTCAGAGTCATGATTCTTTGCTGACATCTACCATTCATCATCACTGTAGGCTCTGTGAACTGGATCTTCTGTGGTCCATAGTCTTCACGTTGCTTCAGAAGCATAATTCATCTAAGATTGGTAATGGGGACTTTGTCTGCTTTCAGAGAGATCCACAGAGGGAGCAGAGCAGCTTAATGGGTTTGCGACACCTCTTCTACCCCCTGGCTTGGGAACGCAGGGCGAGCAGATCAAGCTGGGGCACCGCTGTGCACTACATATGCAGTGCCTGCACAAGAAGTCTGCCGGGAACTGCTGTGGTTAAAACACATTGGAAGTCTGTAGCAGCTCTGGCTTAGGTAAAGCAGCCTTCAGCAGAGTCAGGGGAAAAGAAAAAAAAAAAAAAAGAGGAACAACGGTGCTGCACACACATTTTGTCCCTTTCTTTCTGCATGAGCATTAAGCATGGGTCGGTAAGAGTGGAGAATACTGTCCCACAGACAACTTGTCTGATGATGCTGGTTCTTAAGTTCATGATATACTAGACCTAGTGGTAATATCCCTAGCATATTACAGATACTTCTCTTCAGCAAAGCCAAAGGAGCAAACAAATTCAAGTATGCCAGAAGAAGCCATTGTGGAGACCTTGTGGCTCGACAGAAACATTTGGGAAAGTTTCAAAAAATGGATGACAAGTTAATGTACAAAATGCCATGAGCCAAATGCTCATCTGGTTAATATAACGTTTTTTCATGAAACTGAAACCTCTAGATTCATTAACACCAGATGAAGATCTGGTCCTTGTCTGAATTTTTCCAGGCAGGCAGCTATTACTTTTGCCCTCAAATACTAGCCCTATTCCTTCAATAAAACAAGGCAGCCAAAAATTCAGAAATAAGGGAGAGGGTTATGGGGGGAATTTCAAATTCAAGCCAATAGCGAAAAGTTTCTTCAATCTAATCTGGAGGAATAACAAGTGCTTCTCCGTAATGGTCACATTAAGAGAGTAAATTAATTAGATCATAAATGTAATTGATGGTAATTGATATGATTGATTGCTGTCAATGCATAGGTTTTCTTCAATGGTTCAGTGTCTCATGTTTTCATAAGAATGTAAAGTCTTTGTTGTTACAAATACACAGAGTAGTTGATATTAATAAGAAAATACAGTTTCTTGTTTACCCCTTGTCTGCAAGCAATGGAAAAATCCTGCTGGTTTTCCAAAAATAATTCCACTGAATTTTAAGACATCTGGCTAGGGTCTGAAAAGTCTCTTTTTTGTGAAAAAAAACCCAACATGGTGAAAAGTAAATTTTATTTTTTTCCCTGGTGATACTCTGCTGAGACTCTCTGAGCAAAACTAAGAAGTTACTGTGGTAACTGTGCAAGCTGCAAGATGCTGTTCCTTGGAAAAAGACCTTCTTGGTGTTCAAGGGACATTTCTAATGTGTATATGCCAACATCTTGTTTTTCGTAATGCATACCTTGTAGCTTTTAAAATGGATCTTTTGTGAAGGTTCTTAATGCAAATCTAAACCCGTGTATTTTCACAAGTTCATATAAGCTTGACGAAGTTACACGTACTTTTTCCTCTGTCTGGTGATCTGTGTGAGAAATATTGTGTATACTGCATCTTATCACTAAGTGACACCCACTGTACTTCCTGTGTTATGTCCTGGCACATAGTCATCAGTATGTACATGTGGTTAGACTAATATACGCATTTATTAGTGGATAACAAACATCTTTAAAATAATGAGTTCCTTCAGAAAGTCCCAGAACTATTAGGGATCTGGATTGAACAGACAAAACTCAGTAACTCGGAGTCAGAATAGAGACTTTGAGCCCTGGATCATCCAAATGCACAGAAATACATGAGAAACTCTAAGTGTTGCATGGGTCTTTGTTGTAACATGTAGAGAGCCAAGTAAGGTCAGTGGAAGTTTTTCCCTTGACTTCAGCGATACCAAGTGAAAGAGATGACAGACAGAAAGGAATCTGTGTATTTTATAGCTTTGGAATTACCCAAGGAATGCACTCCTTGGTAAAAATTTAACTGTTGAACATCATCAGACACGTTGAGTAGTGTTCTTATCTCAAGCCCACATTATATCCAACTTTGTCAGATACTGGCTTTTCACAATTATTTTTCAATAGTTAAATAAAAGGACTTTGTCTGGGATTCTGAGTCTGTTAGCAGAAGGCCTCAGAACACAACAGCTGCTTGGAGGGGTTTCCTGAAAGGCTTTGTTCAAAGTGAATCACAGCCAAACAAAACATTACTAAGACCGAATTAGTACTAGCTACAAAATAGGTTGTTTAAGAAACCACACAGACATATCAGACACTTACAAACTGATCACGACAAGATGAAAGACGTGCAAAAACAGCCAACTTGTGTGAAATACTCCTACCCTTCCTGCCTGCCTGCTTTCCCAGGCTAATATCACACAGTCTGCTGGTTTTGCGGAGCAATCTGAGTTGCAGTGATTAGTAATGGTGGGTGACCCTTCCAAGCAGAACTACTGTTTTGGTCGCCTCTCATGCAAGCATCCATTTCCTCCATACAACAGTAGCAGGAGTGGAAACCCTGGATGGCTTCATGGACTCTTTGACCCTTATTTCTTTTTCCTTCTTTTGTGTGAATGGAAAAGAATCAAACTTCTATGAGAGTTATTTTATTTCTGTGTTTGTTGTTTGGTTGGCTTTTTTTTGATTGTTTGCTCTGGTTTCTGCACCAAAACGCCTTTCTGAGGATGGTTTCAGTGCAGTACTCCTGAAATAAGTGCAGTTCATAGGGCAATACAGAGGAAGTTTCATCTGACAAGCCAACATATTTATCTCTCCATCAGAGAAAGCAATGTAGGATCAGTCCTTATTCAAATAAAACCCCAAGAAATTATAGTGTGGCTGCATAAAGATCTTCAAGATTATTTTGTGACTAATAAGATCAAAAAGCCTTTTGAATACATTTACTTGGTAATTTGTTGCTAGTAAATGGTCGGTAGCATCTGGTAAAGTATCACTAACTCCACAAAGCCAACCTGGGCTGGGCTGCTGCCTGGCAAAGTCATATATCTAAGCATGGAAGACAATGGCTCAGAAATTTAAAAAACCCAAACTTCTAAGACCTGAGTCTTCAGATGTACAGGATTTGTTGAAGTATTGTGAGACTTCTGCACGTAAACTATGACATCATTTTTGTTTTCTGCTGCTATAGTTGTTGCCATCACTGTGATCGAGAAAGATATTTTTCCTAAGAACCAACCCTGTTTCTAAATCGCTAAATACCAGTTAAGGTACCTCAACAGAATAGTGACAAATAGGGTGTAGCCATTGCCAAACAGGCAGCTCATTTGGCTTTGTTTCATACAGTGAACTCTTGCTATTGGCAGGGAGTTTTCCATAAAAAGGGAGAGTAAAAGTAAAAGTACATGTCAAGTCCTTTTGGAGTGTTACATATGAAATTTGGAATTGCTAACAGGTTCCTTACAAATAATATCTGCATATGATTAATACAGCTCTTCACTGTTGTCACAGATGTCTCTGCAACTCATGCAAAAATGCCTCTGGCTGAAGTGCATAATTAATGGCACCATAAAATCTTATTCTGTAATATTGGAAAATGATTTATTACAGCAGATATATGCATTCACCCAGAAAACAATAAATTCTTGTATTGGAGGCACACTGTGTTAAAATAATGTGGCAAAATTGTCCTTGATACTCTTCAGGTGTTTACCTGAGAACTTTAATGGAAGTTAAATTAAATCAGCTGTTGGTACAGTTGCTTTTTTATGTATTTATCTGGGTACAGTATATACAAAGAAAAGAAAATTAATAAGCATGAAACTTTTCAAAATTCTTGGCCGTTTAGAGAAAGACAGATTGAGTCTTTAAAAGACATGCATTGATAATCATATATATAGTCCAGTTACATTTGTAGTTTTGTCATTATGGAAAAATACTGCAATATGCCCATTATATTCTGGGTTTTTTCCCCAAATACTCAATCATGACCAACAGTTTCAATGTGGAAGCAGATGTATTTCTCCATGTCACTACAGTATATTTCAATCCCTGTGAAGGAAAATCACCACCACAAGATAAGGAGTTCTATATAGCAGTTCCTCAAAGCAACAAAACCTCAATTTATTTTCTTTTTTTTCACCCAAAGTATCTGAAAAAAACATTGATTTCTAAGTCTATCTCAGGCCTAGTTTCCTTACAAAAGGAAGTTTAGGTCGCTGAATATAATGTTCAATAGTCTGTGCTGGAATTTAATATAGTTTGGACACAGTTACAAAAAATGTCTTGTACTTACTGTCCAAAAACATGACATAGCAGCCTACTGCTTTTTGTGATATTGCCTTTTCCAAAATCCACTGAAGTAAGTGGAAATGTTTCCACTGATTACATGAGTTTTGGAACAGATTGTGTATGTCTTCAAGCCGGTTAAGATTCTGCCTAAAGAAAGATTACATGAATATGATTCTATTTTGAGAAATTAAGAAAATGCCTATTTTAAGAGATTTCCATTTAACATTTTTTGCTGGACAACTGAGTGCTTAAACAAGACTAAAAAATAGCTGATATAGAAAGTCATCTGCTTACCAGATTGCATACTTTTCTGCTCTATCTTATTATTATTTTATTCTCCTAAATGACACTTTCTTTATAAATATTTAATGTCTAAAAATATTCAAATGACAAGGAAGAAAACGGAGGGAATTATTTGACTAATATTTCAATATTACTAATATTTTGCAAATATTTCATTTCATTAAAATTATTCAGTAAGGCTTAATTAAGTGTAAGTAAATTCTGACATTTGCATTGCAAGATTTAATTGACTGCTTTGACTTACTAATAAATACTTCTCTTTTCTGACATACAGTAGATTAGAACACTGCTGGAGGTAAACTCCTGAAGTATGGAGAATTGTCTGAGCTTCATGTCATCAATTATAGGCTAATTATTCTGGCCTGTTTAATTTCTGTTGTTTCCAGCCAGTATTGTAATGTCCATGTTTTGCAATGATATCAATAAATATATTAAAGCTAAAGCAATAAATATTACATATTAAATTTATGGCAGGTCACTCCTAATGAAATAGAAATAAATGAAAATAACATTTTTCATGTCTTTATGACTAATAAGCTATTATATAAAATGAAATTTGTCATTAGAAAATGATACATTTTTCATGTGTCATGTAAATAGCAAGATTACCGTACAGAAATTCCACATATGGAGAGCAATCTGTCGTGATGATCTTTTTCACTAATGAGTACATATGGTTTTTCCTCATGTTTTCTCTGAACACTTGTACCTAACCCACAGCATTCCAGAGCAAACAGATATTGTGGCAGTAAGCCCACACACAAAAAAGTAGAACTTTGCTTACACAGGGAAACCAAAACTTTGCTATAATATATATATATATATATATA
>Ga0065711_1026793_pt1 | contig 59695 bp, 33 predicted proteins | sample Hoacrofraction12_FD_59098 | JGI IMG/M metagenome (GOLD analysis project Ga0065711, IMG submission 59098) | Hoatzin crop microbial communities from Cojedes, Venezuela - Epithelial fraction 12 v2 (version 2) | ecosystem: Host-associated > Birds > Digestive system > Esophagus > Crop | place... | reverse complement strand
TTCCTCTCTGCCCAACTTTCCAGCCTGTCCAGGTCATGCTGAATGGCAGCACAGCCTTCTGGTGTATCCACCACTCCTCCCAGTTTTGTGTCATCAGCAAACTTGCTGAGGGTACACTCTGACTCTTCATCCAGGTCGTTGATCTTTTCCTTATTAAATTACTGTTTATGTTGTAGAAGGAACATATTAAAAACATAGAATTTGTGATGTGGGTGAGTTGCTGTAGCAACATTATCTTTAGTATTCATTGTATTGTGTGCTTGATTTTTCAAATTTTTCCATCTGATGCAATGTATAAGATGCACATTGCATGTTTATTTTGAATTGTTTATTTGAAAATAAGTATTTCATGATGAATTTTAAAATGTAGCACCTTCAAAGAAAGGGGGAAGCTTGAAAGAATCTTTATGATTTGCCAGACTTGAATTTTATCTCTTTATTTTCCAAGGAAGGATTTCATTGCAAGGAAGAGTTGTCTTTTGTTGCACGTTCCGTGATATGCAAAATGGACATTCCAGTACGTGATACGTTTTCATGGAGAACATGTTTAAAACGCACCAAAGTGATTTGGGAACATGTACTCCACTTTCAAAAGTATATCTTTTCTGCAGTCAAAAGTGTGGCAGCAAGTGCCATACCTGAGTTAATTTCAAATTAATTATTATGTAAGTACAGTAGTGCTTTACAGGTGGTGTAAGTGCAGCAGTACTCTACAGGTGGCAAAGCCTAAATTGAGAAAAATATACATGGTGATTGATGTCTTTAACATCATGATTTTTAGGTGCATCTTTTACTGAAGGACAGTCTTACTTGAAGGTTCTTGAGAACCTAAGACGAGATCTCTAGGTCTGATAAGAAAGGTATTTAAGGACTTGCAGAAGTATGTTCCAGGTGGGGTAAAAGGTTGGTTGTTTTTTTGTAAATTAGACACCTATGTATTTCCTATGTCTTCAGATAATTTTCAAAATCAGGCATTTTCTTTTCACTTTCATTCTCTTGAGTCAATTAATTCTCTTGAAGCAGTTAAGGATGTTCAGCACCTTATTTTATTAGACCACATGGAAGCTGGCCCAGATTTACTGGTTCATTTGCTCTTGATTCGCAAAGATCTGAGAGCACTTTGTCTATTGATAGGGCCGGATACCTAGAGGGATTATTTATGGGCTTCTGTAGGTGCATGTATAAGAAGAGCTTATAGGGGACAGACAGGCACTTGCATTCAGATGCATTCCACATATGTTCAGTAATCTTACTTATATGAATAATATCTTTTATGGAAAAAATGCAAATGAGGAGAATTTTAGCTTTTTAAAGAACGAAATTTTCCTTGGGCTTTTTTTTTTGGAGGTCTATAAAGCAAGAGGAAAGCATAACAGATGCATGCTACATTAAAGGGGAGTGGAGACATACATTAAATTCCTTACATCTTTTTAATGATGCAATTGTGAATTATATTCTTGTTGCATTTGTAATTAGAGGGTGGAACAGATGGTACAGGCTTGTTCTAAAGTAATGTGTCTATTAAAAATATCCACGTTGCTAAACTGATTGTTGACTATAAGAGGATTTCTTAGCCATTGAAATAGTCCGTGTGCTGATATGTGTTTAGTTATTACAGCTCATCAGATATGAGCACACGCAGAGTGTGTATATATATAGACATAAATCTATACCTATATTAGTTATATGCTGCATATGCCTTTAAATGTCACTTATTACAGTTGTGAAGGAAACTGAAGCCTGATTCTATAAAAAGCTTTCCACATGGGTATACAAGTCATGCTTTCCTGTGTTCATGTATCGTATTGTTTTTTTTATCTCCAATTTAAGCTGGAGCTAAAGCGCAAAGATTAATTTATCAGATAAGGTGTTACAGTATAGGACATGACACAAATTATGGCATTGTTTTTATTATTTTGCAGAAGCTTTCTTTATTTTTAGTCAGTATATTTGAGCTATCACCTCTTGTTTATAGATTTATCTTATTCTGGAGATACTTGTGTTGGCAACCATATTTTTCATGCCAACTGAAATGTTTTCCAATATAAGGCATGCACTGAACTGATATTATGTAATAATTCTGGATAATTCTTGCTTGGCACCAAACCCCTGATGTTTTAGGGAATTAGGAATGTACGAAAGGCATGGTGATCCTAGTTTTTGCAGTTCTTATGAATAAGCTATTTGCTGTATAAAGCAAAATTATTCTGACAACTTTGTATTGACTTAAAATGGATTCCATGCAACATCCCCAAATATATTCCAGGGGTGATGTCTCTTCTCTGACCTCCTTGTTTCTAAAATATCTGACTCCCTGATTGCTTCCTTGACATGAAAGCCCATGCATAATAATGGGTGTAAAGGAAGCTCCTTAGAGTGTTTCACTTCAAATGTCAAACTTCAGTGAATTCCTGTATCAGGGTGTGGTGCTTTAGTCCAGAGAAGAGGTTGTGTGCACGCATGTGATTGCATGTTCTTAAGATCATCATCCATATAGACGAACCACAGTAGCTGATATTTCCATCATGCTGCCAATTCCAGCCAGAAGTGGAAGAGAGAAAGGCCACAATAAATGTCGAGCACATACACTCAGGAGAAGAAACCAGCTCATGGCATTATTTAAAAACAGGATTTGACAGGCAAATGACTAAATATATTTCTTTAGTGATTCAACATTTCTTCTTAACGAGGCAAGTTGTCACTGACTCTGCTTGTTGTCTGTGAATTCTGACTGACTCAATCTTCATAATGTCAGACTGGTCAAAGACATCAGTAAATTGCATGAATAAAACATAATACTCAATAATTGTCCTTAGCTGGTAACATACTGTAATTTCATTTGTTCAATAGCCTTTGTCCAAAAGAGAGTCTCTTGAATCATCGATTGTTTTTACTTTGCTAAAATGGGTACTGTAACCTCTGTAAACACTTCATCTACTTCAGTTTCATGCGTTATGAATTTACAAAGGTGTTGCAGCTAAAGCATTTTGAGTGAAATTAAACCAGGTACACTAACTGTTTGCATATATAGAACTGGACAAAGTCTTTTAGTAATGCTGTTGATTTTTCATCTAATGTAACTATAATGTCTTTGCTAAATTTGACATAGAAAGTGGAATCTACCACTAATATGTCACCTTTGCTATTGTGACAGAGAAAGCTTTGCTTGGGAACTGATAAGTAGCAGTTTGTATCTACACATGCTCTTTCAAGAAAGCAAGTTAAGCACTTTTCTGCATCTCTGGAGTCTTCAAAACCTGGATTTGATGCATGTGGCAAATAAATCAACAAGCACAGTTTGCTGTAAGGAGGGTTGACTCTTGGCTTGGTTTCGTTTTACTGTAGAATCACATTTTCTTTGCATGTGAATCACATCCCCTACTATGTCCTACTCATAGAAAAGCCAGAAATGAAAGACCAAGAATGGTCCTGGAAATGCCTTCTGGCTTTGGAGACATACCTGGAATCAAGAGTGTACTGTGCATAATGCAGTACTTCCTTCAGAAAATCAAAGTTAATTTCCGTGTTTTGGATTCTTATTTATTAGAAAAAAAAAAACGATTATTGTCTGTCAAGAACTTAATTGATTGATAACATTTCTTTCTTATTCTTAGACCAAGTCTCTCACATGCAAATATTTCAAATTACCTCTGCCAAGTAAAATTTTTGTGAAACAGGCCTTTTATTCTTTTAGGTTTCTTTTGAGAGCACATCATACTAACTTGCCCTCTGACAAACTGCCAGAAAGACAAGTTCTAACATTGAATGGTGTAGAAAAAGAAATTATCCTATAAGATCCACCTATAGCTACTTCCTACTGTGCTCTTTACTCTGCACCTGTAATGCTTGCTGTGTACTTAAGTGTTTTACTCTAATGTACATATCGTCTGGTTTTAGAAGTATGCCTCAATGCATCCCTTTCCAGTCAGGCAGAAAAAAATGTCAGTCCAACCCCAAAGAAAAGAAATCAAAGCTAAATAGATATCAAGTCACAGTTTCTAGTTGACAGACCTTCAAGCAATGAAAATGTAAAGTGAAAGACTTCTGTGTTGATTATATTCAACTCATTTTGCTGGATCAGCAAATACATCAAGCATCTGATCAAATTCTAGCAGTTCATCCAATATTTGGAAAGAAACATATAATCAGTGCACAACCTTCAGTGAGAAGGAAACATGAAACTAATACTGAAAAAACAGCTTTATTAGAGAGCCCTGCTGAGCCAGATGGAATAGCCATCACTTTATCCTTAAGCGTATATTTCACATCGCTGTGCTGACTCAGAGTCATCATCTCAGAGTCTCTGGTCAGGTTTTTATGGGATATAAATCAATCTAATTCTATTCTTTTGTGTAAGCTATACTAAGGATCTGACTCATTAAATATTAACTCAGTCTGAGGAATACTTCTTTATTTACACACAAAATATAGCATATTTTGTCTGTTTAAACATAGAACACAAAAATTAGAAATGCTTCGACTAAAATCCAGGAGATACAATGAAATCAGTTTCATCTCCTTCTCCTCCACCCAAAATAAACTTGTTAAAAATAAGATAAACCAAAAGTCTTTTTATTCTGGAACAAGTATTTATGGTATTTCCAAAACATCAGGTATATTTTAAAAGTGCCTAAAAATGATTATCATCTTACTGCTTTAGCTAGCTTGACACATCTGTGTAGGAGAGCAGATGCTTCTGAGTTTGCAGAACAAAGAATGACTAATAGGAAAGATTTTTTTTTTTTAACATAATGTTTTTTTTTAAATGGTGGGATCATGCAACAGAATTTAGCCTAAGGGCTACTCTTTCACCTTGGTTTCTGAACTTGATCTATTCACATGGAAAATAATGTCTCCATTGCTTCATTATTTAAGATATGTTAAGTATTATAAGAATCTTTTGATCAATAATAATTTTGGATTTTGTTCAAAGCTTGGATAAGTTGCTGTGGTTTGACCATTCCAGAGCTTTAGACAGTAAATAAGCAATTAGGACGTAGAATAACTAGGACCAAGCTGGCGCTCAATGAATTAGAGTGGATTCAATGATCGTATGTGTCACTAATTTACAGATATGTTAAATATGTTTATATTGTGGTTTCTGTTCTTGGCTAATAAACCAAGATTTTAATAAGAAATTCAGAACCTGTTATTTTATCCTTCAGTGGTGTCTCTAGTCCTATGTTGTGTAGGTCAATTATACCCAAAGTTGGTATTTGAAAAATTAAGAAATTATTTAGGTATCTATATATCTAAGAAAACATCCAAGCTGATAACTTCCACACAATGATACGCTCATTTGAAAAATCCTCCCTCCTTTACTTTTGCATTTCCCTTTCTCTTTTTTCCTCTCTCTCTTTCTCTCTTTTAAAAAATTCCTATTCCCCCTCCAAAGCATCACCTGAGTCGTGTAGTTCAGCCTGAAATGGCAAACAGGCAAAATCTACATTCACTTTTTCTGTTGGGCGAGAAGATGAAACAATAAGCTTTTGGCTTCTGTGATACAGGAGGGATACAGAATGAACCAGAAACCTCCTGCCATTTATCAACATTTTAAAACCCAAGCAGTGAGGAGAATGATTCATATGCTGAGACACTAGTGGGTAATATTTGGCAGAATTTCTAAGGGGTCGTGTTATTGATATGTCTGGAACATACCATTGATCCATCTATTATGTTGCTCTTATCATGAGCGTACTCCAGCATTTCCATAGCCATAAAGATTTTTCTGAGTTTTTTTGTTTGTTTGTTTTCTACTGAGATTTCCAAGACCCTTTTCAGGCCCATATCTCTCACTATACAAAAACATACTTCAGTCATTTTTCTAACATTATGAAGGACTGAATTCACCTTAAACAAAATGTCTGGCTGCATGCTCTGTTCTTCCAATTGCTGACCTGGTATCTTTCACCCACCAACTGTATTGAGGGCACAAAACAGTCTTTGTCTTTAGTCAGAGATATTAGCTTTATAATGTTGTAAAGGGTTTAATAAAATATGTGTGGGTTGAGTCGAAAAGGAACATCTAGTTTTAGATATTGTAAGTTATGTCTAGTCAGTGTTGGATCCTGAGGAGAAATATGATTTAATGAACTGTACATTCTACAACTTTTTTTTTTTATTAAAGTGCTGACGTATAAATGAGAAAAATGTAAACTGAGAAGGATACATTTAAAGACAATTCTTTAGTGTGTGGCTTTGGTCTTAAAAAATGAAGGTTGTGGTGTTGTTAGTGAAACAATTTCAGAAAATCACGTTTTCTTGACCAGTTCATTGAATAGCTCAATGTTGATTCTGTTCTTAAGTGGGATGAGAATTTGAATTCTGCTTAACCGAGCCTTTAGGTTATAAGCAGAAAGCTCTTTTCAACAGTTACTGAACATCAGCTGGTCTGTGGGAAGTATTCCCTAAGCAGATCCTTGCAGCAAACACAAGATAATTTGACTCAGTCTTGCAGGAAAATGAGCGGCATGACAGCACTTTTCTTGCAGATGAAGAGTAGACTTGCAGATAAGAACAGGTTTACCAGAGAGGTAGTGGAGGCCCCATCCCTGGAAACATTCAAGACCAGGTTGGACGGGGCTCTGAGCAACCTGATCTAGTTAGCAGTGTCCCTGCTCGCTGTGGGGGGGTTGGACTAGATGACCTCTAGGGGTCCCTTCCGACTCAAAACTTTCTATGATTCTATGATTCTATGGTAAGTCATCACAAATGAGCCAATTTTCAGCCATAAAAGCTGCATTGGGTGTCATCATACTAAAGAATATTTTTCCAAAGTTTTCTGTTAATTTTGTCCGTCTAAGAAGAGAGCAAGAGGTCCTACACCAAACACTTTCTCCATGCAGTTGAAAAGGAGAGAGAATACAGTTGGTTACTTTGTGATTTTGTTGTTGTTTTTTATATGTAGCAATGCATAGAGGCTTTCAAGACACATCCATGATTAGCCAACAGTTTTGGTTTCTAGCAGGATTTAGCAATAATACAAATATTAACACATTATCCCTTACTAGCTGGCTAAGCAAGTTGAAGTCGATGACTAGTACAAGGTTACAGTTTCTCTGGCAGTGATGGCCCTGGGTTTTTGTATTTTCCAAAGATACTGCCTGCTTTGTGATTTGTCACACAGTCTCAGTGACAGGATAGGGGGCACGCCAACTTTTCTCCCTTTCTTTGTTTCCGGTGCCTCAAATAGAAGAACCTGTGAAAGGTATAAAGTTGAAACCTTTTGGACAGTATAAATGCCATTGCATTCCTCAACAGGGATAGTCAATACTTCTAATGATTTTTTTTTTGGTATTATTAAAGTATCTTTAAAAAATGTTGTTGAGCGGTTTTTCTTTGTGATAAATACCAAGCGTTCCATTATCCAAAGAGTGAAAAATTTGGAAGCAAATAGAAAAAAACCCAACCAACTATCACAAGTGATGGGCTAGTTTTAAACACACTCAAAAGATTCAAAGCTTTCTTATTTTTTAAGTTGCATATTTTTTAAAAAATTTGAGTTCCCGAATTGTCATTTTTCTCACTGATATTAGCATGTTTTTATCATTTTTATTAAGCCTCAGTGACATCTTTAGATCCAAGCTTACTAGGTTGAGGCTTTTTAGCTTCTGTGCAAGGATAACAGGATTTTTAATACCATGGAAGATGTGGACTCTCTCCTTTCTTAAACCTGTATGAAATTATTATACGAAGGAACCAAAGAAGTTTTTGATTATTTTAACAAAGGTGTGTGCAGAACACTACGCTTTTAAAGACCTATTCAGCTCACTCATTTTATAGAAATTAGTATTGCCACACTAGTTTTTTCCAAGACAACAAAAATATGAAGAGAGTTGTGAGTTTTAAATTCTATTGTGCTTTTAAAATTAATTGTTCATTCTCTTATTTAGGACCGTGGTAAGTTCACCTTATTTTTATGAGCCACAAAACATGGAAATCTTATCTGTTTTAACATACTGGTATAAGATGCATTTTTTAGTGTTGGCTGGAGTGATTTTGCAAGAAGTGGAGCTTAATGTAACCTACTGAATTAGGAACATAGACTTGAAATTAAGAAGACTAATTTTTAATTCCATTTCTGATTTAACACATGGTTTTGCTCTCTGCTTGAGTGTTTGTTTCCCAATGCATTAACCTGAGTAATGATATTTATTAAACTCAACATAGGGCTTAACCAAAGTATTTTATGAAGTGCAATGAAGAGCAAGGAATAGCAGAAACCTGAAAGAGGGATGGTCGAAACAGAGAAGTTACCAACTCCTAATTTACGTTCATGGTGTTTCATGATACAGCACATACAGACTGGCATGTGGGATGGAGTTGCAAGGCTAAAAGAAAAAGAATTGAACAAAGATAAATTTATCTTTATTTTTTTTTGTCAAGCAGCCTGTTCCAGCAGTGTAGTGCAGCATAATGATTTGTTTTTTGTTGTATTTGGCTTTCATATTGTATAATAAAGGTGTGTTTCTTTAGAATATTTTTCTATAGGTTATGATTATATTAATGGAAATTAATTTGTTTCTGTCCCTGGAAAGTAGGTAAGTAGTTGACCTTTGAACTGCTTTTGAAAAATTATTACACAACAGATTTTCTGAAGATCCGTAATATACACTTAGTTCCTGAAAGATCAATGATATTCCTTTCCTTCCTCTCTGGAAGATACATAATTCCTTAGTCACAGTGAACTCACACAGAAAGACTTAATGTAGAGAGTGTTGCTGCATGTCATATCAACAGTATTAATTGTTCCAAGTTGTCTTGGAATATTAACCATGCTATTAGAAAACAAAAACAATCTTAAAATCAGTAAACGTAAACAATTACTCAAGTTTTTCTCAGCAAATTAGGTAGGCTGAAATAAAAGCTGACATTCTTATTCAATAATCTGACACAGAGTGAAACATCAGATACTGTAAGACCTGTGACTAAGTTCTGAGAGGTGATATGTTTCCATGGAGCTAAGCCTAGAAAGACAGTGGAAATCACCAGAGCTGTATTTGCAGAAGAAACTGGAGTATGACTAGATAGTATTTTCCACTCATTTGTTCCTGGAGACTAAGACAACATCCCCTTTTAGAGACAGGAAACCCGGATGTGAACTACTAGCATGCACTTAGACCCACCAAACCAGTAAGAGTTCTGTATATGACTGTCCCATTATAGAAACAAATGGTTTAGTAATATTGCGGAGTTATTTGGTTAGATTCCAAACGGTTTTTACCATGTTTAGCAAAGTCTCCAAGTAATGTAATTGTAATTCTAGAGGCTGAAAAGCAAAGAAAAACACTATTGTTAACATATTCCTAAAATTCTGAAATAATTCTGAAATAGGTCTTATGAACATTATGATGTAGTTAGTTTTATATTAAAAAATGTATGATTTAGTATAAATTGGCAGTTGGTCATTGGTCTAAAGAAGATGTTTGCATCTTTTGGGCTTCTAGCCAGTAGAACTAAGAAAAAACAAATCTCATTAGTGCAGGTGGAGAGGCAGGGCAGGAAAAAGAAAAGTGTGATTCTTCTGTTCTACTTTCAAAAGGTTTCCCTTGAAACTATTCAGATTTCAAATGATTGCTGCAGAACTTAGGAAATTAATTGGAAAACAAAGTTTGGACTAAGTGATCACATGATAGGCAGAAAAGTCAAAGGTCCATGATAAATATCATTTCTAACAATGTTTTTCATTTTCCCCCATAACAGCTGATCTAGCCTGTCAGTAATTCTTACTGTATTACGCTGGAATGATAACTCCATGGTTAAAGTTGGATTCTACTTTCCTTTCACAGCAGGAATTACATCTATTGTTTTGTATAGAAGAATGGTGTATCTACCAAATTAATGTACATGCTCTAACTGCTGAAAAATTGATACAAAAATCAACAGATTAGAGTTTTCATCAATTTTGACAGCTGCGCTGTGCTTTTCATTGTACTGGCAATGTGCTGAATACTGTATCAGAAACACAGATGGGGTAAAAAACTAATGGTGATACTTTGACAGGTACATATAAAGCGTTATCACAAGCACCTCCATTTCCTAAAAGCCAGCTCCACACTAACATGGTTTTTGATTTTGGCTATTGGCTTCTTCATCAGCTTTTCCATTTTTCTTTAGCATGAGAAGACTCCTGATATAATTTTCCTTTTTTCTCCACTGAGAAAGCATGAGTGGGGCATACTGGCAGTAACTACAGTCCTTAAAGACATCGCCAGGCAGCTTTTAAGGACTCGAATGCCTAATATTTACTCATCCTTCATCCATCTTCAAGTCTAGTGGGAATTCAGGCATCTTCATCCCCTTTCCTATGTTGTAATGTCATCAGTACTCCTGAATACCTTCCAAAAAAAAGTCTTCATGTTGTTGCTGTACTTAGTGCTATTCTGATACTGTCATGAGTGAATGCAGGAATCGCCTCATACTACTACAGACTGCAGAAAGTTTGCATTCAGTGCACGTTTGACAGTATTTACAATACATTTTGGGGAAAGTGTGATTTTTCTTTTAATTTACCAAATCACTTTCATATAACAAGTTTCAGGCACTATAAATTACGGGTGGCTAAAAAATCTTATTAACTACTCCATGTTCAATGAGGCACATTTAAAAGATTCTGAAAGCTAAGAAGAAATAAAGATTATTTAAAATTTTATATTAAAAATATTTTAATTGGAAAAGCTATCACATGTGACTAAATCAATTAGTCAAAATTGTCTCTAATTTGAAAAGCCCCTTAGCACTGTTTTTCCCCAATAAAAGTGTTTTCTTGAACAAGGAAGGTTAGACAGTAATACATTGAGTAGGTGTAGAAGACAGAAAGCTGGGCCTCATGGTGATGAAATTTAGGAAATTTAGTAAACCAGAAATCTCTGCATGTCTGAAGACAATGAGCTGACCCTGGTAGCCTGCCTGTCTTTCAAACATCAAGTACAACTATGTATTTTCAAGGGAAGTTCAAGGGAAGCTGAGAGACATTATATTCTTAAGATATTATATTCTTAAGATATTATATTCTTAAGTGAAAAGCAATGATTAGGAATCTGAGTGCAAAAGCATTATGTACTTGACTATTTCCTTATAAATACTGTAATTACTGAAGTTGAATCATTATAAACTACATGTTTATATTATTGTTATTTTCAGCAGCAATGCTGAGCACCGAGCTAGTTGATTCTTAGGTTCCAGGATTCAAGGAGAGTCATAAGAGCTTCTTTCCTAGTGTCTGTGAGCCTCTGACAGTGTTTGGTGGTTCCTAACATGTTTTTGAGGCTTAAATCATTCCTATCACTGCAATTTGGTGATCTAGTATATTATCACTATTACCATCTTGTAATAAAAAACAGAAAGATATAAAATCCTTACAGAAATCATTGAGAAAATATAAATAATCAGAAAGAGGAAATGCAGAAACATCTGTGATTACACATGATAGACTAGTATTATCCTGAATTCTAGGTCAAAGTACAGAACATTAAATGTGAATTTGATATGCAGCATGCTTTCACATGAAGTTATTACACCTTGGTAATAAGGATTTGATAGGGAAATTCCTTGACATGATGTTTATGATAGACCTTCACCAATAAATCTCTGTTGTTTAATGCTTAGTTTTCCCTTTGCAAGCTTTTATTCTGTCTCTTAGCCTGGCCATATTAAAGTTACATCTTTATTTACTGTAGGATGTGATCAGCTGTGTAGAGAAAAAAAAATGCGCTTACGTTAACTGAAAGCCCCAAACACTTGAGGGTATTTACTGCATAGCTGACACATGCTGCACATTTTTCTCTGATGGCAATTAAATAATTAATTATCAGTATTATGTCTCAGACAACTGGATGCAAGCTCTCAGGGGCAATATATAGACAAAATTTTGCTGATAACACAGCTGTAGGAATGTTCCATATATTTCACCTAATTTAATTGACTTGATTTCTGAGAAAACATACAACATCCTTAATGGAAATCAAAAAGGGAAGAATGTTCCAGTAGCCAACAACCTAGTAAATCAGTTGGGAATGAGCTTTACCTTATTGTACAATAATCTATATAGGTCTGCTGTGAGCTAAAACAGCACATTAAAGACTATGAGGTAGTGAGATACTAGACAGTGGATGGCTTTGTGATTGAAAAATGTACGTCCCAGAAACGTGTGGAGACCATCAAGTGCTGTTGGCAAAAGCAGCTTTGAACTTCTTCCAGGGATTTACAGATCTTTCTAAAGATAGTGGCTAATGGTAGGTGATCCCTCAGAAGCTGAGAGAGGCTTGCCTTTCAGCTACCTTAGCTCAAGGCGCAAAGGAGGCTATGGGTAAGCAGAGCAGATGGTTTGCTGCAAGTTAGAAGAGCAGTGGAAAAAAACTATTTGCAATTGTTTTGTGTAAACTCCAGGGGATGGAATCTGTGGACTATTAGAAATGCAGGTGGAAGGGAGGTTCCCAGGAAGTCTACTAGGCACATGAAAAGAAATCAGTTTCTACAAGAATGATTAGGGCCACAAGAGGGCATTACTGGGAGAAAACAATGTGATAAAGTTTTCCATACATGGCAAGGATAAGCAGAAATCCATTCTCATGTTTCTTTTTCTGTGAGATCAAGATGGTAATCTCTGCTGACTTCATTACTTGAAACAATCAGTTTTTCCAAAGAGTGTGATTATCTGACTTTTTTGTTTTGCATATGAAGTTACCATTGCAGATAATTTTTTCCTGTGCTGAGTACTAATGAGAATAGAGACAAGGATTATTGGAGTATGCATCATCCTGCTGTTCATCTCAACATTAAGAGGTCTGACAGAGTATGTCAGAGGTTATCACATTTCAGACAATAAAGTTCTAATACAGAATTGGCCTATGCAGCTTAAATCTTCTGTTATATAATTCCTGAAGTTTCTGTATTGTTGTTTATTATTATGAGTTCCTGAAGAAATTCACAAATTTCTCTTTCCTAGTCTAAAATTCTTTGCTTCCTAAGCCACCATGTAACTGCACAGCTGGTTAAAACTATTCCCAAGGACCATTTAGTACTGAAGAGACTGATACAAAGAAATTGGAGGTCTCTGAGAAGAATATGTTACTGATTTCTTATGAGATCTACAAGGGCAATCAAGCTGCATTTGGCCCCTTGATTGCAATTAAAGTCTCAGGAGACTGAGAACTGACTGATGATCTCAACTGATGGTGGCTTCACTCATCTTAAGTTAAAAAGCATCCTATCAAATTGCTTTGAGTATGTGAATTGCCCACAGGTATTCTCCAGATTCCTGTTCCCAAGTCCTGCCAACTACACTCATCATGATCTTGTGCTTCTTAAAGTGCTTCTTAAAAAGTCAGTCCATCTTGCTTTGAGAAAACATATATGGAAAATAGGAAGTCCCATGGCCATAACTTCATGGAGCTATTTCGTTGCTTTTGCCTGTGCTTACAGTGATTCTTAAGGTGATTGTCAACTTCTACAGAAAGACTTATAATTAAAAGCTCAGCAGATTGGGTGCACCGTGTCGTCCTGGAGCTATCTACTGGGAAATGAAAGTCTGACTGAAGTGGCCCTTAGCAGCGAGATGTACATTCAATACTGATGCCAAGGTGATAATAGTCACAACTGGAAGCTAGAGATCCTCTACGAGAACTAGAGGGTCTTTCTTAGAGGTGTTCAGAGAACTTAATGTTCTAGGCAAGTCATAGGAATGGTCTAGAATAAATAGGCCATTTGGATACAGCTGCAGTCAAATTATTAGGTATGTCACACATGTCACATGATGAGCTAACATGATCGCTGGAGTACAGCATTTTTTCTTTTACAAAGGTTATGTACAGGAAACTAGGAATCTAGGAACTGTGATAGTGCTTCTTAGCTGAGTAGAATGCTATGGTACCTAGCAGAATAAACTGAGTAACTGTGTTATCACTGGAACAGCAAACACTCAGACTCTTAGAGCAGGAGAAATATACTCATGTTGTTGAAGATATATGTAGGTGTTTACTGTTTTGGATTAAATTTGGAAGTTCCTTGTGGTGTTTGTACAGTTATTCCATAAGTTAGCACTAAGACTGCAGTTATATCAGACTATGAATTTTGGCTGTTCAGATGAAACGTGAATGTGGGGATTAGAAGAGTCTTTGACGAAAGTGTTCAACATCCCATCAATTATTTCTGAAGGGAACATCAATAAAAATAAATGAAAATCACTTGCCATTCCCGAGCTCCTGAAAATGAGTTTATGTTAAAATACTCTGATCTCTTCGAAGTCTTTGTAAACAGTCATGATTTGTTTTCTGTCTCCATTTTCTCCCATGAAAGTCTGTATTTATGTTCTGTTTTCTATTTTGAGGCAATTGAATTAAAACTCACTTCATTTCATAATTACAAAGAGTCATTTTGACTGACTGGCAAACCTTGTTGGAATTTTGTTCCCAGAGTTATCATTCACCAAGAGACAGCAACAAAATGATTGGATTCTGCCTAGTTTCTTCAAATTTTCTTCTTTGGAATTACACAGCATCTATTAATTTACATTCAGATGTCTCCTTCCATTCCTATGCTATTTAAGGGTTTAATGATTATTTTTCTGATTTTTTCCTACTATAATAGAATAAAGTATAGATAGGAAACAACACAGGAAAGCTAGAGAAGTATCTTTTACTTCTTAAAAGTTACTACAGAAAACTTCTTTCATATGAAGTGACCTTCATAGTAGGTGGCAGGAGTTTTTTAAGGCTTCCCCTAAACCTCACCTCAACGTAGGAGGGATATATGCGATTAGGGACAGAGTCTCACTAACCTCTGTGGGGGGATTCAGCTCAAGTGAAGTGAATAGAAACAAAACGATGCTTACAGAGAACAGCTACATACAAAGTCATCTGTTGTTTGGGTCATACCCTCTATTTTGGTTCCCTTTACTGGGCAACTGTGAACAGAAAAATCAAATGTATAATGTAAAAAGACTGTCACCCCGAGACAGTGAGCAAAATGCTAATGAAGAGAAAATTGTAAGACTATTCTTTGCATTAACAGCTGGAGATGAGCATCCCAAAACAACTGCTCTTTCTGATATGCTGAACAGTTAATTGTCATCTTCTGCTGGTAAGAGCAAACATGAAGAGGATGCCCCATCTCTCACACCAAGGCTCCTGAACATCCTCCATTTGTGTTGGCCTAGAAGGAATTCATCTTGAAATACTAGTCTCATGTCTGCTGAAGAGTTCAAATCCCCTGTTTTGTTCAGGTACAGCTGACCACAGGTTTGTCCTGATAAGGTGAGAGATGTTCCGGGTTTCCCAGACACTCTGTATCTCTTTGAAAAGCTTGAGAGAAATAGAGCATATTTCAGTCAGGAAGAGTACAAAAGACACAGCATGAACTGAGGATGAGTTTGAAAGGAAATATTCTTGGCTGACGTTCTGAAGTGTTATTTGAATATCCTCTGTCTTGCATGCAAGGTATGCATCTGAAATACGTGAGTCTGGCAATCAGGACACTAGAAACAGAGGGATTAGAAGAAAGTAGGAAAACCCTGGATTTTAGTTTAAATTGAGGGCATATAAAAAAATGAATTACAGAAAGTCAGGCGAATAGGGGGAATGTTCAAGAGATTTCCACTCCAACTTTATAGCACCTGGTATAATAAACATTTACATTCACTCTCTTTTTAGCTCTTGTGCATAGCAGTAAGGTCTAAAACAGTTGCATGTCCAAGCAATTCAAATTTTTTAACACTTAGGGGCCTTTTCTGAATGGGTGTTCTTGAATGAAAGGCTCAAAAGCCTAAGGAATGGAGAACTAAATTTGAAGCACAGATGAACTTAATTGTGACAGACATCATATCATAAACAGTCCTGCAGATTTAGAATGGCATGGGCCTCCTTGTGTCCTTGTGTGAATGAATTAAGAATTAATCCTATTCTGAAGTTTGATGAATGGAATTCTTGGAACAGCAGTTGAAAAGCTACATATTATTGGACTCCACTAACTTGATGGGGAATATTTTTCTTTAATTGATTAATTTTATTTTCCTTCTCTGTTTCAGACTTTAAAATTTCATGAGTCAGGTTGCTACCTTTTTTTTGTTTTCCCCTCTTTTCTGTAAAGGGTGTAGATGAAAAACTGTAAGCTAACCTTATTAAAAGAATATCTGTAGAGCTGTTTTCTTAAAAAGACTGTCATATTTCAGCTGTGGAATTTGAAGAACCCTGACAAAAGCTGTATTTCAGAGAGGCCTTGTGAGACAGTTAGGTAGAAATCTGTGCTTACAGTTAATCATGTTCAACAGCTATACAATACAAATGAAAAAATCTGCATTTAACTGAGATAGTGTCCAAATACCAGTTCTGCTTCCCTTAGCTTGAGCATTCCCTCTTCTCTCAATATAGTGGCTGCCTCCTTTATTTTTCTTATTGGCTTGCTCCACTTGCTTGTGAAAGTTTAATATTGATCAGCTCTGTCCTTCACTCTGGAATGTCTGCCAAATTCACATGAGCTATTATAGGATTAGGTATATTTTGTCTATCTGGAAGAAGATTTTTCAGTCTCTGCTGTTCCCTGGTATCCAGCTTACAAGAAGTGCTCTAAAATACCTTACTCATGGCCAAATCACCACACCTAATAACAAAACCTACAAGAAGGCCACCAGCAGGGCAGGAATTTTTGTGTGGTTTAGAGGGATGAATATTTTAATCATCTGCCCAAGAAACAGACGGTTGGAGTGTAGGCTGCCAGCCTTACAGTGCCGTGGAATAGCAACCGTCCTATTAACACTAACCCTTAGTTTCTTTTTCTGTCTCATCATTTACATTTCATATGCCATGCTGATATATGCAACATTTGCTCCACCTCTCAGTTACATTCCTGTATCCTTCCTGGAAGTCTGGTACTATACAGGTGCCAGATACCATATTACCATTAGCTCAATCACCCTCGTGTTTCTCAGCAATGCCTCAAGCAACATTGATGCCATCTGAGACACCTGCTCACATCCAGGCATTTCTATGCTCACTTGACGCCCTTCTAGTGGGCACCTGACCTGGACTGATCTGGTCTGTACTGATCTGTTCATCCTGGTGGAAGAAACGTGGCAAGGATATTATTGTACTTCTTCAGCCTGATAAGAGTTTCATGTACTCCCCCATTTTCACAGAGAAGCAGCCATGTAATTAGCCTGTTCAAGTTATGGCTGGAACTTCCAGTCTTTGGGTCCACAGGTAGAAATACACGACACTATACTACTACTCTCTGCCATAAGAGCATCGGATCTTAGCCAGTGTCTAGAAGACAACATTACAGCCTTGCCTAAGCACTTAGCTGCTGCTCTGGCCCATAAAAATTGAGGTATTTAAAGCATGGATAGTTCTCCTTGTAATTAAAGGCCTTAATATGGCAATTGTCTGCTATATGCAGTATTTTGCTTCTTAAATGCAATAAGCTCTATTTCTGTATCCTGGCACAGAGCTGTTACAAACAGTTCTTTTTATTTATAGCCAGAAGATCAAGTGCAATGGGGCATCTTTCTATTTTCATTGTGAGAGCAGTGGCTCGTTGAACGTGAGGATTGAAATGCAGATGTTACAGTACTTTTAAATATTGAACCGAGCAAATAGCTTCAAACCTTTCAGTCACTTAAGGAATTAAAGTGTGATAGAGTGTACTACTGAAACCATGTTGCAGGTCTGGTTGCCACTACCCCTTGCAGCCACATGGACCTTACAGCAAAATTGTACCTGATGTTCTTGTCAAATTCTTGGGCTGGAGAACTGTTCAGGCAACAAAAAAATACAAATATGAAAGACTTCAAGTACCTTACATTTTTGGTGTTGCATACCTTTATTAAAGAAACCAGCAGTGGTGGATGAGCCTGATTTTTACCCTGAAATTTTGCAATTTTACTTGTAGTCATTTTTGCTTGTCCTCAGATCTTTTAGGGCCCCTGTAATGTTCCAGCAACATAGGCATAGGCTAACCAGCTGAAAACATGCTTGCGGCCACAGGCAGCACAATCTGAAGGCAGTGCTGTGACAGCATTGTTGTCTGGAGATACTCACTTATCAAGGATGGCTAGAGCTCCCCTAGTAAAGCAGCAATGACACCCTGGAGCAGAGGTGCAGGCACATCCAGAAAGACTTGAATAAAGTGTGTGCGCCTCATTACTTTTCCTATGTCCGTCCCCTCCTACTACTCACCTGCCATAAAATGCTGCATCGTTTCTATGCTCAAGCACAATATCATACATTTACTCTCTGAGGTCCCCAGAGACCCAGTCAAGAAATAAAACCTCAATGTGCTTCTGGAAACAAAGTATTACAATATCTCCATAGCCTTATTCCAAGTGGTTATAAATGGATGTTTTACCACTGAAGCTGATTTTCAGCAGCCAAAAAATTGACCCAAATTAGTCTCCCTCACTATTAACTTTTCTTTCTTTAGCCACTTTCCTTCCTTTCTTCATTGTGTAAAACATTGCAATCCTACTGACAAGGTCTGAGCCGGAAGCTACTCCCAGTGACTTATAGATGTTTCTGACTCACTGTGCTCAGACTTTGGAAAATAAAAATAATATGAAAAAAAAGCTCTTTCTGGAAGGTTCTTCCTGCAGACTTTAATAGCACAGTCTTTTTTAATGTTTTCTGTGTTTGGTTTTTTTTTTAAAGAATATTGAATTCCATTTACAGCACTTCAGGTTAAAAAAATTTCTTGGTTTGTGTCAAAGTTCCTTGATAGAAATTATTTCTTTTTCGTGTCTTTCTTTTTGTGTTTTGTTGTTTTCTTCTCTATTCATAATAATCTATTCTACCCTCCTGATTTCTTTCATTACCTATTATACAATACAATAATTTTTTATCTTTTCAGGTCAAAAGTTCTGTTCTCTTTTCTTGTTTTCTTCTTTATTTGTAAAGATTCACTTCTTTTCTCTTTCTTTTAAATTGTAGGCACATCCTTTCTAAGTTTTGTAACCCTTTAATATTTCTTTCCATTTCGTTGCTTGTGGACCTGTGTATCTTTTGGCCATGATGTCAACTAGGTATCTAAATGTTTATACAATGTTGTCTGAGTAAATATTCACTCATTTCATAACCATGAATGAATTAGTCATTCCGTTCCTCTCTGGAAGGTACAGCCTTAATTCATTGGATGTAAGGAACACAGCACAGTGAGCATTTTGATCAAGACTACAAAAATGTTATTTACAAAGACAAGAATGAAATCCAGAGCATATACAGAGTCTAGTAGACGAATGAGAAGTTTCTTAGCGATAAGGTAGTGTGTGAACTTTATCCTTACTGCACTAACTACTCAGTGTTGCTGCCTATGAACAGATTCTTCTGTTTCACTACTGTATTAGGGAGCTTATACTTCATTTATTTCATCATAGGCAGTTACTAGGGAATAGCAGGAATATTAGAAGGTCACACAATAGCTTACCTCATGAAAACTGTCCATGTGCATGTGTGAATGTGCCTTCAAATCAGCTCCACTGTGAGTTCATCTTCACAAAGAAACTCTTCTGAAGTCCTCATTAATGGTGAGGCTAATGGTGAGGTCCACAACTTGCATGTCCGTTTGTTCTGTGCATCAGTGCTGAAAATGAATAAAGACATTTCTTTCTTCTTCCTTGTATTTATTAGTATGTGCATGTGTGCATATACTCAAGTCTGTATACTCTTCAGTCCATAAGAAAATGAACGTAAAAGGAGAATCAAGCAAATAAATCTGCCTCCCTATTTGCAAAGTTTTACTGAAAGTGCTTACTGAATTCAGATGCCAGTAACAGCACTGTAGAAGACGACAATGGAAGAAAATAGCATTTATCTACAATAGTGGCTTTTGTTAGATGATATTTGGAAGCTGAGAAAGTGCTTTTCATATAAGGATACACTTCTTTTTTGAGCCCTGTAGTGCCAAGAAATAAGATAATATCAACTACTGAATTCTCTGTGTGGAAAATTTTACTTTGGTTCATAATGAAATCATTATCATTATCATTACTGGATACTAGTAAATGCCTCTTGAGGAATAAACTTCCACACTGGAGGTGAAGAAAAAACATAAACATTTTATATCTATTTTGCATTTAGAAAGTTTAAATACTGTGGCCTTGTGAATCTGATATACGAGTTGGAAGGTTAAATGTTTATTGAGTTCATTCCTTGCGTATGGGTCAGACACAATAGTGCAAAGAATATGATAAATATAGTTATCCCGCATGTAGCATCATTACAGAATTTCTCATAGCCCAACAATTTATTTTTCTTCTTGTAAAAATGGCAATAAAAATAAATTCTGTACATTTTAAAATTTTACTTTTACTTCAGTACTGTTACTGTTGACAAAACATGGAATAAGAAATTGTTTCTAAGCCTATTGCAGTCAATGGGGACAAGATCTGATTTTACTGGCCTAGGACCTGTCCCAAAGTAAACGAAGAATAAACACTTCTGTGTGAAGAGTTACCTGCAGTGGCAATCCATTCCTTCCCCACAAGATAAAAATACATACTGTAATTAATCAGATAAAACTGTTTGGTTTATATTCAGCATGGAAGGGAAGGCACGACATGCACACACCTCATGAATTTTGGAGAGTTATCGTCCATATTTACATTATCAAGCAGCATGGACCAATAGGAATGAATCTGTAGAGCAAAATGGTTTGTGAGGAGGCCTACAGTTTGTAATGTCATCTTCGTTGGCCACGGTACAGTCTGTGATACACACATATGACTTCATACAGCTTCCTCAGTGATGTGGTAATGTAGCCAAAAGCAATATAAGCCTAGAAATCATAGAGAAGATTGGTATTTTTGACAGAAGTGGAGAGATTTACCTTTGTCACACTTGCTTTAACCACAGGCTGGCCACTACTCTTCCCCAAGTATGCGAGTGAAATTGGGCTTTTAATAAAACACTAATTAAAGTAAATACTGTAAAAGCATTAACCTCCATAAGGTGTTTAAATTTAATTCCTGGGTACTTTGGCATAGTTCCAGCTTTCAATAAGTTCTGATCTGACTCTATCAGATCACCAATTCAAAGGCTCTGATTTTAGTTTATGGAATATTCCCGTTAATAATGATACCTTAGACATCCATTAAGTCTGGAACATTAATTCTATGGAAAACTTCCAATACAACTCCATTAGATTTTTCAATTATTTTTTTAGGCTAAATTAGCACTAGAGGCTTTTAACAAATGTCATAAGTATCTATATTTAATAGAAAGATTACTCAAATTAAAACCAGACCAAAATAGAAAATACAGCTCCCTCTGTTTAAGTTATGACCTTCAGAATCCACTTCAAAGTTACAAGCTAAATGAAGATAAGTGTTGTTCAGACTTCTTCTTGTTGTATTGTTGTGTGGTCTAGGAAAACAGAGGACGACTTAAGAAACACTGATGTGCTTTTTTCTTTTCTAGTAGATGAAATCCTTTAGTTACACAGACTGATACAATACTTATTAAAATGCAGTTTTCTTATAAATGTGTAGTGTATGCCACTAGCCATTTAAAATACCATGAAAATCCTATATGGCATCCAGGTAATCTATCTTCCATCTTCAGTTTTAGTATTTAGGTCATATATAGGATGATTTCCCAAACAGAATGATTCCCAAATGAATAACTGTAAGCTATCAATCTTATCTGTCTCCTTCACCAATTTCTGACCTGCAAGTCACATTCAGCCACTTGCAACAGACAAGGAGGAAGAGGATTATACTTTCAAATTTCATGAGAATCAGCTACTGGGGAACAGGAGGAAGATTCAAAGTAGTGTTCACTGAGGAAAAGCCCCCAGGGGAGCTCAGATATCACATGCTCTGTCTGGCGTAAGCTAGCTGGCCCCACAGCAGGCTCACTGGTAGCAGAGCTACATGAGCTTCTCTTGCTTACTACAAATGCTACGAAATACGGGGGATGTTGGAGTTACTGCAGTAGTGGAATTTATGAAGCAAAGGACACAAATCCACAGGAAATCAGGTTCCAGTCGCTTCACCCATCTTCACTTGTTATTCCATCTGAACCACTTGGCATTTTTCTGGTAAAGGCTCACCCAGAATGAAGCCATTCAAAACAACATGAAACGTTTTAATCCTGTCAGGTTGAGACAGTGTTAAGTTTCATTCAGCTAATATCAAACATATACACAACTAATATTATTAAATCAAATTCCTTCAAACTGGACTTCTTTGTTAGATCTCATTGAGACTGAAACTTTAAGCCAAAAATAGAATACGTTCATTTCGTACGTATGTGTGTCAGACTGTGAGAAATTCTAGTTAGAATTTTCCTTATAACCTAAATACATCAAGAAATGTAAAATGACTCAAGCCATGTGACATATTTTAATGTACAAAGCAGAAGGGGCAGAATTAACATTGAACTTTTGGCTTTAACTCTGCATTTACTAGCTTCCAAGAATTAGCTTTCAGTGATGATGTGTTCTCAGCTGTTGAATGTTCATTTTTCAGTCATAAGCTTCTAATAATGTTAGCCAAAGATTCTTTTCTTTTTGCATAATGATTCAATTTTGTATATGTCACATTATGCTTTTTTTTTTTCCTTTTGAAAAAAAACATCTTTATAACTCTGGTCCCTGTCCCTTACCTGTTGTCAGTGCTTCGATGTGGAGGGAGACAGATACTGAAGCCACCTTATCCATGAAGTTTTGGAGATATTTGTGGTTTTTTGTGTTATGAGGAGGAACCAGAGCCACTGTTGTTGATTGCAAAGCAAAATTAACAATAATATTCAATGGATTATAGTTCCTTCTTACACAAGTGACAGTTAAAGCACAGTGACTATTCCTGTGAGAGTCCTAATAGTCTTCCATTAATCCAACTATATTCGTATTTCCCAATACAGGCCTCAATAATACTCCTTAAGAAAAGATTCTCAGTGGAAATATATCCTCCCCATTTTGAAATACCATGGTGAAATGAAGAGTTACTTTCTTTGAAGTATGGGTTGCTTTAAGTGAGATCCCCACCATGTAGGGATTTGTATTAATGTAAGCCATTGAGGTGATCTGGTTAAATTTATAAGACACACACTCTGAAGATAGGCAGTCAAATCTGCTGAAAATGGAGTAAGAAATTGGTTTGGTCTGCTTAAGCTCCATGATTGTAGGCATACTTTCTGCCATGCATTACTGGATAATCAAGATGAACAAATTCAAGGATCCACCCCCTTGGGAACTTCCAGTTTTTGGAACTGTTTCTCCCTTTGTATGGGAGGTGATTTATTTTTGCCACAGAACTGGTCATTTCCTCCCCTCAGATCACAGAAAGAAGACAACTCTTACACACTTGTCATTCTTGAGATTAGAAAAAGGTTGAGAATGCTGCTTGTCCCTCAGACAAATGCACACTGAGCAGAAAGCTCTTTACAGGATTACAGTCTTGAATGTGGTAAACGCCCCCCAGTTTTAGCAGGCAAAATGAGTTAAAATTAAATACTATATATAAAATAGTGGCACTGGATGACCATAGTTCTGACTCTGCTCCCGTGTACAGTGGCTTAGGTAAGCCTTCCATGGTTCAAATCAACTGTTCAAATACATGGTAGTAGACTCTACACCTTTAAATTTCACTAGAACAAAAAGAGGTTTCTCATGGACATTGGATTCAGTTTCTAGCTAACCCTTCAACTCATAAGCACGGTAAATGTGTTGTCCAGATACTTGACTTACCGTATTTGATGATTTTAAAAAATAGTGAAAATTTTCTGTGCAGAATTCACCTTATCTATTCCAACTGTCATTTGTTCTTTCCATTTTATTTTTTTTTAGGCTGATTTACTGCAGTTACCTGCTATTTGTCAATTGCTTTGAAGTTTGGTGAAAGTAATATTCAAAGCAGATTTTTTTAACTAAGCAAACAAAATTTTGGGAAAGAACACAAATCCAACAAATACTGTGAGCTTTCCTCCTGCTGGGGCTGAAACATTTAATGAATGAGTATTAGAGTCAGATAAGACCTTGGCTTTGTCGTTGTACTTAGCACAAGAAACTGAGAAATTTTTGATTTTGAGTATATTTACTGTCACTATATTTCTGATAAAGTAACACTATTATTTTCATTGAAATAGGAAAAAACCTGAGGTTCAGTGAAGTGTACGCATTTAAGTCACTCTGAGGTTGTGGTCCTGAGAAGTATATGCCCAGAACAGGGCATACCCAGAACAGGGGAATGTGACACCATGATTCGCCCAGGACTGTTCAGACGTTTTATGTATGCATTCCTGCACACCTAAAAGCATCATTTTCATCTGAAAAAACAACTTGTGAAGCTTCCCTAAGTTATTCCTTTTCACAGTTCCCCAAGATACCGGCATCTTTTTTGATGCATACACAAGTTTTCTTGTCAATAAAAGAAACACTCAACCTACATGAGACAATAGCTCTTCAATACTAGAACATCATGTTGTATCTTAGTAATCTTAGCATTGCCTGAAATTTCTCTAATTTGTAGCTTTAGATTCTACTTCAACAGGAGGATTGATCCAGATCTCAATGGAACTAATAGGAGTATTTCTGTTAACCAGGAGCAGAGTCAGGGCCAAGGTCAACAATACTAATTTGCTTTAGCTTCAGGCAGACTTCCTCCTTTTCCAAGAGCAAATCTTCACTCCACCTTGCATGACATTTAATAACCATATATAAAGCTTGAAAAGTTACAATTTCTCCTAAGGACCTGGAAGCACCTAATTTGGGTGGTGCACATGTCCTGTCCTTAGAGAGAGTTCAAGGTCAGCTTGGATGGACTTTATTTCTCTGTAGATGGGATTGGGCAGTTCTTTGGGCTAGAACTTGATACAGAGTATTTTGTCACCACCTTTTCCTTTGAGGAGTAATTCAACATATTTAAGCCTATTGACAAGATCTTCAGTAGCTGGTTTGCATTTTTCATGATATAATTTCCTAGACAAGTTAAACTACAGAACAGAAACTACAAAAACATTTCCTTGCTAAACTTCCAAATCTGGTTAAGGTTCTGTCTGCCCCTCTCTCTTTTATCCCTCCAGTTTTCCTTTGGATGCTGTCTGCCTTTTGACAGACTCAGAGGTTCATAAAACAGTATATTTAGCACATCAATACAAAAAAACTTTAGCAAGCTGAAGATAGATATCATTTCCCAGTGCCTCAAATTTCAAGGCCCTGGTTTGTACTTTGTGATTTTTTTTTCTTGTACTTTTTTATTTCTCTTTAGTCACTAGTACAGAAAACGTCCAGCACCACAATTTATTGATATTAGCAGGACTTGTAAGAATAAGATTAAACCAGGACAAACCCGTCTAAGATACACGTAATCACAATGTTTAAATGGGGATAAAAGCAGTAATTATCCCGTAAATTTGGTAAATACAAGGAACATATTTTAAAGTCATGGAAGATTCCTAAAGTTAAAAAACTGCAAAGCAGTAGAGATAACCTATTCAGCTTTCACAAGTAGCCAGTGCTTTACCCTGTTACAATGATGAATTTTACCTCATTTGTTTTTTTCAAAGAAATTTCTGGGAGAAGTAAGCAATTAGGAGTTGAGAAATTTCCAATTATTTGCAACATCACTTCTTTCGTCTTGTCAATGAGACTGAGAAAGAGAACCTAAATATACATATATCTTTGGATATTAGGAATAAGCTCATATGTAGGAGATGATGTTTTTAGTTGTAACAAATACACTTTATCTTCTCACCAAACTATCCTAATTCTCAAGGGACAATAATAAAGAATCAGAAAGAGCATTTGTTTCTTTTTACGCTATGCAAGAATTTTTGTTAAAATACAAAAAATATACACCTTAAAAGTCAAACATGATATTTTATAAAATGTTTTAATATGTGGTCATATGTACTTTTTTAACTGTAAGTGTAAAATATTATTGTCATAGTCTATATAAGTTTACAACTATGTCAGAGTTGCCTAATTGAAAGCAAATTAAATTTAAGTTCCTAAGTTAGTTAGATGCTTCTGAAATTTTCTCCCTGCTTTTCACAGTATATTATTAGGAACAACATTTAAAAGGTATGTCTGGAAAGATCTGTAATGACAGTGCCTTTGGGTAAAGATAATAAGCCCTGAAGTAGTTATGGAAAAAGCCAAGAAGCCAGAGGTGGAAAAAAATACAAGAAGACCGCCAAGAGGGATACAATGTAGATATCAAACAAAATACCTGGCAGCATGCCCAGGCAAAATATTCCATACAAATCAAGGTCAGATATCACAAGTTTTTCTGAGGATAAATCCTCTATACGAAGCAGGAGATTTCTAAACAAGCCACAAAAGATACTTGCTCTCTCCTGAGGACATTGTGAATGCTGATTAGAACATTTGGACAGTGACTGAGGCAGCAAGTACCAATTAGGCGGTTACAGGCGGTAAGTAACATTAGGATCGGCAAATGTGACCTGCAGTCAGCAAACTCACCACGGTCACCCAAGAGGACCTGTTGAACTATGTAAACAAAAAGGCACCATGTGACCAGAAAGGTCTTGCAGTTCCATGTAGGGTAGTCTTGGGCAACAATCTAATAAACAGTAAACCAAAATTTTCATGGGGTAGGAATACCAGACCAGCTGCATTATGCTGTCTCCTAGACATCTTGCTTCTGTTATATTTAATGTGTGGTATGACAAGTTTATTTTAAATACAATCACTAGAGTAAAAACTACAGAATGCCACAGAAGGTGACAGAATGATAAGTATTCTGTATACTGGCTGTATTCATGTGTGACATCCTTTTTGATTAGTCATGTTTGTGTTTAAGCTTTTATTTTCTTCTTTTTTTCTAAAGTAAGGATCTGTGTGTTAATATGGACTTCATACTGTCCCTGCCTTTAAGAATCCCATTCCTTGAAAAATGACAGGAAATGAACATTTTCTAATGCAGACCAATTCCTTCCATCTCATCTCCAAATTTGTGGTACCCCTCAGAACTTTCTCCTTTAAAGTGCTTTCACAAAGAGTCACTTCAAAGATTGGAATCAGTGCGTGAAGTACAGATAGGAGAACTTGTATGAATAAGCCAGGGAACAAGGCAAAAGGTGGCTTATGTTGTCAACCAGCAGTAACTATTTGTAAGGGCTGGAAAGTATTGATATTGTTGGAAGAGTGGTTCATCTTAACATTTATAGCCTAGCAACCAGTTGACAGAGACCTGAATTGATTGTAGTTTTCCTGAAGTAAGCAATTATCCAGTAGGCTTAAACTAGATTATTGAATTAAACAGTGCACAAACTGCTCTCCTCTTTCATCTCCTTCATTATCCCCTTGAATCCTCTGTGAGTTCCCTCTGAGGTTCTTCAGTGTGCTTTGCTTTTCTTATTCCTGACTTTTTGTAGCATAATTTAATTCACGTAAATAATTTCCATTCTGACTCTCCAAGCATGAATATTTGGGAAAGTCTCTGACAGTTTGAATGCTTACTTAAACCTCCTACAATTTTAAAATTATCTCAGAACATTGTAATCTCATCTTTCCTGAAGGTCTCAGAAGCCCAATTCATTTCAGTGATAAAAACACAGGTGTAAAAACCACATTTCAAAGTATCTGTTCATCTGTGATTAGGAATTTCACTCTTTCAGGTGCAAACAGGATATTAGAATATGTTGTTACCTGTTAGCTAGATAATAAAAGGCATGCAATGTTTTGTAGAGCAGCTTCACATAAGGCGAATAAGTAAACAGTCTTCTTGATATGACAGAGAAATCTGAATTTAGATATGTTGTAACTCAGAGTACCTCACACATGCTCTGTGAAGTTAGAAAGCAGTTTAAGGTTCTGAAAGATTCCCACTCAATATTGCTAGGGGAATGAGTGGCTTCTTGCACTTCTGAAGGGCAGAATAAATAACAAAAAATAAATCAAACTGACACAAATTCTGATGGTGGTAATGACTGAACAATGCAAATAATCAGAGAGTGTGAAAATCTGTCTGCATGATGTTACTACTGGATCTGACTTTTTAAGTATCAGCCATCAGTTTGTTGCCTGCTGGCAAAACTATCCTGATAAATGTAATACTTACACCTTACAGTCTCTTCAGTCCTTTAAATTATGTGAAATGTTTAATTAAAGCATAGAAATCGTAAGTACAACTACAAGACCAGCCTTTTCTGGTTTATACAGAGACAGATGAAGAAAGGAACAGCCACGAATAGATCTATAACCCTCAATATTTTTTAGGACATTGATCCAGTACTTGTCCTTATTTTCCTGAGTATTATCTGTGTTCATGAACTCTTTCCAGTAATGAAGGAGTTAACCCAAGTTTCAATTAAAGAGTGGAAGAAAATTGGCCCAGCTGTAGAAGGTAAAAGACCAGGAAGAGGGGAGGTCAGTTTTCCTGAGAGAAACAAAGGAAGCAGAAGTACTGTGGTTTGGCTTCAGGAAAAAACTAATAAACTTTTGGCTCCTGAAGGACAATCACAAGTTGCAGGTAAGCTGGGTTCTTGAGAAGGGTTAGGTATCTGCTTTGAGGGAGAGGGTTTGTGCTAGGTGGCCTTTGAAAGAGAGTCTTGGCAGCCATTTTCTTGATTAACTTGGTTTGTTTGCAGCTTGAGTCTGTGTTGCATTTCAGGATAGCATAAAAACAAGACTGCCCTTGCAGGCTTCTAACATAGCATATATAGGCTCTGGAAGAGTAGTTAATTGCACACATACAAAATTGCATGGATACTATATATATGCAAAAAGTCTGATGTTGAATATATTGCACATATTATCAATGCAGAAGTGGTGGGTTGCAGAGTTACCTAAGAGTGCCTTGGTATTAAAAATGTAAACTTGATAATTCAAGCTATTTATGTTCTTAGTAGTGATGTGTTGCACTAGGCATCCTGAGGAAAGAGTAGGTGCTTTAAAAATCCTTAAAATCTGTAAAGGATCCCAAGAGGATCAAATGCAAACTAAGAGCTTTGAAGTTAGCTGCACTTAAGAGGCAAGATTTTGAGGATAGCTAAATAGTACTTTTGTTTCAGGAGGATTTCTTTTTTAGGTGTACTTTTTAGAAGAAACTGTGAACTTGCCACTTGTGTTTGCTGGCTGTCATTCTCAGACATGGTCCTAGTTTGCTTATGTGAGACTTTCCCAGACCTATCAACTCTTGGAAGTCTGGTAACAGCTGGGTTGCATTCCCTCATTTGCTTTGGCAATAGCTGTTTTTTTAGAAGTTAAACATTTGCATAAAATTTTGAAATGTAAAACAATTTTTGTCACACATTTTCTAACCAGTTGTAATTGTAGATTTTTTTTCTGTTTCTGCATGTGTTGGTATCTTATGCTGTAACTCGCAGGCCTGAAGGAGTCCTAATTACAAACAATTGAATAAATTTTTAAAAGGTTAATATTTCCTTTCTGAATCTGTTACATGGCCAAAAAAGGTCTCCTTGTGATCATGGTTTTCGTCCTTGCGTTTAGAATGGTGCCTGACTATACGACCTGAGGATTAGATTGGCTCATGGCTCAGCAGAGATCACTAAGGGATCTGAGGTATTGGAAAAAACAATTGCACCAGTGCAGTGTTACATCTTTACTATTGACCTGTGTTTCAGGGGCCTTCTTCATACAGTAGGCTGGCTAGCTAGGGTACACTTGCATGACAGTGCATGCTTTCTTTCGGGTAGTTTTTTAGGAGCATTTGTCAAGAGCTCAACTGAATAAGCCTTTTTACAATGAAGAGGTGTAGTCATGTATTTGGACAATTTTTTGGCTTATGATGAAGCTGAGGAATAGGTATAATTTTCTATAGCAACTACACTGACAGCCTTCTTGGGTGGCCCTTTCTTAACAGCTGTCTTCCCTCAGTTCGTGTACATGGGCTTCCACCTTAAAGGTGGGTTCACCATCCCACCTCCTCATATCCTTCCCCTGGTCACACGGGAAGAACCAGAGTGCACCACAAGGCATGCGTCTCGGGCTCCCTTTTCCTCTGACTGGGCCAGGAGACCACTGATTTCTTGGGGCATCCCTGATACCCGAGACTCTGTCCTGTAGGGATAAGGGGGTGCAGAGATTTTCTTCAAAGTTTTGGAGCCAAGAAGACACTCTCCACAGTTGGTGTATCCGTATCCGGGCAATACATTGCTGCTAAGCTGTTAAAATATGATGCTGGGACACCTTGAATCACCTTCCTCCACATAGCCTGTGTACACAGGACATTCCCTGGATCTTTGGAGACCTCATCATCATCAAGATCACTGTAGATGACTTCTAGCACCGCTAATTCTCTCAGGTATTACATGCCTTCATGTGCAGTAGTCCGTTTTTCTGGGGATGGATTTCCTTGAATGGGCATCTTGCCCTCACACTTGAGAGAAGCCATCTCCAGAGACTGCAAATTGCTGCCTCTTTTCCAAGTCCTCTCTCAGTTCCCGATTTCTAGCAAGGGATCCCAGCTGTTGGGCTTCTTTTCCCTTCCAGCTGCTGACAGCCCCATTATCCCATCATGGGAGCAGCCAGGCAGCAATACACTCACCTGGCTGGTGGCTGCAATCTTTTCACATGTCTCAAAGTTCTGCTGAGGTCAGGGACCGGGTAATTTCCTCTTCCTGTTTGAGCTGTCTGACTTCTTCCTCCAATTCCTTTGTTGAAGAACCAGATTCTTGATCAGAACTTTCCTCCTCTTCCTCCTCTCTTACTAATCGAGGATATGGACCCACTGCTTTCCTTGTCCACTGTTTTTTGTTTTTTTACTAGTGGGGCAATTACTGTAGTTGTTGTTGTTTGGGTCCCTACCTCAACCATATTGTCCTCAGAGGAAGTCTGGGTCCCTGCCACAGCCACAGTCTTCTGAGAGTACTGAACTGTGGCTCGATAGGCACAGGCCAGACCCCAGTACAGGGGGTCTCCAAAAAAAGACATTAAAAAATCAACTGTATAAAGTGCAGTTGACCTACCCATCAAAGCAGGACTGTGGATGAACACTGAACAGAGGAGGATATATGGCTTTTAGAGAACCACCTGAATTCTTCTGACCCTAGTAAGAAATATTCCAGGTTGAAGGAACATTCTGGCAAATTTTAATGTTCTTTTCATTCATTAGAATGCTGCATTAGGATACAGAAATACTAATTTCTATAACATAAAATCTAATTTCCCCCAGGTGAAATCCCCCTCCATTAATCAGTAAAATCTACATGAAGATGTTAACCTTAGTTCTAAGTAGTCTGAAAAAATATTCCAAGAAGGTCCCTGTATACACTAATCTAGTCAGTATACAGGTTGATTTTTTTTTTTGTGCTAGTCCATTCAAACATGCTACATGCAATTTTTAACTTATCAGCTAACCACAGGTAGATTATTAAACTTATTTTAAAGTGGAAATTAAAAATCTTATGTCATAGTTCATGGACTTAAGAAATTCTTTTGTCAGCCACTCTGCTGGGATATCTATAAAGGGTGAAAAAGAATATTAACCTCTTGTTGTCATTAGATCCTGAGCATTAGAGGACCAGGATAAACATGTGAAGGGTACTACCAAACTTTGAGGCACTGAAGACACTTTTGAAAGATACTGTGTGTTTCCACCCCAGCCACAACTAACAAACTCAGTTGCTTTGGGCACAAGTTTCAGAGGAGTGAGACAATGTGAGAGAAACAACTCTACAGGCACCAAGGTCAGTGAAGAAGGAGGGGGAGGAGGTGCTCAAGATGCCAGAGAAGAGAGTCTTCCCTTGCAGCTCGTGAGGAAGAACACGGTGAGGCAGGCTGTCCCCCTGCAGTCCATGGAGGTACACAGCAGAGCAGATATCCACCTGTAGCCCATAGAAGGGACCCTACACCAGAGCAGGTGGATGCCTGAAGGAGGCTGTGAGCCCATGGGGAGCCCACACTGGAGCAGGCTCCTGCCAGGACCTGTGGACCCGTGGAGAGAGGAGCCCCTGCCAGAACAGGTTTGCTGGCAGGGCTTGTGGAGCACTGTCACCTGTGAGAGGGACTTCATGGTGGAGCAGGGAAGAGTGTGAGGAGTCCTCGCCCTGAGGGACAAGGAGTGGCAGAGACCATCTGTGATGAACTGACCGCAATGCCCATTCCCTGTCCCCCTGTGCCACTTGGGGGGAGGAGGTAGAGAAAAGGGAGTGAAGATGAGCCCGGGAAGAAGGGAGGGGTGGGAGGAAGGTGTTTTAAGATTTAGTTTTATTTTTGCGTTATCCTATTCTGATTTGATTGGTGATGAATTAAACTCCCTTTTCTCCCCAAGTTCAGTCTGTTTTGTCCATGACAGTAAATGGTGAGTGATCTCTCCCTGTCCTTGTCTCGACCCTTGAGCCTTTCATCATATTTCCTCTCCCCTGTCCAGCTGAGCATGGGGAGTGATAGAGTGGTTTTGGTGGGCACCTGGCATTTATCCAGGCCAAACCAAAACATATACTGTCTCTGATTTACTTATTGGAAACAGATTTAAAGCTATATTAGCCAAAGTCATAAGGTCTAATTGATAATATTAAGGGTATTTATTTAAACTAGAAGGTGGAAATCTTACATTATGGAGTAGCAAAATGAAGAGGGGCAGACCCATGGTAAACTCAACCCATTGTCTGGAGAAAGCACATACACTTCAGGAACTAGTACAGACTGTGCAACACCATCCCTGATTGTTCTCCATGTTGAGGGGGGATGAAGATTGCAGAAAAAATGGTAGCATTTTGTTACTACTGTGAAATTATGGAGCTAGAGAAAAATTCCACACCACATGTCCTAATGTAATGGTTGAAGTCTGAAGCTAGTGTTCTGCAGGTGTATACTACTGCAATATTCTAACCAAAGACTAATATTCTATTTGTGGTATATATTGTAATGTTTATCAGAATAGTTCAAGCATCGGTGAATAGTACAGACTCAGTGTGCTATGTATGTTCTCTCCTTGCGTGATTTTTTTTTTTTTCCTCCCCCCCATCGCTTAAAGAGCTCTTCCCTTTCCCCCCATCCTTTCTTGTTAGCGTCAGCTTGGCTGTTCTTATATTTGGATGGGATGGGAGTTGAAACACTCTATTGGGTCATTTAAGTTAGAAGCAGAATTATTGAACCATCTAGTGTCCCGGTTCAAAGCAGGGTGGCAAGAAACTGAGTGGCAGATGCTCTCTGTTAACCTCCACCCTCCCACCAGAGGAAGGGAAAAGGAGGAAAAGGGAGAGAGACTTGAAATTGAATATAAAAAGTTTTACTAATAATACTAATAGTAAGCGAAAGAATGCAAAATACACAAAACTGATACTGAGTTTTCCCGAGGTGTGTGCTGGGGCACTGGCATCCCACCAGCAGCTGCCAGGAAACACCAGGAAGTCCTGGACTGGCCTCAGCAGCAGACAGGAACTGGACTCAGGAGTGCACGTATCGGAATCTGGATCAGGATTGCAGGCAGAACAACGAGCAGGATCCTCTTCAGAAGGTGGCCATAGACAAAGAGAGCGAGACCCTTGTGATCCCCCAGCTTTAAACTGAGTATGACGTGCATGGCGTGGAATACTTAGTTGGTCAATATCAGGTCACCTGTCCTGTCCACCCCTCCCTGCGTCTACGACCCCTTCTGACTACTCACTTGTGGGGCCTAAGAGGTCTATTGGTGACCTTGGCGGCGATGGTAGTAATTCTAAACAGGGGCCTTTTTCTGCATTCCTTTCCTACTGTTAGCTCAGTGTAACTATAAACATCAAGTGTTATCAGCTTTGGAGCGGACAGTGTCTGTAAAATATGCGGCCAGCTTCAGAAAAATGCAGTTACTTAGAAGAACTTAGCTGTAAGGAAGATTCACTAAAAGAAAATTGGTTCTGTTTTAACCAAAACCAGGACATCTGGCAATGTGTTATCTGAATAAATGACTTGCATCTTGTGTTAATTCTTCTGAGCACTAAGTTATATGAAGAAAACATGCATCATACCTGAAAGTAAATGAGGTAAAATCTCTTTCCACTGTGTAGTCAAAGTGCTGAAGTACATACAGCTTGACTTTCCCCTGGCAGTTACTGATCTAGTTTACTTGTAGAACTGACTGCAGAACAGGGCTCTTCATATATGTTGTAATCCTCTTTTGACCTTGTAATGTAATTGGCTGGCAGACTATGAGATTTTTTTAAATGGTCGAGCAATGGGCTCTGGCAATAGAACTGAGCACAGTCTGAATCTGGTGCTTCTTTTCTACACTGAGTTATAGACCAGCTTCATTGAAATCTGATCACTTAAACAAGTTAATGATTTCCCCCACTTATCAGAGCAAAGAACAACCTGTGGTGCATTTAAAATATTTGTTAGTTGACAGCATTCTCTGTGTCCTAAATGCTTAGAAAATTGGTTGGAAACAACTTGTCTAACAAAGCACCCTCTCATTTACTCTACTTCACATAACTGAAAAAAAAAAAAGGGGGGGGGGAGGGAAGCCCAAACCATTTCTCTTATAAACCATTTAATACGGTTTATGATAGCAATAATCTCCTTTAAATTGGTTATATTACTGTAGTTTGTTATGGTGTTAACTGCCCTTGTCTTCAGCTTGGTCCATTAACTGAAAATCCAGCAATTAACTGATAATGGGATGATTTCTTCAGGATTATTACCTGATTCTTAGTTTGGAGATTAATATTCTTGACGGATAGTGAAACAGTGACAAAACGTAATCAGAAATTCCCAGTTCAGCTTTTATATGGTAGTGATCTATTTAGATGAGATGTCTCTGATGCTTGCATGTAGTTTATTTCATTGTCTTTGTCACCAAAGATAGAAACATACAAGCAGCACCTGTCTTCATAAAAAATAACACTTGTTGGCCCAGATATTCAGCAGCAGCAGATGAGAGACAAGGAAGGTGATGTTTAATGTGACAGTCTAATAATGGAGACTTAAAGCTTGATCCTCACTATTCTACTCAGTGGGAATTTTGCCTATGGATTCAGCGGAAAAAGGTTCAAAGACAAAAAGACAAGGAGAAAATCACATTACATCTTTTTGAAGATACCCAGTAGATGTGAAGCGGGGGGAGGGGGGGAATCATAAGCAAAAGGCTATTCCAGCTAGTGTAGTCTACATCTTTATAAAGAAAAAAATATATTATTTGTTGAATTGATAGGACTATTCACTTCAGAGTATGGAAATCCTACAAGAATTCCCCAAAATTTGTCCTTAGCATACTTCTGTGACCCATATTTTCAGTCCCCAAAGTCACCTTTTTCTTTGAGTAATACAATGCCAAATCTGAGGGAGATTAATTATTAGTTATTCAGCATTATTAATTAACCCTGCAATCCACTCCAACAAAATGTACTGTTATTACTAAAATATTTGGTGTTAGCTCTGGAAATACTTTACTGCTTCCTCCTATTCCATTGCACTTAAGGGTTTTCTTCTCACACCTGTCTTAAATATTTTCAGTCCATCTGCCAGGAATTGTCAGCCAAAATGATACAGATTTATACAGTATCAGGAGGCTATATGAACAACCTTTAAAATATACTCACAATAGCTTCTAGCTGTGATTATTTGAGCTGAGGCATGCATTCTGTAGTATGTGTTTCCCAGTGTGAAGAAAGCTGAGAAAATCCTTTTCCCTGCTTTATGCCTGTATTTTTAGGTGCCTATATTTTGATTACCTTTTCTCTGAGACTAAAGACTCTGGCAAACAATTTGCAAATGGAATGGCAAAATAAGAATATCTGCAAATACCAACATATCCCACAGGCAAGTATCTATTCCTCTTTGCAAGTATTTGAGAGAAAGGCTTGTCTGGCCACACACACTGAGACTAGAAAGATCAGCTTGATAGAGCAGGGAGAGGAAAGCATTTCCAACCTGCAAGTTCCTGTGGAGAAACCACGTGTACGTTCTTGTTTAAAAATAAGGGACTGCCTATTAAATGCATGGCTTTCCTTCAGTGATACGCAGAAATGTGGAGGAAAGTGCTTTCCCTGATGAAAGCAACCTGTTGTGTTAAGTTAAAGTCAACAGGTGGAGCCTGGTTGAAAACTTCAGAACTGGTGACATATCTAGGCCTAGGGATAAATTATCTGAATCCATCTTTTCAAAATTTATGCAGTGTTGCTTTTACCCTCATTTGAGATTCATGAATGAAAAACGTTTGTATAACACCAATCCTGGAACTTTAGCAAGCGTAAATTTAAAAAGATAGTCATAAATGCACTTGAAATTAAAATAGGTGAGGTTTATATCTAAATTAGAAGTCTTAAGTTTGGTTTACTGTGTTTAGTTTTGGTTGTCTCACTGGCAACTCACCTTGCACCCACCAGTAGTTACTCAGTCTGCTGAAGGGTATAATAACACAAATTCTCATGACTCCAAGGACCTGTGAATTGCTACTGCTCTTTTGTACTTGTTCCCTTGGAGTGTGTGAGGTGGCCTCCTTCAGTTATTCTCTATTGTGTCATTTTTAATGCTAGACAAAATCAGAAAAGAGATGTAATGAAAGCTTTTAGAGCACAAAATGGACCATGCTTAGCCTGATGAGGAGCAATATCTATTTTTTCTCTTTTTTGCTGTTCTTCTGTATAAGTAATTTTATCAATTGTACTTCAGAATGAAAAGGAGAAAATATTTGCAACAATACAGAGGAAAACACCTTGTGTCCCTGTTCAGCTCTTACCTTTCTACAGGTCACTTCTGTTATAAAAAGTTAGAAAACTAGAAAAATTATTAAAATTATTAAAATCAACATGGATTATTTTTCAATTTAATGTCACAGTTCTTGAATGAGATATATAGTAAGTCTAGTTTACTATTTAAGCACTTTGTATTTATTCCTTATTTGATTTAAGACTGTGGTCTATTTCTGCCTGGTTGGTTATCAATCTTTTTCACAAATGGTATTTATGATATATGATAATACAGTATATATTTCTATAATATGAAGAGAAAATACTGTTCATTTTGTAATGAATTCAGTTTCATCAACAAATTAGCCTGTGCAGCCTCCAAGTAGAACAGTCCACTTGTGTTTCATTTCTTCCAAAATGGCAAAACTAGAAAAACCTTAAAATATAATTCACTATCAATTTTTTTCTAATTTAAATTCTAAAGTTAATAAGCAAATTTTCAAGGACAAGTACTTTTGTGAATTTGTGCCTTGAGAAAAACATTTAGGACATACAATAGATATCACAGAACGTTAGGGGATGGAAGTGACCTCTGTGGGTCATCTAGTCCAACCCTCCTGCCGAAGCAGGGTCACCTACAGCAGGCTGCACAGGACCCTGTCCAGGTGGGTCTTGAATATTTCCAGAGAAGAAGAATCCACAACCTCCCTGGGCAGCCTGTTCCAGTGCTCCGTCACCCTCAGAGGGAAGAAGTTCTTCCTCATGTTCAGCTGGAGTTTCCTGTACTTCAGTTTTTGCCCATTTCCCCTTGTCCTGTCGTTGGGCCCCATCCTCCTGACACTCACCCTTCAGATATTTATAAGCATTTATAAGGTCCCCTCTCAGCCTTCTATTCTTCAGGCTAAACAAGCCCAGCTCCCTCAGCCTTCCCTCATAGGAGAGATGCTCCAGTTCCCTCACCATCCTCGTAGCCCTCCTCTGGACTCCCTCCAGTAGCTCCTCATCTTTCTGGAACTGGGGAGCCCAGAACTGGACAGAGTACTCCAGATGGGGCCTCACTAGGGCAGAGTAGAGGGGGAGGACAACCTCCCTTGACCTGCTGGCCACACTCTTCTTGATGCACCCCAGGATCCCATTAGCTTTCTTGGCAGCCAGGACACACTGCTGGCTCATGGTTAACCTGTCGTCCACCAGGACACCCAGGTCCCTCTCCATGGAGCTGCTCTCCAGCACGTCCACCCCGAGCCTGTACTGATGCATGGGGTTGTTCCTCCCCAGGTGCAGGACCCTGCACTTGCCCTTGCAAAGTAACAATTGCCACTGCCACAGTCTCTGCATTAAAGCTGACGTAAATTAATTTGCTAAGTTTGTATGTTGTAAAGGACTGTGATTGTTTAACTTGAACTCTCAGATCAGCTTCTCAGCACAGTACTATCAACTCCAGTTTCCACTGAGGGTGTACGTGGTCTATTTTTTACAAGAGTTTGTTAATTTCCAAGATTTCAATTCTGTTAATCAGTGGGATTTTATTTTGAGGTGGTTTTGCTATAATCAAGAAATCAGACAGAAACAAATGCATCCATTTATGTGGAATGCCAGCACTACAGTGGTGTTCTGTGCATTTTTACCAATGAAGTACATAACTGAGTTTCTCCTAAGGTATCCCATTTCCTCAGTAGTTGTTTCACTGGCTGACTTTGGGATTCAGTCACGAGAGCTCTTCAGATAGAAGCTGAGATGAGCTACATTTCCACAATAAAGTAGATGCTTGATTGTTGATTAAACCCCTGTGGCACTGGGGACATGACACAAATACAGACTTATCCAGCAGTGTCCATACTAAGTGATCCTATTCAGTCCTTAGCAGAGTTACCGTTTGCTAAGTGTGGGTAACTATTCATTTAACTAGCACTTCCTTATGGTCAAGGGATCATATATTTGGTATCACAATAACAGGTGTTTGCCTCTGATCTTCTGATGGATAGCAACCAAAGTAATGAAAAGTACTGTATGTTCTTTTATGCATATAGTTTTCAATGTTGTTATGGTTGAAAAATCTTACTTGAAAGAAGACTAAATCATACTTTTAAAGCTATGTATGTCTGTCTATGCTTACTGTGTGTTTATCTATATTCTGTGCTGCATAGAGAATCTATCCAAATTAAAGACTGAGGGCATGTATTATTTCCTTAAACCTACTGTATTCAAGAAGCTATGCTGCGTGTGTCAGCAAATAAGAATCTTGAAGTATACTGCCTACCTAAATTATAAATAGTATGTTTGTGTCAACTTCTTTTGTATTGAGCAAGAGTCTCCCAGGGTTATGTTTGTCTAATTGTCTGGAAGCAGAGATAAAGATACAGGGGATTATATGATTTACTGTGGTGTATTAGGCTTAGCCAGGTCCTGAGCTGGCCACTTATTGATACTTTAGCTTAGTGATTTTCATTCATATAGAATTTGCCCTTTATGTGCTTTTCTTTCTTCTCAAGAATATGTGTAAATAATTGAACAAACTTTAGGACACTGCCTTTCTTTTAAACTTTGTAGAAGAGAATATGTAAATTATGTTCTTATTTGAATTCTCTCCTTGTTTGTATTCAGGTGCTGCCCCCATATACTGAAGTCAAGGCACAGTGTCAGGGTTAATAGTGGAGAGCATTAATAGATGGTGCACATAGCGTGATACCCCAGCTGCACACAAACACGCAAGTGAAAAGCCCCTAAAGCCCTGCCTGACTTCATCATCCAAACTGGCTGAGCATTCTACCTCTTGAATGGATCAGCTAGGAACCAATAAATCCACTCTTACTCTGGTGTCAGCACTTTGATCAAATTGTTATTTGTTCTTAGATACCTCATGCTAGATCCAATAAGTAGTTTGCAGTGGATTACTTGATCAGCTGTAGTTAGTGATGAAGGCTGCTTTGTCATGTGGCAGCTAGTAGTATGACACCATCTGCCTTTCTAACTGATACAGATGGCTTATATAAATTTCAAGACACACTAATGAAGCTGCTGTGGCTCTTCCTAAAAGCCCATTAGATACATAGATCAAAACTCTTAGCAACTGGGAGCGTCAAAAAGGTTGGAAACCGTCATTTGGTGCTTTCAGAGGATTTGACATGGGATGTCTTTTGGGGGTTGGCAAACCCCCTATTCCTGTAGCTTAATATGAGACCTTATATTTGTCATTCTAAGTTTGAAGTTATTATAATTAAAAAATAAAATCCATTGAATTTATATACTTTTTCTGTCTTATGGTGGGTTCCAACATAAAGGTATGTAGAGGAGAAAGAGCAATATTTTGGAATAGGAGAGCTTTGCTTCTCTTTTTACAAATACAGATGAACAGACGAGACCTGCTGCTCCAGCTGAATGCACATAAATCTATGGGGCCTGATGGCATGCATCCCAGGGTACTGAAAGAACTGCCCAATGTCGTTGCGGGACCTCTCTTCCTTATTTTTCAACGGTTTTGGGAGTCTGGAGAGGTCCCAGTTGACTGGGCTCTGGCAAATGTTGTCCCAATTTTCAGGAAGGGCAAGATGGAAGACCTTGGTAATTAGATACCTGTCAGTCTTGCTTCAGTGCTTGATAAAATTATGGAGAAGGTTATTTTTGGAGTTACTGAAAAAACATGAGAGACAATGCAGTCATTGGTCACAGCCAGCATGGGTTCATGAGGGGAAAGCTCTGCTTATCAAACTTCATTTGCTTTTATGACAAGGTCACCCATCTAGTTGACCAAGGGAAGCCAGTAGATGTGGTGGTTTTGGATTTTAGCAAATCTTTTGAGACTGTCTCTTACCAATTGGCTGATGGGTCAGGATCAAAGAGTTCTAGTAAATGAAGTTGCATCAGGCTGGTGGCTAGTCACCAGTGGGGTTCTCCAGGGTACAGTTTTAGGGCCAGTGCTCTTTAATGTTTTTGTAAATGATCTGGATGCAGGAATTGAATGTACATTGTTTGCTGATGATAGTAAACTAGGAGAAGCTGTGGACTCCCTTGAGGGTAGAAAGGTCTTACAGAGAGATCTGGATATACTAGTGAGCTGGGCAGTCATCAACTGTATGAAATCTAACAAGAGCAAGCGCCAGATTCTCCATCTGGGATGAGACAATCCTGGTTATAAATACAAACTGGGGGACAAGAGGCTGGAGAGCAGCTCCACAGAAAGAGATCTGGCGGTTTGGGTTGATGGCAAGTTGAATATGGTTAAGTTTTAAGGTAGTCCTGTGAGAAGCCTGGAGTTAGACTCGATCCTTATGGGTCCCTTCTAACTTGAGATATTCTATGATTCTATTTATCTTCTGAAGAACTACTGGCAGTGTAGAACAGTTGCATCGCATTCCAGTTCTGTGAAGTTGTAAAGGAAGGCGTATTTGAGAGAAACCTATGGTTGCATATATGCAATGTATTTGAGAAATATATATAAATATCACTTTTCTTGTAGTTTGTCTGAAACATCAGTGATGAATGAGAGGCTTGCAAAACAAGGCACACTTAAATTCAAGTGCTCCCTAAGTCATTGAAGAAATCTATATATTTGGAGACTTATAGGTTTGTCTCAAAGAAAGTGAAGCAGAGGATTTTAAAAATTTCTCCAATTTTTTAATATAATGAATATTTATAATGCAAACCTGTCATATTAAACGTCTCTCTGCCAGATACAGTAAGTAGATTTTTCATACAATGAATTTAACCAGAGTTCTATCCGACAGAGAAACTAGAGTTGGTTATAATCAACACCTCTCTGATTACTTTTCCACTTTTGTCATGTTTTAATGCCCCAAAACATAAAGTATTGTTTTGGTAAGAAGAGGTTTGAGATTACATACAGGACTCAGACATATACTGACTCTTTGATTAAAGAACATGTTCAGTCTTGCCTTGAAAGTGAAATGAAAGCAACTGTTTGTCAGTGGCAGAGCAAAGAAGTCATGTGTGGGAAACTGACCAAGCAAAATGCTCCGTGTGTCTCTCTTTGTGGACGCTAATTACACCGTATCACTCATGGCCAGAACTATCAGAACTGGGGACATAAAATTAACTTGATATAGTTCTTCAAAAGCCTATAAAGACCCGTTTCTGACTGAAATAAATAGGGTTGTCATTGATTATCAACAGTTTGTTAAGGTGTATGAACGAGGCTTCACAATATTCTGAGGGAGGTACATAATTTCCCTTCTTTGCAGGAGGATTGAACAGTCTTGTTTATTTGGACTGTGTGCCCAGATGTATAGGAAGTTGTGATGTTTAATGTCACAGGGATAGCAAAAAGTACATGTGGATGTTAAGACAAAATAGCATTTAAACTATTACCCTCAGTCAGATCTAGTCATGTTCAGTGAAGCAAGGGTGCGGAGGCCAGAATCTTTGTGAAGAGGTTTGTTTGGGTTTTTCTTCTGGCTTTTTAACCTTCTCAGACCTTCATCTCAAGCTGCTTGGCAAAATATTTATTATCATAAGTTCTGGCTGTTATTACTTACCTATATTGATGCTAATCCATGAAATGCGAACATAAAATAAATAAAGGCTTACCAAGGAAAAACCTCACTCACTTGATTTATCAGCTTGGACAATAACAGTCAGAAATAAAGATAATAAACTTTCTTTGTTTCAACAAAGAAAGAGCTAAAATAAACTTCTCTAAGTTTTTTGCATTATTACTATTTTCAAAGAACTTTACATATCAGTGATACTAATGGCAAAAGAAGGGAAATATCTTGACTATTTTATTTCCAGCATGTCATCAGATTATATAGGAAGACTGCCCTGAAAAATAATACTCTTAGTGTAATGCTGCCTCAATCAGTTTATTTTTATGAGCTCTTACAAACTGATATGATGACATTTTATTGTTTTAAAAAATATTCAGAAACTAAAATGATCTATAATTGAGCAACTGTGTAGAAATATAAGTGTTTATTTTGCAGGCTACCTTGGGTCCTTTGATAGCTCTAATTTGGACTGAAGTTGTAGAAGTTTTTTGCAGCGGTGTTAAGAGTAAAATTCATCCTTCTCTCCCTCCTTTCAGCACAGACACTACAATGTTTACTATAATATAGGTACATGCGCCCTTCAATACTGTATTCCCCCCCCGCCCCGCCCAAGAAATCTCAAGTTTCCTGAGTGGATGCAGTGATTTGAACCAATTAAGTAATTTTGAAATAATATAGGGATACATGTGCCTGTTTTCTTTTTGTCTTTTAACCCAATGGATAATCTGAAATATATTAGCATCAGTAAACACTATCGAAAGGTAACACTATAGAGATATTTACTCCTCCCATCCTACTAGATTGTGTCTGCTTCTACTATGCAACTCTATGCTGAAGTCAAGAAGATAAAGCAATTGTATTTGTCTACTCCAAAATAATTGACTGCCACACATAGGGGAAACAAGATAAGGAGATCTGTGTATTTATATCCCATACTACAAAGTATATACATTAGAATTTTAACATTAAAAGAACTTGCAATGAATTATTCATATTTATCAGTCCTGTTCTAATTAAAACTACTTAGTATTAGACATTGACATGAAAGGCCAAACTAGCTCTGTCTAGCTGTTAAAATAAATTTTTTAGCATTCCGTGTATGTGGGTGTCTCATGCTGAGAACTTGTGTGCTAAAAGAATTAGTAACAACAAAACCAAAGGAAATTAGTGCATAATGTCCCAAATGAAGAATATTTTAAGACTCTATGTTAGAGCCTTATATGTTGACCAAGAATGTTCTTTAATTTATTTAACTTCACAAAGCTATTGTGAGGATAAATGGTTTCAAGACTGTTTTTTTCAGAGGGGGCATTAACAGACAGAGTAATTAAGATCCAGATTTCATAAAGTACTTGGTTCCCAAACACTGTAGTGGTGCAGGTCCTGCAGTATTAAGGGACACTATTTGGCATGAAACTGCATGATAGAGTAGAAAACCTATTTGCTGCAGAGTGGTAAACAGCTTGGCTCTTACACTTCCTACTGAGTGCAGTGGCTGCATTAAAGAGGGTAGATCCTTAAAGGCAATGCTTACATTTAGGGTACTGACACTCATCACCTGAATCATCTGGAGTCAATGTGCTCAGCCTGCCCACTGCCTTAGCTTCTGCCCCTGTGAAGAAGAAATTATGATCATAATATGGACAACAATGTGAAGTTATCTCTTCAGTCTTGTTAAGGGCTTTCTCCAGTGCTCATGCAATCATGTGAAATTTGGAAAGCTGTTAAGCTGTTCTCCCCCTCAACACCTCATTTCCAGCCCGTTCTTACTGACCAGGACTGGTTTGTACCATTGGCCAGTTGAACTGCTTTGCTTTTGCTCATGAACATCATTGTTTCAATTTTTTTTTTCTCTCCCAGATAAAGTATGTTTATTCTGGCAAAAGTTCAGACTTGCCTGAGTCCATGTCAATGTAGGGCGTCTCAAGCTTTCCTCAAACCGTTGTTTGTAGTCTCTCTGCCACTTTAGAGAGCAGAACCTTTTTTTTTTTTTGTAATAGAAGATCATTTCAAAAAATTGCTTTGAAATTTGCTAAGATTATGATTTAAAGTCTTATAATCTTCTGAGGTCCTTGAGAAATAGGCCAGTTTCTGATCACTCTTGAGCAGTTGCCAACTTGCCAGAAATATAGGGAGAAGGATAGGATGTGTCTGCTTTTCTAATTAGCTTTTTTCATGTAGTAACTTTCATAACCTTCTTTTTAAGTGACAAAAAATTAAGCTGCTTAAAACATGTATAATTTCCACTGGGTTTTATATCATTTCTTTGTTGAATTATTTAAAAAATATAGGGAATAGTTAAACTAAACTGATGTAAACTACAGTGGAAATCATATGTCTTTTTGGAAGATAGCTTTAAAAACTGATAGGAGAAAAAAGGTAATTTAAAGTTCTGAAACTCCTGTAGAGAGACCTGATTTGAGTAAACTTAAATAATCTACTGTCAGCAAGTGGTTGCTAAAATATACTTTGACCATGGCACTGTAGAACAGAATGCTTTATTTTTCATGATTTATTTAAATGGGCTTTAATTGCAGTTTATGTACCTGGATCTGGATTTGTGTGTTATTTATGCAATACATTGTCAAAAGAATGTCTTCAAGCCAGCAGAAACAGCCTTAAATTCCTTTCTTGAGCATCTTTTAGGGTTTAAAATTTGGCATTACCATGTTAGAAAAAAATCTAATGGTCTCGCTAGGGACACTATCCTGTCGCCGACAGCAAGATCACATGTGCACGTGAAAGCAGCTATTACAGTTTTAAGGTGTTACTTTCCAGTGAACTTTTTCACTATTTCACAACTAGAAATTACTGTGCTAATGTCTGAATTGGCATGGTTAATGCCATGAATATTCCTTTATCTATCGTACTGGAAAATCGGTTGTGAAATACAAATAAGCTTCAGCTCCAGTTGAAGTCAAAAGGGTGACTTTGTGCAGAAATGCATGAGCATTGCCATTGGTGCATCTGGGCATTGATAACCTCTAGTTTAAAACTGAGGATAACCAACTGAGAAACGGTACAGTCCAAAGTCAATGCAGATGTTTCTGCAGCGGTGGTGAGAGCAAGCCTAGATGGTGGCTGCAGCCAGGTAACCCAGAAGTAGCAGAATTAATCTGGAAGCAGATTCCCCTTTGAGCCACAGAAATGTATCTGGCATATTGCCTTGCTTGTGGATTACATCATTGACAAACTAATGCATATATTTTCATTACTGTAGTATTCCTGTCATTTCTATATACAAGTTTTCCTGTGGCATCCTCATAATTAATGTGCACGATCTGGGGGGAAATGTCTAAATGTCTATCTTTCATCTTACTGTTTTAAGAATAAATCCTGCCTTGCTGTCTCTGCACTCACGCATGCAATTATGTTGTTGGATCCAACTCCATTTCTTCCCGAAGCTGTGAGAAGGGGAATTTCTCAATTTTGACCATTTGTGAACTTCTAGTCTACCAGAAAGGTGTACTTTCCCACTAAGGAACGTCTCTTTCTGTCCATGGTTGCAAGTAGACGCGGGCATTCAGTTAGTGTGTTAAATATTTTCCTCCACCCATTTAAAAAAATAAATTTAGCAGCCTGCATTTGATGATGTGTCAAGAAAGATGCACCCAAACCTAGCAACTTCAGTCTTCAGTAAGCAGAATAATAGAAATCTAGCTGAGTAAAAAAAAAAAAAAAAAGCTGAAAAATGCTGCTAAACTTTTGTGAACATTATCTTGTGCTTACTGGATGGAAGACCAGGAAAACATAGGTTTTGTATTGACTTTTAAGCATTAGTGAAGTATCTAAACAAAGATAGCGAAGAAATTTTTCAGTTAGTTTAAACAGAGAGCTTTCTAGAATTAAAAAGGCAGTGAACTCATCTGAGAAGATTATATGTGCTCCAGTGTTGATGAGATCCAATACGAAAAATGTATTTTGGATATGACAATATGATTAAAATACATCTATTTAAATGCTGTAAGCAAAAGCCAGCAGAATGAGCCTGTGGAAATGATATAAATATTCCTTCAAGGGTTCCAGATGAAAGGTGCCACATTTCTTAATCTACTAGATTCATTTATCTTTCAGTAAAAAGAAGAATAAATAGACCCACATGCACTTAATCACTGGATATAAATCTGCTCAGACTACTGCTGACCTTAATTGGTACTGTTTTTATGAAATTATATGAATAAACATGAGAATCTTGTTCTACTACTCAAGGGAGGAACTACCAGCATAAATTCTAGTGGGTCACATCTGAGGAAATATCCACAGTGAAGGCAGAGGTTGAAATGGAGGAAGAGACTGGAGAGAGTGAGTAAACATCCACTGCTTTCACTGCTGTTGTGCATCTTGTAAGATTGAGTCAAGGAATTCAGTTTCTGGGGTTGTTATTTCCAAATTGTTAAAAGTAAATAAACAGGAAAAACTACCGCTGTTAGGCATTAACACACAGAAAATGCTTTGTCATGTTTGTGCACAGTTATGTAGCTTTTCTGCCCTGGCTTTGCTCCACTGGTTAGTACAGCGCATCTTTACAAACAATATGAATAGAAATGCTTTTACTTTCCCAAGATCTTGCTAAAGGTACTTTTTTCCTTTTCAACATCTGCTTGATTGGAATGTGACCTCAACATTCCAGTACCTCACACTCTCTCCTGGTGTGTTTTGGTTGCATTAGGCAAAAGCAGTTGCAGGAGGTGTATTTCTCAGTGATGAGGTGTGGTGCAGTTTCTCGGAGGAGAGTGAAAGAGCAGAAGCAGCCAGTTTCTACTGACACTGTGACCCTTTACATATGCCGGCCTCATTCCCAGCCCTTTTGCAGCTGGAGTGCAGCAGCACACAATAGCGCTGGAACGTCTCCTGTGGGAGTTCCATAAAAGTATAAAGGGGTAGGAAAACAACAAAAGATAATGTAAACTGTGTGCTGGGGTATTAAATGAATCCTCTGAAATGGGAGCATTGCCAGTAACAATGTTATTCAATCAGCTGTCAGTCTTTGTAAAGAGGGCAATTATTATTTGTATGTATGTTGGCACCTGAGGAAAATCTGAACAGATAAAAAGGTATGCATTTGTTGATACAACATGTGAATAGGTCAGTCTTCACATAAATATTGTGCCTCTTGGCTGGTAGGAACAGTTAAATTGTCATAGTAAATAAAAATATCTTCTACAGTGTTTACTCAGCAGTTTGATCAAAATGTTGGTAATTTTATGTTTTCTTGTGCCGTTTCATTTCTCCATTTCTCATAGCTACCAAATATTCAAACTAACATTTCAAGCTCCAGTCCAATACTGAAGATGATAAAAAGATGTTAGTAAATTCAACTGTTTTGCTTGCAGTGGTTTACATGATTTAGATCTGGGTACTTAACAGTTTTTACATGTTATGTGTCTGCCCAGTTCTGCAGACAGCTTTCCTGTCAAGGTAAACTGGGCTTCAATGTGTGAAAAGGCTGGTACTGACATAGCACATCATCCCACTGGTTTAGGTATTTAGAATTTGGATAACAATGATTTTTCTCTGATCTAAAATGTTGAAGAACTTCTGTTACGAGAAAATACTGACTTGTTTTCTTTCTTTTTTCTATTAGAGGTTGTGGAATAATTTGGAAAGTTGATCCTACAGCTTGCTTATCCATTTCTAGGCTAGCTATATCCACATACTTTGACACTTGAACAAAATCACACAAAGTGGTTCCAACTTTACCCTTGGCAGATGGAATGGAGCAATGTTGTGATGCAAACAACTTCCTTAAATTCATATGGTACAAAAAGATTTACTTTTACTTTCCTTCACAGAAGGGACAAATTCCCATTTCCATTTCAGCAACTCCTGCTTAACATACTCCCACCGAATAGTATTCAATTTATGTATGACTGCTCAGTATTTCTTAAAGTCCCACTATGTTTTTTCTATGTATGTGTAAATGGGAATGCTCTTCACAGAGTTTTGAGTTCCAAACGACTGTTACTGACATGTAGTATGATACTTAGTTTATGATGTATCTCTATTGCTTGAAAAATATTTCTGCTTTTATCAGCTCAGTGAACCCTACTCTGACTGAAATTTTGCCCTTAGAGTGTATGTAACAATATTGAGACATATTATTTATAACACTATGAATGGCCAAACCCTTATTAAAAGTAATGGCTGAATCTGCTTCTTTATTATAGTGATTAACAGTAGAATAATTTGTGAATATGTCAATCCTGATATGCAGTGGGTCAGAAAATGTATCTTATTGAAATACATGAATTTGACTTTTGTATACGGAGTTCTGTTATGTGGTCTTTTCAGAAAATGTCAGTGAGCTGGCTTTTAACCAAATCATTTCATAGGAACTCTAATGTAGGATGTTTGCAAGGTTACATTAAAACTAGCCTTTTCTCTTATTTGCTGAGTAGGAGTTTAGCTGTTTTTGGTGTGTTCATGCACTGTAACAGGGCAAGTTCTCTGTAAATAATATTTGCTTATTTTCTGATCTGGAAAGGCTCTTCAGTTCTAGCTGACCTTCGGATAGACCACCAGCTATAAAGTGCCACTGTAATGTTGTCACTCAGGCTGTTCAGGTTACTGCTCAGAGTTTTGTCTGCTCTTGCACACTGAAGCATTTACATAAACTTTTGGAGGTTAAGACATGCAGGGTCCTGTTTATGCCAAATGTCTCTGGAACTGCTCACCAGAAACTATTGAGCTGCATGGAAATGCCTTTCTCTGTTATAATTGTTATCAAGGAAGTAATGTGTTGGGATGGTGACTGCTGGAAACTGCAGTACTTCAGGATTTCTGGCAAATTACTTCAGCAATGGAGTGCATGAGAGACTGCAGTTGGATGACGACTCCTTGGAGTAAACTATATGAGAACAGCTAGCTGTTTTCTTGAAGCAGCTACCTAATTCTTGCAGCAGAACCTTTGAAGAGGTTAGCAGTCAGTATAGTGTATGGATGCACAGGTGTAACTTGCTTTTGGGGAGACAGCAGCGAGTGTAAATGATATTTTCTTTGAGGAGAATTTGTAGTCCAAGATTAAGATGGGGGTTTTCTTCTTAATTTTGTTCCCCTTTTCTGTCCAATGGATGCACTGGTTTGAGAAAACGTTCTTCATCTTTGGAACCTATTTCTTTAGGGCACTAGTCCTTGCTAAAAATTTCGTGAATATGGGCTATGGCTTTGCCTTGTCACAGGAAATTGTTATTCCTTGCTTATCACGGACAAATAAATCATAAGAACATTTCTCAAACAACCATTTCATATGACAAAAAGGCATTAAAGATTTGTGGATTGACAAATGCTTTTGATAAAGAACCATCTACATTTACTTGGTCTTGGCGATCAAGTTTTGCCTTATTTTGGAGAGTATCAAAGGGTGTGGATTTTTATAGATGCTATTCCTTTTGTCCTACTTTGACTTGGCCATTTCAGAATATTGGGATTCACACAGGTATGTGTCGGGAAAGAAGTGATTCTGGACTGGAGGTGTCATTCTTAAGAGTGATGCAAGTCATTATGGCTCAATGGTTGAGAGAACCCACTTGTCTCCAGATGGCTGTGTACTCTGCAAATCGCTATAGAATTTGTACTGAATAGATAAGTGGAAGACAGAATTCCCATTAAGCGTATTTTGAACTGAAGGGTTAGTCTCTTCGGCAGGTGTCAAAGACTTAACTGCAGTGCCAAGTTGATGTTTTTGCGAAATGTTTATTGGTTTAAATTTTCAGGTAAAATATCGATGTTCATGGGCTATTGCGGGGTCACTTATGTTCTCATAGTTTTAATATACTATAACTTCATTGACTTTACCCTTGGGCAAACAAGCTGCAATACATTAAAGTGATGAAAGTTCTGTGTTTAGGCTGAGATTTTAAAAGGATTTTATGGAAAATCCTTCCCATATTAAGCATTTCTCTAATAAATTCTACCCTGTGGATTTATTTTTAGTCTGAACTCCTGTTTAGCTGTCTAAAAATTTTTGCCGCTTGTTAAATTGTTCTAATAAATTTTCAGTGTTTGGATTAGCGTAACTAGATCACACAATCCTTTAATTTGTGCAAATGTGTTATAGCATTTCCACTTTGATTTCGACACTTATTTTTAGACCTTTCAGCTCTTAGATGCGAGTAATTTGTTCAGAAAATACATTAAGAATTGAAATTGATGTGGAGTCTGGAAAAATACCGTTCCATGACGCAGTGTGCAAAGGTGTCAGAACAACAAAAATCCTTTGATGGGAGGCAGGAAATATGCAGTATTATGAGGGAAAGGTTGGTTAATTCAGTAAACACTGCCAGGCTTTGACTGGCAATTGGTGTTTGTTTCTCACCTCACAGAATAGATGTAAGCTTTAAATTGTGTTATTACTCAGCAGATAGTTCAATGATTTTCATGCTTGTTCCTTTAACCTGAAATATATTCAGACTGTAAGTATTTCAAGAATCTATTAAATTCCATAAACTGACTGAAAGAAGTTTTGAGTAGTTTATATTCATCATTTGAACAGTTGGGGGATTAATTATTGTTCAGAGGAACTATGTAGTGCTCTTTCTGGTTCCTACTTCAATGATGACAACATCTGATCAAGTGTTTTGGAAGGTCTTTGCTGTGCATGTTCAGAAGGATATAAGGGCCTATTACAACCAGGGCAGCAAAGATGCACTCATGCTCTTAGTCTTGGAGATTGTTTGCTGTGTGTCAGCCGCATAGTGATATTCTACTGTAAGTACAGATGTGTCTATGTGAAAGCAAGGTAATTTATAGAGACCAAAGATAAAAACTTTGAAATATGCTTTCTGTTCACACATATGTTTGTGAAACTTTCTTCAGTTGTTTTGTTTTGTTTTGTTTTTAAACAGTAACTGCTATAGAAATAACAGGCCCAAAGAGAATGTATTAGCAGGATAACCTTGTGGGAACATTTGTGAAAAATACCCCATAGTATTTGCCCAGCTTGAAATCTTGTGCAGTTGCATATCCTGCCCAATCCGTAGCCTCCCTGTTTTATACTAAACATGAGCAAGATTTGGTCATATTTGAGATTCTGATGATGTAACCTTCTTCTGACTGCATCCTGCTAGGCTTTATCACCCATGTACTGTTTTCAAAACTTACAGGTTTATCCTAGGCTGCCTTTCCCACAGCTTCCTGTAAATAAATTGATGCTCATAAATAATTTGGTAATGGTTAGAGGGCTAACATGCTAAGATCACTGCCTTTTGCAATACTACCATTCCCTTGGATTGTTCATTGCTCTCTCTGTCAATAGTACTCATTTACTGCTCCTTAGCACAGGGTATTAGCTTTTTTTCTTATTATTTTCCTGAAGCAACATGGTGCCTATCTTTAAGTGGCACTGCTTTGAGACCAAAGCCCCTGTGTATTACTGCATTATCAGAAAGGAAACGTTGTTAAACAATCTTCTCTTTCAGAATGAAATGCAAATCTTATCTCTGATTAGAACATACCTCAATAATATATTTAAACACATGCACAGCGTTGCTACTCACATATGCAAATAAATAATTAAAGGATATTAATGATTTCGCATTAAGGTCCAATTAAGAAGCCCCTGACTGGGTCACAAATATCCTTACTCATATTCAGTGCCTTTACCCCCTAGGTTTGTTTGTTTATTTTTGAACACAACTGCAAGGAGGGAAAGTTTTACAATATGAGGCAGCTCCTTTTATGAACAGTGTAGGGTTTACTGAATGCTGATGAGCACAAAAATGTAAGATGATTGTTCCCAACCCTACAATCCACTGGGTGATGTCCATTGGGTCCACTGCTGATGTGCCCAGTAATGAAGACAAATTGAGCAGGATCTTCTGTTCATTAGCTGCATAATGGTTTACAAACAATGAGAAAAAGTTTAGAAAGTGGAATTTAAATGAACAGTATTGAGCTAGATTTGCAGTTTTGTTTAATTGAAGACCAACACAGGGTTTCCTATACAACTTCCAGAATATAAAATTTCCAGTTGAAATGAATTTTTAAACAAGCATTCTCCTGTGGTGCATATAACCCAAACACTGTATTAGAACCAGCAAATGGAACTCATTTGAAAGTCTGAACAAATGTATGAACTGTTAGTTTGTTTTAACTTCTGAAGTAAATGGGAAAAGTAAGCAAGCAGAATTATTGGTCAAAAAGAAGGTAAATTTAAAACATTCTTTTAAGTTCAGTAATCAAAGGTGATGCATGTAATACAAGCAAGGACAGATTTTTGGTGATTTTTTTCTCGGTATGATTTTGAAACTTGACATATTTCCTGTAACATGAAGTCTATAGATATCCAAAACTTGGAAATGCTACATACCTTAATGTGTTTAGGTTTGAGAATTACAAGAAAATTCAGTCTTTTTGCCTTAATCACCACAGTAATTACAATGAATATCTAGTGATGGAATATGTGTCGATAATGCTTAGAATACTGATTTAATTCCAGGCCCAAACTTTACGAAGTCTGCCTGAGCCTTTCTTTGTCTGCTTGTTAACTTCAGGGTTGTTTTTAACTGACCCAACTAGATCTGCATACAGTATAGTTACAAGAATTCTATCAAGTTGTATTTTACGTATCATCTTGTGCTTTGGTACCAGTGAATGTTTAAAAGTAGTATGCACATCAGTCAGTCACCACGACGAGACAAGGTTAGAATACCTGTTACCTAAATAAGCAGAAGTCAGTTGCCTGTATTGGCAATTTTTCCTTCAATTAATGCAACTGATGGTTTTACTTGTTTTTCATTCCTTCTTAGTCGTAATGTCAAGAAAAGAGAAAGTCTTTAAATTCTGCCAATGTGTTTGCCATGCTGGCATGCAATTCTAGGCACAAAACACATAGATCCTTTCTTGGTCTGCCATAGGTGAAAGTTGGTCATGAAAGTAACCATTTTGCCTTTCAGTTTACACATGGTGGAAGGATTTGATTGTTCAGGATAACGTTAGCCAGGGGAACCAGATTATTGAGGTAGACAGGACTAAAACAGGGAAAAGGGTCACCAGCTTTACCACCAAAGATAGAGGATAAATAGTGGCAGAAACTGGTATTCCAGGATGAAGAGCAGAGCAGTTCCGGATGCAGAGCTAAAGTAATTGGGCTTTGTGTCAGACAATTAACTTCTGGTAGCATAAACTGAAGTGACACTACTAACTCCAGAGCAAGCTAAACCAGAATTGTGTTCTTGCTAAGGGTCTGATATCCAACTGTGACAGCCATAGGAGGCTGCTACCTTTTCCCACCTGCTTGAGAGCTGCAGATATGGAGAGACAGAGTAAGGGGTCTCATCTGTCATTAATCTTCAAGTAGTGATACATTTCTTTTTCTTTCACTACTGAATTAAGCTATTGTCACTACACGTTCTGTGACTTGCCTGATAGCCCTGTCTGGGAAGTGAGGTACTATCAAATAGTAGTTCTTGTAAAGGAAGCTGTTTACACATTTGTTCTGTTCAGACACCTCTGCTCAGCAGACTGTTAAACAAAGTAGTGTATTGATTTTGAAATCACTTACTATTAGAAGCCTCAGAATGGGCTATATTGTATTGATATTTTAATATTTATTTTCCTGATCTACCTCCAAATTCCACAGAATTGCAGGTTTAAAATCTTAAACTGTTTTTTTTGTATAGTTTCTCTACAGGTACAGAATGAACATTCTGTCTTGTGTACTCCTGGGCTGCTGTTGTACTGGATATCATCTCAGTCTACTGAGGGAAAAATAAACCAAAATCTGATTGCAGTGGTTAGATAATGCATCGTTCTCCACTAAGCCCATGCATAGGGGGCTTCCCTCATTGTTATGGTGTGTGTACAGGTTAATTTATGCCAGCTTTACTGAACGTAGGTCTCTGAATCTAGAGCTCTGAAATAATAAACTGTGAAGAGGTACTTTTAAGAGAAATTTAAAAAGTGACAAGTATTTGACCTTTCTGAGATGGAACTACTTGAGACTTAAAAGCTGTTGAGAAGTTTTGCTGCCCATTGTTCTGATAAGGTGCATGTCAGTGATGTCAGTATAATATGCTGAGGAAATGTCACACATGTCTGCAATTGGCTACCTCTGGCTAGCCAAGCACAGCTGGAAACCTGGAAAACAGATGTTGCTTTCAGTCAAGCGAGGGTCAGAGCAGTCTTGGGACTGAGACATTCTAACGTCTGTATTTCTCCATCCAGAAAGGAATACTTTGGTAGTTTCAGTGGAACAGTAATTATTTTAGCAGTTTTTCTGTTTTTAAAATGTGCAGCGTTATGCCTATAGAATAGAGCAACAAAAAAGAGTTGGCATGCATCCAGGTAACATGAGACAATCGCTGAGAAAAGGGTCCAAACACAAGAATGTCATTGGCTGTGTTCAGTGAGCCACACCTGGTAACTCTGTAATACTTAACAGCATATACTAAACACTGTTTCCTACTGCCAAAAACATAAAAATTTGAAGCCACCTGGCTGAGGTCTGCTTTGTTAGCCTGACAACAGCAGTCAGTTTATGGCTCTTTATCCTAAGAGAATTCTCTGTTCTTTATATTTTCTTCTGTGCATACCATCCTCAAAGTTTGAATAGAATTGCTTCGTGACTGGCACGTAAAGAGAAGAACTTGGAAACAATGCACTGTACGGATTCCAGTGTGGGCTGCACAGAAGCTTTGAAATAGAACCAAGTCTTTGCTTCCTTGCTACAAATGTGTGGCTGTAAATCTGGACTTGGTTCTTAGAAATGAGAGTTAAGTTTCTTTCACTGCAATGAAATGGCAACAGCACATGGAGACTGAAATCTAGCAGTGGAGTTATTGCCAAAAAAGGCCTTACTCATGAAAACTAAGTAGAAATCTTCTGAGCAGCCTAGCAGTAAACCTCCTGGTAGGAAAATATTGGGTATTACCTCTACAGCTGAGAATAATAGAGAATGCAAAAAGAGCTCAAATGTTTGCACCTGAAGTTTTTGTCTCCCAACAGGGACGCATCCACCCACAAGTAGAAAACTGGAAGACCAGAATTTTCTCCTTAGAGCCTTTCTGTTAGAAATGGCAAACTGGACTATTTTAGTCATAAATGAAACAGCTTTCCCCTTTTTGTCTTTCCTTTTGTTCTTTTGTGCTTTTTTTTACTGTGCAGACAAGAAGTAAATGACAGCTTCAGTTCACTTACTCTTTCTAAATCTCTGACGGTTTTTTTAACAGCGGTTTTGTGCAGGCTTATCTGACTTACTCTTAAGCTACTTCCATAGGACGCTACTACCAATATAGCCATAGCAGTGAGAAATTGTCCTCCACATGCTCTGCTTTTTCTGCCTACAGTAGTAGTTCAAACATATCCTTTATAAACTTTTCTAGAGTTTTTTTGCCTCTAGTGAGGGTGTCCATTGCTGATGGAGGTTACTTCTATATCCTCTCCTCCACATTCCTGTCTCCCTCCCCTCCTCGTATTTGTAGTTTATTTGTGCTGCACAGTCTCAGCTAGTGTCCCATGTCCATTGTCCGTACGTCTCCATCCCCACCCCCCCCACCTTAATTGGTGCTTTATCTAGATCATTCAAATATTTAATCCTCTTTTCATGTTAGGTTGTGACATTCTTTTTCAATATTTCATCTCCCACTTTCACTCTTCTGTTTTTTGGTTTTGTCCACAAATTATACCAAAGCCATTGCTGTCTGGGTACAGGGGCCCCATTTCAGAACACCACTTACACAAGTATTGTAATCCAACCTGTTAATGCTCATGTCCCATTACCTGTTCTTAGGCCATTCCTTGAACTGGAGCTTCTGTGCACTAATTGAATCAGAACAATCATAGCAACAGCACATTGAAGGAAAGAAGACAGAAATATCATTCATAGAAGACCTTTGGAGAGGTCATCTAGTCCAAACTCCCACTCATAACAAGATAGTCTCCAACACTAGATATGGTCATTTATAGTTTTGCCTACATAAGTCTGGAAGACTTCCAAGGATGGAGATTCCCTGGCCAATGTAGATAGCTTGTTGCAGTGCCACACTAGCAGCCGCAAGAAGACATTTTTTCTAAACATATTAACTAGCTTTCTCTAGTTGCATTGTTGTTTGCCTGAGACAGAGTGTATTTATCAAAATCTTAGGTGAGTTCTGCCCTGAAACAATATAATCTGCACTAAGGTAACTATTTAACCAGAAAGTAGCAGTTTTTAAGTAGTTTAAAACAATAATTTAAAAAAAATCCAATTTTTCCAATATAAAATACTGTGCAGCCTTAATTATCTGAGTGTCATAAGAAACGGTGATTGTGGAGTGCTAAAATAGTCAAGGGAATTCTCAGTGCAATTAATAAATGCCAAGGGATATAACCCTATTTCAGATGACTGACATTATACTCTTACATGAGAAAAGAATCTTGTACATTGTAATGTACCGACACATGAAATTTGTGACAGATAAAGAGGTTCTCTGTGCAGAAGTTCCTGCCTTCAAAGTATTTTGTTTTATGAGACAAGTAACTGAGAATGTATTAGGGAAGCAAGAGATTTATTATGTTTCATCAAACATACAAAATAAAAGCATAAAGAATTGGAACTTCCAGACATTTTGATGCCTTTATAATTTCTTTTGAGACTTGCACCATGAAGGGTTTTTTAAAAGGTGCCATACTAGCAGAATTAGACAATAAAACTTCTAAGTTCAAAATGGTATTATTCTTGCAAAGTGATTTAATGTGATCTGATGGAGATAGGCCATTTATGCGGTATGTGTTCAGTTTCCACAGTTATTCAGTCCTGTTACCAGAAGGATGCCAATACGTTAATTAAGCCATTTTTGAAATGTCTGCTTGTCTTCTAGAAGCTGGCTGGATTACCTACTCATATCACATATATTACAGTGCTAAGTGGAAGTGGCTTGCGTTTACTATTGACCTGCCTGGGATTCTAGCCAATAATCAAGCAACAAAAAGCTCCACATTCCACACCAACTTTTGAAGCTGCTCCTCTCTAGAGATGAAATATTTTTAAACACTATTCAAGAAATAATTTAATTGATCTTTGAGCTTCTATTATTCCCTCTTCTCAGGAGTCAGTGACCAAAATTGACTCTATTCCCACTTCAACCATCTGCCTTTTATGTTGCGTGCATACAAACTTGTCAGCCACTGGGTTAAATTAGTGAAAGTCTGTCTGGGGTTAAAATAGCCCAGCACCGTCAAAAGTGAAGACAGATTTTGACATATTTTAGTGTGACTAGTCATATAAAAAATCAAATAGTATGAAGAGCTGATAATTAAAAAAAATGCAAGTGCTTAACTTCAAAGTATTGCACTTGACCAAACTATTGATTAGAACTTTTTGGTAGTTGCTACTGATTTGGGGTATTTACACATAAAATCCAGTGCAGGAAAATTATTTTAACTCAAATTTTTAATTTTATTGTTTGAAGCTTTAAAATACTAGTCTTCCCATGCTCCCCCACCTCCTGGTTGGATTGTTGTGATATAAATCAAATACAGATTACACTCTGAAATCTTGGGTAGTATAAACTTCAGAAAGCAGTTTTGCTTCAGAAGACTGCTTGCATTATTAATTTACTTACTCATTTTATTCATGGCTGTTTCACTTCTATTTTAATTGGATACAGAAAAAATAAAGGAAATAAGTTGCTATGTTTCAGAGGTTGCTCTGCCTGCTGTTTAATTTCTCATAGCTACTCAAAAAGATCTTTTTGACTTCTAAAGGATATGGTAAGTAATCTGCACTACAATGGACTTTACTTGGTCAAAATCAGTTTGAATGCCCCGATAAATAGTCCTTTCATTTACGTAACAGAAAACTGATTGAGGGATGATCTGTCCTTAGCAATTTAATTCACTAAATATTTTTTCCCACCTGAAATTTTAGGGATATTTTTACAGGGAGGAGATAGCATCCATATCACAGTTTGCCTAGACACCAGAGTTAATATCTTTATTCTGCTACACAGTAATACAGTGACTCTTAGCCTTAGCTCTTTGTGAGATGTTACATTTGTGTTTCATTAAAACATGGCACTTCAAATATTCAATACCAATAGTGTAGTTTCAAATGCAAGGGGACTGCAATATGCTAAGATGACTCTGGATTTCGGTTCTGAAACTCTAGTCTTTAACACATAAAATAATTTTTTTTAACTTCTCTGTGCCAGGACTGCGTTTATCTGGTCTGTGTTTGGTGAGATTATGTAGTCCAAAATGACAGATATAACTGTTCTCTTATAATCAGAAGACTTTCACATGACATATCTGTGCTCTTTCTATTTTCTCCTTTTTTTTTTTCTTAAACCTTTTGAAGACAAGTACTTATTTATGAGTAGGGCTGGTCAAATACTAATTCTGAAAAGCAACAGAATTCATTGAACATTTTATTGTCTGAGTTTATTTAGTCTAGTTGTATTAATAATATCAAAATAACCATGGGTAAAATAGAAGAGCTTTCTGCTATCTATTTTTCTAGTGAAATATGTCAAATCTCCTCTTAGTCTTCTCTTAGTCCAGGAGATTTCTGTATTTCATTTGTCATACAGTTGAAATCCTCACTCTGAAATGAGAAATGCCCAGCACTAGTGGCAGTAATGATCATTAATATTCTGTTGTTCTCATTATGGCTTCTCATTAAGCTTCATTGTTGTTCTCATTAAGCTTCATCAGATGTCTGAGACCTGCTTGTACCTGCACAGCCCTTAGCTTATAAGGGACTCTCCTTGGCTGAATAACTAATCCTAGCCATAGGAAGGCACCAACCAAATAGAATGGACAGAACCAGAGAAATGTGTAAGTGGAAATGGAACACAAGGTGTACTCTTGAAAGTAACTCGCTAAGTCATAGTGTTCTTGTTCCTGTTATGTTGGAGAAGTATACTGTATAGTCCCCATTCAGGAACTTAAAAAGTTCTACCTAAAAATAATTTTGGAAGGAAAAGAATACAGGTTTTTGCCTGATTATTGTCCCATTAAAGACAGTTTCAGCATTGTACTCCTCCAGATGAGAAATGCTCCTTTAATTTCTAGTCTTAATAGACTGGTCCACCATGTAGTAAGCACTGGCTCTGATGTACTATCTGGCCTTTGACAAGCAATATTGCCCTGGACACATCTTGGCAGTGTAAGTCTGGCTTCTTTGTGCTTTTCTCTTGGTACGCTTTGAGTTCTGAAGAGCTTACCTACGTCACGTGCCAGTATAGATGCTGCCCCTGCTTGACAAGGGCTAGACAGAATGCTTTTCATGGGCAGAACACAATTTCAGCAGTGATTAAAAGGTATGTTAAAGAAACAAGCTCTTAATGATCTTGCAAAGCCCTCCATAGAATACATTCATTTATTCAAGGTTGACTGTTGTAGGAGTAGGGATACTTCCAGCTTCTCTTAGATGTTATAGCATAGCTTAAGCCTGTTGCCTGCTCAGCTGAAGTAATTAAGCAACAACACATGGAAGAAAGTAATCTGTACGAAATGGCTTTTCATACAGCGTGAAGGCACTAGCATTAATAGAGTGGAAAAATAAGACTTTTTTTTTCAGAATTGTAACACAAATGCATCACAGAAGCAGTACCTTTACTGGTGTCTTCAGTGCTGAATGAGAAACTATTTAATTCAGAGGTTGCACAGGTTTGTTATTTTTTTTTATTATTACTATTTTAAGACTCCAAGGAGGAGTTCATTCTCAGGTTACATGTCCCCTGGAATCCTAGTCTTCAG
>Ga0065711_1001966_pt1 | contig 59709 bp, 56 predicted proteins | sample Hoacrofraction12_FD_59098 | JGI IMG/M metagenome (GOLD analysis project Ga0065711, IMG submission 59098) | Hoatzin crop microbial communities from Cojedes, Venezuela - Epithelial fraction 12 v2 (version 2) | ecosystem: Host-associated > Birds > Digestive system > Esophagus > Crop | place... | reverse complement strand
GGGGGGGGGGGGGGGTGTTAGGAAAAGAGAAAGAAAGAGGAAGAAAGAGTTTGGAATGCAAGCTGGCAGAAGAGCAGTAAGGGAAGAGTTGCCCTTATTTTCCCACCATAATGATGATTTTTCTCTAATCTCCTGATATCAAAACTTTGGGCCAAGACCCCACCACAGCCAGCAAGGGGAGTGCTGCTCTTGGTGCACTCAGCACTCACCCTTGTTTTGGGTTTTGGGTTTTTATTGCTTTTAAATGCTCCTCTTGAAGGGAATTGAAAGGTGGGGCTGGGGCCACACCTGCTTCCTGGCAGGCTGCAGCACTCTTCTGTGATACGGCCGACAAACACAGCAGCCTGGACATCCACAGGAGACCCCCGGGAGGACCCCCAGGCCATGACCCAGCCACTCACCCCAGCCGGCCGGAGTAGCCGTGCCCCGCACCGATCCCCCCAGATCACTCGTCTCCACAGCCTCCCCACGCACACTTTGAACCTCAGCGCTGTGTTTGTTCCTTCATTTCAAGCCAACAGATTTGGGCATGCCTTTGACAGAGGATCACAATTTGGATGTTAAATTTAGACTCACACTTAAGGTCTGATTAGAGATACACAGAGTGTTTATGCGCTCTGCAGGGAGTTTGCATCTACAGCGTTGAGGATGAAGACCCTCAAGGCTCTCTGATCCTTGCCTGGTGATTAGGAGAGGAGGCTGAATCATCACATAATGATGTCCTGGTATTCCCCTCAGTCGGGAGTTTGCCTTACCCTCCTCACTCCATCCCACTGATGGGCTTTCTCCAACATATCTGCCTCCCCATGTGCAACCAGCTCCAGGAAGGCATCTGTGCCCAGAGGAGCCATGAAAGAGAGACACAGAGAGCTATGAGGAGTAGAAGTAACTGATCCCCTGAGACGAGGGACCAATAGTAGGTGAGGGTGTTTAAGTGCTTAATGCTTGCAGCTGATCCGGCAGCCCTGGGATCCCATGGGTCATGCACTAATTACTGTCAGCACAAGGGGTTGCACAGCTCAGAAAAGCAGGAAAAAAGTTTCTCCTAATCTGCAGGAAGGACTTGTCACAGGTGCAGTTGATTTCACCCAGTTTCAGTGTGAAGATCCTTTAACTCCATTGCAAGCACCCTTGAGCCTTGCAGCACTGCTCCTCCTTGGCAGCCCAGCTCCCACCTCCCTCTAGAATTTTAAGTGCTAGTAAATTGATTTTATGCCATTTTTGCATTATACACAGTTTTCCCATCCACACTACAAGAGTCACAGAAACTCACCTCGCTTCTGGTAGTTCGTTACTGACACCTTCCAGGGCCGGTTCCAGCGGGGCTTTCCCTGGAGCTGAGCCAAGGCAGTAGTTAACCAGATTTGCCCTCTGTTCAGAACATTGTGCAGCATTTTTCTGTTGAACGTCACCACAGCCTTTGGAAATGTCCCAGTCCCACTTCTGGTTGGTTTTGCATTGTGAATGTGGTGTAAATGATCCCAGAAATGGGAGACAGAGCAGGAGCTGCACAGTTATCGCCATTACTCTGTTATCTATTACTCTTCAACTTACAGTAAAACCACGGTGAAGAAATTAAAACAAGACACCCAATGTGTCAGTGTTTCCCAGTGCAACCTACTAAAGAAGAAACTTGAGGCTAGAAGTAGTAGTCAATGGTTTCCAGTCCAGGGGTGGAAAGATGGACACTCAACTGGTATAGGCCAACAATTGAAGGACACTAGTGTCACCAACCCTCTCCATCTCATTCTTTCACCAAAGGACAAAGTAAGAGAGGACAAACATGGGCTTGTGTAGATCTGCAAAAAGAGTGGTAGGATTTCCCAGCAATATTGATATAGAAATTGTGCAAGAAGATGCACATGCAGTAACAAAGGTGATGAAATAGCACATCTCTGAGCACAGGCCTTTGCTGTCAGGGGACATGACAGGCTCTCTATGCCGATGTTGGAGCTTTGGGCATGGGTCCTGCCGCAAAGAGAAACTATTAGACGTCAAAAGCTGATCGTGATGCCTCCTAGAAATCTCTCCCAAAGTTTTGGCTGTGCCTTGCAATGTTTCCAGAGGAAATGAGGCTTCTGCCTCATGCCCCATGTGCATAGTTACTCTCAATCGCTTATAATAACTGCTGAAGCCATTGATTGCTTTCAGCCCAGGCTGTAATTGAGAGCAAAGCTCTCAGAAATATGAGGTCATGACAGGTTTTGCAAAATAATTAGCTGGACAGAGGAGTAAAACCCTGCTGATGCCCTCACAGAGGAAAAAACACCAACCTAAGTGAAGCCCTTCTTAGATGCCGGGAAATCTACAGGCAAGAGTGAGGTTAAGGACATTCCAGAAGAAGGTTTGCACCTTGTTAAATGCAAGAAAACCCACTCTTTGCTCAAGGTTATCCTCCCATATTGAATTGCTGGTGCCCGAGAAGGCATGTGCTCTGGCTCCAGCTTTTCTTGTGGTTGTGGAGTTCATAACATCTCTGCCTTGTGGGTTCTCTGATGTCTTATAAGAGATGAGTTCACATTGCCATTTCAGTACAATTCAATTAAGAAGTCAATTAGCCCAGATACAAAGCGATCGGCGTCATTAATTCTGCTGTTCGTGGAATAGCACTGGTTTTTGTTGCTCTTTTATTCTACTGTCTTACTCTGCTCTGAATTGTATGTGACTTTTCCTGCTCCACAGTCGTAGCAGACACACGCGCACACAGCATGCATATATCTTTCCAGGTTCAGCAGTTGAAAATGTTGGAAGGGAGCAGCTTTAGGCAAGTCCCTACATGCTGCAAAACTCTTAAGCCCTGTCAAGTAACAAGCAGAGCTTTTAAGAACACAGTTTTCAGATTCTCAGAAGCAACCACATGCCTTTCTGGATCACCTAGCCCTGTCCTCCAAGATTTTCTTTCATTTGCTGTGCCTTTGAGACTATGTTGTACTTCTTAGAAGTGAAATGATGTCATCAAAAAAGTGAGCCTGAATTTTGTCAGTTATGGCAAATCCAGATTGTGAACTTCTCTGCAAATTCTGATAGTTTCACTTCCTAGTGACATAGGCTGCTATTCAGCTTCAGACCATTTGTTTCAAAAAGGAATGAACACAGCATGGAGATTTCTGAATGATTGGTATCTATTTATCAAGGAAAAAGGGATTTGAAGGAAGTATCAAATTTACACCTTTGTATTTATCAGTAATTGACTATCTCAGTGAGAGAATATGACACATATTGTTAGTTAGGCTCCAATAATTTGTCCCTAACTTCAGCTTGATTTATAAATTGAACTAGTTCTGGCTTTTAAAGAGATGAGTCTTGAAAAGCTGTCTGGAAAAACAAGTCTTCCCTGTTTAAATTAGGAATGTGCCAGACGACTGGCAGGTACTTGATATATAATTTAAATTTAAAAGAGGAAGAAACAGTTCTAGATAAAGATCTCCTGGGATATCTAGGGGAAATATATGCGCCTATATTTAGCTTATCCCTGGTTTCAACTCCTAAATGCACACACAGCAGCAGGCACTTAGCTTTTGAAAAGAACAGGCCTTGATCCTTTAACAAGCTCCGCAAAGCTCACTAATAAAGTTACATCCTTGTTAATCACATATGTGCTCCCCACTTCCTTCTTTGATACACCATGTTCTCAGAGATAAATCATGGAACTGTAGATGTTCAGGAGTCTTTAGAGAAGGAAGTTGATCGCGGGTGGTCATGGATGACAGATCCTCCACAGGAATCCTGACCCTGGGGCTTTGCCATGAGAAGGCAGGAACCAGAAAGGTTACTCAACAGCTGAGGGTGACATGGCCAAAGTGTCTTGCTAGAAATCTGCTCTTTCAAGCAACACAGAGGAGGCAGACAGGGTCAGAACTGCTAATTAGAACTTTGCAGTAGGTGAGCTACAACTTGACTACGACCTGAACTAAAGCTGTCAAAAAGGCCACATTGTAGAGTTGGCCGTTCAGAAGGAATTTGCACAACGTAGCAGGGCATCTCTGCTGGGGAAGGAGAATAGATTGCTGTAGGAGGGGGGGAGGAAAGGGAAGACAAGCCATGGGGACATCAAGTCACACTTTGTATATTGACTCTTGAAAATATTTTTCAAGAACTTGTGTGGAGAGAGAAGTTAAGATGGAGCAGGGAGAGTGGAGCAACAAAACAGAAGAGAGGTTTGGACTAGGGGTGGAGAGTTCAAATATGCTGTTTGACTAGGGACAAGGCAGAAATGAAGGGAGGAAAAGATTGTTTGCAGAATAGGAAGTCAGCCTGATCATGGCATTTCACAGAGCATTTCACATGGCTTTTCACATTTTGCCCTCTATGAGGGCAAAAACTGAAGGTGAGAAGGTGAACAGGCCTGAGTCAGCATGGGGGCATGGGAGGACAGACCTCTTACTGGGACAGAAAGGAAGAAAAGCTGAAGAAGTTTGGGGCAGAGAGAGCAGGAAGGTGAGGCTGAGCCCATGAGGACTTTTTCTCTAACACACTGGCCTTAATAAAAATTACCTATGTTCTTCCTTTAACCCCTGCAGAACCCAAGGAGACACCACACCATGGAAGTCACTATCAAGAGGCACTTCCTGAGTGTTGCTGTTTTGCTGATGCACTGTGTGGTCCCCAAGGCAAGCTGTGAGAAAAGCAACACTTCCCCTCTGCACTTCACCCACTTCTTCTACAATGCCACCATCTATGAGAATTCAGCCCCCAAGACCTATGTGGAGAGCTACGTCAAAATGGGTATTTACAAGACAGACCCTGAGTGGGACATCAGATACAGAATAGCCTCTGGAGACAACACTGGACTCTTTAAAACAGAGGAGCACGTGATCGGAGATTTCTGCTTCTTGAGAATAAGAACCAGGAGCAGCAACACAGCACTTTTAAACCGGGAGGTCAAAGACAGTTATATGTTAATAATCAAGGCCACAGAGAGCACTTTTGCCTACGAAGCCTGGGCCAAAGTCTTGGTCCACATTCTGGACAGAAATGACTTGAAACCTCTCTTTTCACCCCCCTCCTACAAAGTGTCCATCAGAGAAGACACTCCTCTGAAAACGGTGGTCAGCACGCTCAGTGCCACAGATGCTGATGCTGGCCAGAACGCTGAGTTCTATTATGCCCTCAACACGAAGTCCGACCTATTCACCATCCACCCCACCACGGGAGCGGTTATGACCACAGGTAGGCTGAACAGCACCCATCGAGGCAGGCACCATCTGCAAGTTTTGGCTGTGGACAGAATGAGAAAAATTACGGAGGGGAATGGCTTTGGGAACCTCGCTAGTCTCATGATCCAAGTGGAGCCTTCCACCAGGAAACCCCCCTTTATCTCCTCTGTGAAGGTGACACCACCTGAGTCAGCTGAAGACTTTCTTTATGCAACTCTGTCTGTAGAAAGTGGTGACTCAGAAGCAGAGATAGATTCAGTTGACTTGGTGGATGGAGATCCAGGAAGACATTTCAAAGCCATCAGATCCTACTTTGGGAGCACGGAGTTCATGATTGTGTCAATCAAAGAGGTCAGCTGGCTACTTTACCCATTTGGTTTCAACCTCAGTCTGCAAGCCAAGGACAAGAGCAAGCCACCACTGTTCTCTCCTATTAGAGTTATGCATATACCTCCCTCCACATATGTTTCTGCCAGATTTGAGAAAGAAGTGTACCGGGTCCAGCTCAGTGAATTTTCCCCAGCTGGAAGCCAAGTTGTCATGGTGAAGATCACACCAGTCTTCCCAAATCTTAAATATATTTTCAAACCTACTCCCGACAGCACCAGCTTTAAAATCAATCCTCACACTGGACTGATAACTACAGTCAGAGCAATGGACTTCCATGAGCAGTCTCATTTTGAACTTGAAGTTACAACCATTAACAGTCACATATCCACAACAGTTGTCATTGACATCATTGACTGCAACAATCATGCTCCAAGTTTCAGCCAGTCTTCGTATCGCGGGGCCTTTGATGAAAATGTTCCTGCTGGTACCAGTGTCTTAACAGTAATGGCTACAGATGAAGATGAAGGAGACAATGGCTTTGTCACCTACACCATAGCCAACCAGAAATCGGTTCCCTTTGTCATTGACCCCTATTCTGGCACCATTTCCACCTCCAGGTCAATGGACTATGAGTTGATGCAGAGGTGGTATCATCTGCGAGTGTGGGCATCAGACTGGGGCTCACCCTTCCGCCACGAAACAGAGGTCTACGTCTCCCTCATGCTGAGCAATGTCAATGACAATGCTCCTGTGTTTGAGAAAGCAAGCTGCAGTGGCACCATCCCACGGGACTTCCCTGTTGGGCACCCTGTGGCCACGGTCTCTGCAATCGACAGTGATGAGCTGCAGCATGTCAAATACGAATTCAAGTCTGGCAATGAGTTACAGCATTTTGAACTGAATCCCATCTCTGGAGTAATATCCCTTAGAATATCACTGCGAGATCTTCCTTCTGAACAGCCACTTTTCTACTCTTTGAAAATAACTGCAACAGATGGAGAGAACTATGCTTTGCCAACATCTGTAAATATCACTGTGGTCAGCCAAGGTCTCCCAGTCAAAATGCAGTGTGAGGAAACAGGAGTCTTGAAACAACTGACAGAAACTATCATACACTCCATTGAGTCTCAGTCTCAAGGCCATGGCCAAGATGATGAAACATCTCTGAACTTGCACCTTATAAACCATAATGCTCCAAAGTTTGATGACAGCTTTCCACGATCTATTGATATCATAGAGACTGTACCCATCAACTCAACTATTGCTGACCTTTCAGCTATTGATCCTGATACTGGTTTTAATGGGAAATTGGTCTATGTGATCTCAGATGGAAATGATGACAGTTGCTTTACCATTGACCTGGAACTGGGTCTCCTTCAAGTCCTTTCTCCTCTAGATCATGAGCGAACCAGCTTCTACATTCTTAACATTACTGTGTCTGACCTTGGCACACCACAAAAATCCTCTTGGAAACTCTTGGCTGTGAACGTGTTGGATACCAATGATAACACTCCTAAATTCCCACAAGGTGCCTACTGGGTGGTGATACCAGAACATGTAGCAACAGGGACAACAGTAGCTCAACTGAAAGCAGAAGATGCTGATACAGATGACAATGGGAGGGTAAAATATTCTCTCCTAACCCCCACTGAGAAGTTTGCCATTAACAGTGTCACTGGTGAAGTGACAGTTACAGGTGCCCTGGATAGAGAATTGTGGCCTTGTTATGTGCTGAAAATAGAAGCTAGGGACCAGCCCAAAACAGGCTACCAGCTTTTCTCCATTACGGATCTCATTGTGACTCTGGAGGATGTAAACGACAACACCCCGCAATGCCTCCCAGCCCTCAACAGTGTGAAGGTCCCAGAGGACCTGCCTGTGGGGACCGTTCTCCTGTTTCTGGAGGCTTTTGACCCAGACATTGGCTCTGGGGGTGAGGTGAGGTACAGCCTCATTAATGACGAGGAGATGATGTTTCATGTGGACAAGCTCACTGGAGCACTCCGGTTGGAGAAGGAGCTGGACTATGAGAAGAAGGACTCTTACAACCTAACTGTGCAGGTCAGTGATGGAGCGAAGCCCTTCTCTCGCTCTTCCCTCTGCCACCTGGAAGTGAACATCCTTGATGTCAACGAGAATTTGCACCCACCACGCTTTGCCTCCTTTGTCTTCAAAGGCTGGGTGCAGGAGAACAGCCCTGAGGGCACATCAGTGATGATGGTCACAGCAAAGGATATCGATAAGGGGAAAGATGGAGAGGTTCAATATTTCCTCCGAGAGGGCACTGGTCTGTCCGTCTTCAGCATTGAACAGCACACAGGTAATGACAGCTTAGTTTAATGGTGTACCTTAAAGGCTTAAACTACTTACTGTCTTTGGTCTTCTTGACCCAATAGGGCATTTCTATATTCTATTTACAAAGTTCCATGCATTCAAATCTTCCTTGTTTGTGCAGGGATGTACAATGTGCATGCCTGTATCTGGGGAGGAGCAAGCAGGGTTTGTCTCCTTAAAATAATGGAAAATCAATGTCTGTCCTCCCCCAAAATACCAAGGTCTTTCCTTTCACTTCTGTACCAAATGACCCTCACCACAAGCAAGCCCTCATCTTCCACACAATCTCACAGCCATACAAGGTTGATGCCACAGTTTGTGTCTGCAGCAAAGACCAGGAAGAAGAATAAAGACACAGACTGGTCTGGCATTAAGGGCAAAGTGGTCTGAGTTCCCTAAATCCCTCACAGGCACTTTCTATCATTCTTCTAGGCACCATCCGGACCATAGGACCACTCGACCGAGAAGGGACATCTCACTACTGGCTGACAGTGCTAGCTCTTGACCTGGGAACAATTCCTCTGTCTTCTGTGACTGAAATTTATATTGAAGTCACCGATACCAATGACAACCCACCTCAGATGTCCAGACCTGTCTTTTATGCCTCTGTGATGGAGAATTCCCCACCGAACACATCTGTTCTTCAGCTTGATGCCTTAGATCCAGACTCTAGCTCAGAGGGAAAGCTGACTTTTCACATCCTAACTGGAAATCCTCAAGGACTTTTCACCATTAACCTCATTACAGGTAAGACTGACCTAACTCAGCATCTGGTTTTGAGGCTTTCAAGTGCCCAGAGAATGTTACATATTCAATGATCAGCCCACACAGATGCCGTTGTTACACCTTCCTTCTGCAGCACAAGTCCCAGTCTCCAAATACACTGTGTGGGGAGGCTAATGCTTGAAACCCTCAACCTGAGGGTTCCTATTTGCATCCAGATGGCTCCTAGAATGACACAAATGTGCTACTTTCAAAGCCCTAAACAGAACCAAGCAGTTGTTTTTAATCTTCCCCCTTATAAACAAGTGCCCTGTTGCACAGCCCGAGCCAGGAAACACCCTTTTGCAGGTGACTATCTGTTCCTGAGACAAACCGAGGCAGGATTAATAAAAATGAATCTCACTGCATTTAAAGGCTCCACCCATTCTCCAGCACTATTAATGTAGTAAGTGTAGTGAGCTGCTTCTGCCATCTTCTAGACTGTACCTTTCATCTGAGGATTAATTACCAGATCTTTCAGAGCCATCAAAAACCCGCTGATGTTTTGTGTAAACAGCTTCCTCAAACTACCCCAGCAAGGCTGACATTGGGCCAGTCTGGCAGGGAAAGCTGTGCTGAGCCCTTCACTCCATCAGTTCCTGAGAGAAGACGGAAGGGAGGGCACAGAGCCCAAGTACGGGAGAGGATTAATTGCATGACTTTGATCTCCTGCGGATGATAAAAGCAGTTCAGCTACTGCAGCGGGATAGGAAACTGCTCTCAGATGAGAAAGGAGCTGAATGTATTGAAAAGGGCTAGTGCAGCTCTCAGTTAGGTGTTATTTGTGGCTTAAAGGCTATCTAACTGCCCTCTACAACTGGCTGGGAGGGGGGTGTTTAGATAGAAATTGTTATGCTGAAACTCTGAAATCCTTCTGGTTGCAAGAGATTCAAAGGGTGTCTCTACTTGGCATCATGTAGATATACTTGGAGATGTCAGCTAACTCTGACCACTGCTACCCCGAGTTGTAGCTACTTCTGCTTGCCCAAATGCTGATCTTCGTGAAGAGATGCCTTCAGAGGCCCTGTTTCAGAAGACCACTACCTTTTTAATGGGATGTGGACCAGAAACAGCTATCAGGACACCAGGCCAGCTCCCCTCATCTGCTGAGCTCCGGCTTGCACCCATGCACCCTGCAGGAAATTCAGCCTTCTCTGTGCTGCAGGCAAAACTTTCACTCCAGTGTGAGAGAAGCCCTGTGAAGCCATGCTCCAAGGCTGCTGGAGTTTTACGGTAAAACACTGGCAAAATCTGAACATTTGCTAATGAGACATCTCACCTCTAAGCCAACCCTTTAATTCCCATTTTAAGACAAAAAAAGCTGTGAGTCATCTCCTATCCATCTCTCTCTACAGTCAGGTAATTTGCATGTGAAGAGTGATAAGTTTGTCAGTTCTGTCAGAAACTCATGAGCTGATCTTATCTCTTGGACAGTTGCTGGAGGTCTCTTCTTTAAACCCTGAGCTTGGAGGTTGTTTAAGGACCTGCTTCCAAGTCTGATGAGCATTCGGTTATCTGTTGTTTTACTTGCATGTCACCCAAAAGAACAAACAATTACCTGCAACCATTGGCATAAACTGAGCAGTTTATATCCTCATGCTTACACTATCTAAAGAGAAGTCATCTGCCACTACTGCCAGAAGGAATATCACAGCTTGTCTAAACCTCAGAGCTGTAGGCAGCTTATTGGAAGCCCTGTATTTTCATTCTGCAGATGAGGACATGATAGTTTCTCCATTAAGTAGAATAAAAATACAATCTTTGGTTTCAGCCTGGTGGTGCAACATTGGAAGATGAACTGCTGGTCTCTCAGTTCCTGGTCATTCACATCGTTGTGGGATTGTATTCAAAGAAGGGGTTATTCCAGTAATCAAATTAATTACATTTGAACAGGAGAGAAGATAAAGGCTGCAAGTGTCTGAGCACTATAGCGCTAATAGACTACTGAGGCTTATTCTGGATTTTTAGTTAGGACATGTCCTTTGTTTTTCAAATACAATAAATGCATCTCTTCTTTCACTACCTAGAGGAAATGGTCACAAAAAGACACAGAAACACTTCATTTCCAGAAGTACCAGAGATCTATATGAGCCAGATTGCCAATACTCCTTCTGTGGTCAATCCCAAATCCTGTGACAGTACAAGAGTTCAAGTAGGCAGAGCTGCTTATCTGTAATGAAGCTGAACCTCTGTCACATTATGCAGTGATAGACCTTAAAATTTCAAGACGAAATCACAGAGGCTGCTGGTCTTAGTGATAGAATTTGAGCAAAGGATAAGATAGTCTGCATGTGTCAGGAGTTCCTCCAGCACCCAGATGAGAAGGGAGGCTTCTGCATGCAGAGCAGACCATGACTGAGACCTCTTCTCTTCTATCCCACACTGTCATCAAAGAATAAGTCACATCAGCTCTAAAATAAGCTAGAGCACAAGAGGGCCAGAGGTCAGTCTGGGTCCCTCCTAGACAGGGCGCTTCTGGTAGGAGCCCCTTGGTAGAAGAAGAAGGGGAAGCTAGTTGTCATCCTTTGCACTAACAGGAATTTAGGTCCTGATTTATCGTTACAACAGACACGTCTACACCCAGAATAACCCTGCAGAATAGCCCTGGATAATTATTCAAGGCACAGTGCCACATTTTTGTAAGTAACCTATTTCTGGTACTGAAGCCAGCTTGTTCTGTGTTTGATCCAGTATCTCGACATGGGGGTGGGTTGGCCAGTGGAGACACACCCAGCATGGCCCCTGGACTTCTCTTCCTGAGGCCTTGCAAGGAGACAGAAACGGCCGTGATAACTGTCCCTCAGCAGGGCCTGGCTCCTCCAGCATCCCTAAACTACCACAGAAGGGCTCTAAGCTCTTCCAGCTCTCAGTTCCCTAAAGAGGGTGGAGAAAAAAAGAGGGAAAATAAATGAAAGGCTAATGAGAAGGGGGAATAAAACTGTGCAGTGAGATGAAAGCTTTCTGCCATCGGCGATGGAATCTTTCCAGCCCAGCCTGGCAGCTGATGCAGAGCAGTGTTTGTGGGAGACAGAGAGATAAATAGATACATGTAGAGATGGGTAGATAGTAGGGTTTGGGGTATTCTTTTGCTGGAAAGGTTTTCAGCTTATTTTGTGCAGACTTTGCAGTCCCTCATGTGAAGGGGGTTCCAGCCCAGACAGGAGCGGGAGGAACTGGAAGGCTGTGGCAAGAAGAGTTAGGATGAAGCCGCTCATCCTGCTGAAAGGCTGTTTGGAGAATCCTTTTACCTTGGACTATTCAACTCCAGCTCTTATCTAGTGTTTGTTCTTCTGGTGCTTCTGCTGTGTCAGTGTCCATGGGCTTCCCCAGGACGCCTGTGGTTCCCAGCATTTCTCTGCGTGGAAGGACATCCAGACACAGCCTGCTTTTTAATTCTGAGGGATGATTGCAGTGCTGGTCCCCAAGCCAACGTACCCCCAGTTCTAGCTGAGCAGGGAGTAGTGCAAAGCAGAATCAGAACCATAGGGGAGATGGTAAGAGGAGAAGAAGAGAGAAGAGAAGGTGAAATGGAAGCAACAGTGAGATAACAGAAAGAGGATTTCAGGAGAACAACCTCATCCCTTCTCAGGCTCTTGTGAAAGTCCCAATGCCTGCAAACCTGATTCTGGCTATTTTAAATCTATCTAAAAGTTATCTAGAACTATCTTAGATTTTCTTCCCTGCAGTGAGGGCAGGAGGCCAGCAACCTCCACCCCAGCCCTGCTCTTGCCAGCAGAAGTTATTATTATTTTTTGTTCCATGACAACAATGCACTGTTAATTCTGCTGCTCCTGTTCCAACACGACCAGCTTTCTTCTCTCCCCTTTCCAGGCAGCAAGCGGGAGAATTACAGACAATCCTTTCCCATTGCTGTGTGCAGATAGGCTGCAAAAGCAGAGCTTGTGCCTGTCTGTATGCAAGCAACAGAAGGGATAATTTCTGGACCTTCAGGTGAATGCAGAGCTTGGCTAATTCGCCAAGTGCAGTTAGGACCTTTGACAGTTTTGTTCAGTCTCTGTAGGACTCAGCAGACACCTCCAGGGCCACACAGAAAAACAAAAATAAAGGACACCCACTCCATCACAAGTCGCATGGGACAGGCTAGTTAGTATTTTCCAGAGACTTAACTGATAGCTCTCACTTGTGCACAAGCACACACAAAACACTCTCCTTAAAGACTAAACATGCACTTCCCAGGTCCTTGTAGGGGGCAGGAGAAAGACTCTAGGAACTGTTTCCCCAGGCCACAAAAGCTGACAGTAGTTCCCCTTTAATAACAGTTTCCACTTCCATTTTAGCCCTCTGGCTTCACAGGGTGTATAACCAAGTAGCAACAAACAAAAATATGCATTAATTCCAGCTCGCTTCTCTTGAGGACCATCTCTGATCCCCGTCTCCCTGTCTCTGGGTGCTCAGCTGCCATGTGAACACTGCTGGCAGTTTGTACGTCTTGGCAGCCTCACAGCACCATGGCTCCGTACGGGAATTAGAGTGATTAACCGTTAACCACAAGAGCTTTCTGATCTCAAGGCAGAGTGGTAACAGGCTCTGGAGGGGGGACTGGGAGCCGTGATTAGACACAGGGTAAGGGACAGACAGAGTTTGCCTGGGGTCAGGAGATGAAGCCAACCCTTGTGGCTCAACAGATGTGAAGCTAAACCCAAAAATGCCGTCTGGTAAGACTCCCAGCTGGGATACGGTACTGGTCTGCAATAGAGAGCAGAGTCAGCTCTTACACCCCAGGAGATCTGAGCATCTTCAGTGGTACAGACATTCAAGATAGTCATTAAGTTCCAGTTCATCTGCTACAATCCTGTTTTCTTTCATTTTTATCATTAGGTCATGAAAGAATTTCAGGGTGTGGCCAGGCAAATCCAAATAATCACTTCAGAGTGGTTTAAGTTACCTTCCATCAGCTGGCATGCAGTAACCAAGTGCAAACAAGGTATTAGTCTGTTGCAACTGAATTTTGCAATCCAATAGAGTAGAAATATCCCCAGTGTGCACACAGGTATTGGGTGGCTCTGTTGTCAATATCTAGCTATAAATTTCGCTTGTTAGGCCAAAATTATGAACCATCGCCTGAGGTAGCTGGAGTTTCAGGCTTTGCTGCCCTGTCCCAGACAACCTATTGGCAATGGGGACAGGAACATCAGCGATCTCAGTGACCTACTGTTGCAATTCCTTCTTTAGGCCCCTATTAAGAGAGCATTTCCAGTAATATCAAGAGTTTTGCTGCTATGGGAGCCCTACAGCCTCCCACAAGCCTGGGAGAGGTTCAAAAGCTCCTCAGCCAGTGTGCTCTCAGGCTACTGCTGAGTCCTCTTCATCTACCGAGATGTCCAAAGGAAGATTAGGGAGAAGAAAAAAAATCCATGACATACGTACAAACAGAGTCTTTCAAATCATCTTGTCATAACACATTAAGGAGTGATGATTTATGATTGTAAAGGCATCAAATAAACATTTAGTGCAGTGGCTGGTGCCAAATACGAATAATCCCAGAGAACAAGTGGAAACGTTTAACGATAGTCTTGTTCCAAGCAGCTGCTCCTTGCTCCCTCCTTCAGCTGCCTGGTGTTTCCTGCAGCCATTTGAAATTTTCTCCTGCCTATCATGCTCAGACAGTGATACACCAAAGTACGATACAACTGAAAACCATACTATTAATTAAAACTTCTTGGCTTTGGGCCACAAAAGAGAGTTGAGACGGGTTCACACAAGTTCGATTTACAAGTCTTTCAGGATGCACAAGTGCACGTGCTCGCAGCACTGCAAAGGCACACTGCCTCCCATGCAAAGCATTTCCCAGAGGAGCACGAGCATGTATCACTGCTTGCGATGGTCACGAAAATTCACCCTGCTTTTCGTTTGTGCGAGGAAGCAGGACTTCCCTTCGTGAGGAATAAACACCATGATAACAGCAACCACTGGGAGCAGGAGTTGCGGGGAATGGACAAAAACACTCACAGGTGCCAGACTTGATGACTGTCAGAAAATCGTACATTGTATATACAATTTCCATCATCTGTAAAGCAGTTGTGGAAATGGTCTAGAGCTGCTTTTCCCTAGAGAAGAAGAGTGAAGGCACTTGATAAAGACTATTGTCAAACCAGATGTGGAAACACAAAGCCCAACTCCATCCTTTGCATATTTGCATCTACTCAGCTTAGACATGGACAGGCCAAAAAGAGCCAATTACAACGATTTTGTTTAAACTCTAGTGTATTATAGCCACAATTCTTCCCTCCTGCATCCAACCTATTCCCTGTCATTAAACTAGTGTGTATTTTTTAGAAATCACTCAAATCTTGCAATTGTTAGAGGATTCACCCTGCCTCTCAGCAAGGCTTAAGTAATATACCAACATCATCACCAACTCCGTACCTTATTTTTAGCCTGAATTAATTTGTTCTAGTGGTAGAATAGAGGGTATTTCCCAATACAGAAGACAAAACTTTTGTCAAAACACTGTAAATTACAAAGAGCAAGGTTCAACACAGGGAAAGTAGGAGTCGAGGCTTGTTAAGAGGCCAAACTTGTGCCAGCACATGCACAATGTTTCTTACTTAAAGACATAAGAAAAGTTTTGCTTTCACAGTCCTGCAGCCTTCTCACCAAATGTCTTGACAACCCTCAACTGATGTAGGCATCTGATAGGTATCCCCCCTCCTCCATGGTCTCTGTAATCAGAGGAGCGAGAGCAGCACCCCCACACAGGGATTCACACTGGAAGAGGACAGCTTGCCCTCTGGGGTATCTGTCTTTCTCCTCTGATCACAAAGGGAACCCGAAACAGGACGGGTGGGCAGGCTGGTGTGGGGCACACAGGGATTTGGTCAGCCCTGGCCTTCCTCGGATTCTTGGAGCTCAAGGGGTTTCTCTCTTGTCAGGTCTGATTTCTACAACTTCACGGCAGCTGGATCGAGAATACAAGGCTGAACATATCCTAGAGGTGGGTAATGATGATTGTAATTAGCTTTATTTACCTACAAGTGTATTAAGTCCTCAAAGAGCTTTCCTTGCAAGTTGGAGCACAGAGAAAGAATCTCATCCCATCAGCTCCCAACTGCTGGGAAACTTAATTAAACGGTGTGTGTTGCCCTAAGAGACAGCTGCAGCAGTACTGCGGGGTTTATTATTTCCTTACTGAAGAGGCCTGTTCTGGAAGCTGTGGGAATGCAGGAAGAGGACTGGAATTGTCCTCTAGCAGAATGGATAATAAGTTATGGGGGAAAGAGCAAGCCAGAGAAATTCACCCTCATTTATCTCATTGTATCAGACACTGCTGTGTAGCTTTGTGTTCCGACCCCCATCCTTAGCTGCTCCAAGCTATGCATATTTATATTAGAGGGATCTTGAGGTGTTTCAGTGATTGAGGATAACACATTTCGCTCTGCAATGCAACACGCTGGGAGCGTGCACAGGCACAGCGAAGTAAGGATGGGTGATAACTTGCCAAGCCATTGCAATACAAACGTTTTCAGTTGTGTGACCCCTAATGACCAATCTGACCCACTGTCTGGAGCAACTGCAAGCAGCAGCCCTGCAGACTCATCTACCTGTGCGTGCACAAGCCTTGCACAGTGCCAGCTACAGCCATCTCATTTTACCCTGCAGAAAGCAGACATGACTCTGAAGATGTTGAGCTACTAATGCAGACCCACACAAAAACCCTGGTTTAGTCACTGCCCATCAGGACAAAGGCTGGCTGCTCATGTCCTAGGTCATGTCAAAGAGCTCTGTCACCTACTCCCTTTCCTTGTTGGCAGGTGGCTGTTTCTGACAATGGAGAGCCAGCCCTGAAGTCCACCAGCAGAGTTGTGATACAAGTCCTGGATGCCAATGACAGTCCTCCCAGTTTCCCCCACAAGCTCTTCATGGTGCAGCTCCCCGAGAGAGACGCCTCAGAGATGCCACTGCCGGTCTACAGGCTGATTGCTTCGGATCGTGACCAGGGCCAGAACAGCCAGATCACCTACACCATCGAGGAGGAGGAGGAAGGGATATTCACCATCAACCCCACAACTGGCATGGTCTTCTCCAGGAAAGCTTTTCCTGCCTCCGAATACAACATACTCACGGTGAGAGCAGAGGGAAACAGAGAGAGACAATGGGAAGAGGTGGGGAAAAGGCTGCAGAAACAGAAAATATAGAAGAAGGAAAGAGATGGAGAAAATGCAGCAGTAGGAGGAGAGCTTGAATGAGACAGACTTGGGTTACAGGGAGAGAAATTGTGAGGGAATGATGGGAAATGCAGAAGGTAAGAAGCTATTAAAAATGGAGGACCTGAAACTCCTGGTGGGTGGGAGATGCAGCTTCCCATGGGGCTCCCATGGGCTAAACCAGCCTTCTCCCTGACTGCATGTGCATCTCCTGGCAGGTCAAGGCAACAGACGGCGGCAGCCCACCACTTTCCTCCCACGTGCGGCTTCACATCAGCTGGGTCGCCCGGCCCGGCCCTTCCTCGGAGCCACTAGCTTTCGATGAACCCCATTTTAACTTTGCCGTGATGGAAACAGATCCTGTAAACCATATGGTGGGAGTGATCAGCATTGAAATGGGCCCCAGCCAAGTGTGGTTTAATATCACAGGTGAGACACAGAAATTAAACTCGGCCAGCGGTGTCTGGGAGCATTTTCCCCAGCTCCCTTGGCTTTCAGCACTCACATGCCTGAGCTAATGAAGTTGTTTGCTTTAGGTGTAGGTGAGCTGCAGGGGAAGCTTTCTCACAGACACAAAAAGGCTTAAACAGCCATAGACAAAGCTGCCTGTCCAAGGGCTCCAGTGCCAAGTGCAATTATCTAACACATTTTTAATGACATTCTGGGACTTGCCAGTGTTTGAGGTGTTCTCCAATGTCGCGTGAAAGGCAGGGCATGCCAGTCCCGGCTCCTCCTGGCAATCAAGTGACACTGTTGGTTGTGGCAGAACAGGCTGCAAGGATCCAGGTGTTTGGCTGGGTCTTGCAGACACCCCCATCTCTCCCTCCCTGCTGAGCCCACAGTCTCAACAGGAAGCCAAGAGGGGAGGATTCCTCAAAGAGCTGGTCTGACCTAACCAGTGGGGCTCTCCCTTCCACTTCACGGCATCCCAGGGATGATGTAGACATGAAGCGTGAAGAAGCCCTAGGGCCTGCTCTAAGATATACGATGCTAGGGCAGGGGGGACGTGGGCTGTCACCCCGGGGGACTCATCAGGCAGCACGTGTGCGGAACTGGTCCTACAAATGAGGGCAAACTGCGCTCATGTAATCTGGCATTTGGAAGTGGTGCCCCAATCTGCCTTGCACAGCCTTTCCCTGACACTGCCTGCAGGGCTTGCCCTCGTCAGACAAAGCCTTAATTGGGCTAGTAAATAGTTTTTCCCATTATTACGTTAGAGCAGGGAGAATTGTGCACAAATACAGTCAAGCAATCAGAGATACAACATTACAAGAGGCAGACAACGTCAGTGCCAGGCTTATCTGGCATTAGTGGTGTCTGCTTGGGTTTGCAGAATGAACGGTGCAGCCCTCTGCATGTTATCCCACCCTTTCCCTGCTGAGTGCTTGCCTGCATGCTCGACCTCATCTTTGCCAGTTCCTAATGCCCTGCTGCTCAGGAGTCTCGTGATTTCTGTACTGGCTGAAAAGGACTGGATTTCATTCTCCCTGTTAGGGAAGCAAAGCATCACACTAGCTGGCAACCAAGTGGGTGATGCAGAGATCCAGGAGCCTTCAGCATCTCATTCAAAAACTCGCCTTTCCCAGTCCACAAAGGCTCTGTCACTGGGGTTGATGGTGTCTGCAAAAACTCTGACAAAGCAGCATTTTTTTTTCATCTCTTTCTTTTCCGGGGCTTCCTCTCTCCCTCTTTGGCACTGTGCAAAGGGAACCCTTCTCTCTTTTCTCAGGGAAAGGCATCCATGGGTCTCTCTTTTCCTCTGTCTCTGCTTCTTTCTGTCTCCTTCAGAGCAGGAGAGTGGTGGTCCAGATGGCTGGCAACCACTGCATTTCTCCCACAAGGCAAAAAGTGTAATTTAACAACCAGCCAAAATTTTCCCAGCTGGTAAGAGAGTAAAGCAGAATCCAGAGCATCCAGTCACTGGGAAGGGAGAAGTTGAGACCTGGGATAAATTAGAAAACTGCTTCTACCTCTCCATACCTCAGAACAGCATAGCGGTGTTTCACATGCAATAGAGAACTAACAAGCCACCAGCAAGTGAGGCATGAGAAAGGAGCTGTCAAGCCAGGGCTGAGCAGCAGTAGCATGACGGACAGCCTGCTGCTGCTGAGCTGCTCAGGCCTGCAGTTCCCTGCACTACGCAGCCATCTGTGTTGGAGACAACAGGCTCTGCTCACCCTGGAAGCACCGTCTGCCTCCCCAACTGTTCTACTATTGGGCTTTTTCAGGTAGACCACAGGCTCCCAGCCGTGGTGATGAAGACCACTGCTGATATGCCCACGGTGTGACCTTGAATTGGAAGCCAGAAAGAGCATTGTTCAGCCCTGCAGGTCCCTGAATCATGCTAAGCGTGTGATGCTTCATAGCTGGAGACCTTGTGCAAATAAATCAGTGCTCAAGTGTGCCTGTTGCAGATCTAGCCAGGACATCATATGCATACGTGCATCCTTTCCGCTTCTCTCCTCCTCCTCATTTTCTCTAATTCCTCTCACCTTCCCTTTTGTACTCCTTTGTCACCATCTGTGACTACCTCTTTGTCCAGCTTCTCCATGTCCTCCCTGTCTCCTGTGTCCATCTAGCACATTTTGTACTGAGTTTCCAGGTTTGGGGGAAAGCTCGCCTGTGGCACTGTCCCCAGTCTAGCTGTGGCCAAACAGGTACAGCTAGAGTGAATGCCTACACATCCCCATTCAAGGTATATTGCCTGGCATGCCACATATCTGTGGCTGGGCATGAGCTCTTGTGTGGTTTGTGCATGGTGTCTGGAGGGGAAACCCTCACCCTTTGGATCTCCAGGCAGCTCCTGGAATCCCTTCCCCTGCAGAGGCTGCCAGCACCTGCAGTTTGCTTCAGGTAGAAATCTCTCCCTTGTCCCAGGTGGTGATGATGACATGGATTTTGACATTGAAAAAAGCACAGGCAGCATGGTCATTGCAAGAGCCCTCGATGCAAGGAAGAAATCAAGCTATAACCTGACAGTAGAAGTCACTGACGGATCCACTACCATCAAAACCCAGGTAATTTTTTTTACTTAGTAGAAACCCAATCTAGAGTGGGTATATACCAAAGATCAGCTCTGGATCAGGTGCCAGTCACAGAAATCTCCTTACACTGTGACCTTGTGTTACACAGTGGCCCAAGTCTTTGGTAAGTATCTAGCTAAGACTTCTTGTGTTACTGGAAACACAAATGATCTAGGAAAGACCAGGCCTTTCACGCTGATCACAGCCAGCACACAAGGACACATCCACATCACCGGCCAAGCTGTGTGGCAATTCACACTCTCAGACCTCAACTTGCTCACAGCTGCTGAGGCTGGACTACAACATGGCTGGGGCAACATGCCAAGACATAAAGGAAGTACATATGCAGTTAGAGCAAGTTTGGGTCCATGGTACCATGTCAAGAGGTATTCCTGGGACTTGCTAGCTTATATAAAGCCAACACAGACACATCTGCAAGAGGTGAGGCCCTGTCCTGTCCTGCTATACATGGCGGAGCATTGATAACATATCAGCTCTGAGGTCCACGGGGCTGAGGCAACTGCAGAGATGCCGTGCCCTCTGAATTGCCAAATTAAAAGCAAGCACTGGTGAAAGCAGGCATACTGCTCTCAAGCAGGTCCCCAAGCCCCAGTTAAAATGGCTGCTGAGATTTGCCAAGATTTACCTACCCTCAGGAGGGGCATTCAGGGCTTGATCTTTCACCAACTGTTCTCTTCACACATAACAAGCATTGAAAAACCCAACCTTCACTGCACAGGAAGACCTAGAATGCGAGTCACTTGTCAGTGGGAAATTCACTGCAGAGGTTTGCGGGGGATGATGAGTGAGGAACACTACCATTCCTGTGAAATGCAGTGCTAACGGATAACTACCTATCTCAACTATCTTCAAGTATTGTCCCAAATAAACAAACAAAGCCCCACCTAGCCTGGTGTGCATTCCCTGCCACCTTGCATCTTACCCCTACGTTTATTTTGGCACTCAAGGCCGCTAGCAGATGTCAAAAAACCTGCTTGTGCAAAACACCGTGGCATGTTCAGGTTTGCTAAAGGAAGCAAATTATTACACTTGCTTGGAACTTCCTGAGATGCAGTGAACACTTCAGTAGGGGGGTCAGGACAGTCAGGGTAGGAAACCAAACAGAAGAAACTAGATGACTTTGCAGGCAGGATTCAGGCAGGCCATTCACAGGGGTCTGCTGCTAAACACAAAAGGGGAGAATGGGCTAGAAAGTGTAGACCACAAACTTCTGCACAGCCACCCCACACGTGCTGCTCTTGAAATAGGCCAGCCCTTCCCTTCCTTTACCAAGCATCCCCTTTCCATCAGCTTTCTGGTTTGTAATTAATAAGTGCTGGTGTGGAGGCATCAGCCAGCAAAGCTGGCACCACGGCTGAGTGACTGCTACTTTTCACAGCAGGCTGTGACAGTTTCCCCGGGTGCCAAGTGCAGGCACGTTCAATCTGAATGGCTTGCCAGATTGGAGAGATTAAAAAAAATTAGAAGAAGCAAACTGAAAATCAGTAAGGAAAGGCACAGCAGGAGTTCTTCATAGAGAAGGACAAAAGGGCTCCTAGTCACCATGGATGTCAAAGCCCCAAGAGGCGTGACGGTTACAGGACTCAGAGCATTGCTACACCCAAGAGGGGTTATTAGCTGAGATTTTACATGGCTGCATAAGTCAGGTTGCTTCCACATCTCTGCTGCCCTCACTGTGCTGTCTTCCCCACAGGCATTTATCCACGTGATTGACATCAACCAGCACCGTCCCCAGTTCCTGGAGAGCCATTACGAGGTGACGATTCCTGAAGATACCCCCTCAGGGAGGGAAATCCTTCAAGTCAGTGCAACAGACAAGGACAAAGGCAAGGGGCTCATCTACACCATCCATGGCAGCGTGGACCCCAAAAGCACAAGACTTTTTCAGTTGGATCCAAGCAGTGGAGTCCTCACAACAGCAGAAGGCTTCAGTTCCCAGCCCATGCCACAGCACACCCTAACAGTGATGGTGAGTCCCAGCCAAATCCCGCTGAGTCCATCAGCTTCTCTGGGATATATGGGTCACTGCAGAAATTCAGACTGGTTCCAGTCCTGGAGGGAGAATTTGTCCAGAACAACAAGGAAAAAGAAAGCAGGGTGTTACCCTTAATATATAATGATCCTGGATAAATCTAGGTAACACCGTACTTTTCTCTAACAATGTGTCGACTGCATCACCTGCTAATTTCATTGGAGGGCCACTGGCTGAGCTTTGGCGCTGAAACTTACAGGCTCATTCCCACACAAGGGGTTGGTACCACTGAAATGCCACCCTCTGTAAGAATCCTGAGGAGATACCTGGGAGCCTGGTGCGGGCAAGGCTTCCTCCTCCCCGATGTGACCGTACCTGCTCTTCCTCTGTCATTCAGGTACGAGACCAGGAGGTGCCCATCAAGAGGAACTTTGTTCGGGCCATCATCCATGTGGAGAACTGCAATCTTCACGCTCCGCAGTTCAGCAGCATCCATTATGAAGCAGAAGTGCTGGACTCAGCAGTGGTGGGCACAGAGGTTGTACAAGTCAGAGCCCTTGATCAGGACCAAGGAGCCAACGCTGAAATCCACTACTCCCTTCAGGCAGGTAGGTGAGAGCCATGCCACAAGACAGTTTTAGGCTATGAACATGCCTGCATTCCCATTCTCCGGCTGGTGGCCAGGCAGTTGACCATCTTTCTCTAGCTGTTGCAAAGGACAGTAAATGTCTGCACATTGCTAAAATGTGACTTTTTTCCTATCCACAGAAAATCTAGAGCAAGCATATTTCCATATTATGGAAAGTTCCATATTAATGAAAAAGCATCCTTCCTTAGGAAGACAGTTCAATATTGAGTTACTGGTCTAAGAAAAAAGGTGACTGGACAAGTTAGAACAACTTAAAATCTTCTCTTCCCATCCATGGGAACTGAGAGAGAGTTCCTTGTCCAGTTGTTAGGCAAAAGTACTACCATTCCCACAGCAGTCATCATCACTTCCATCAGTTCTAGCAAGAAATACATCCTTGAGGAAAGGTAAGCACGCTCTCAGCATTAGTTGATGGTCTTTTTGGGACATACAAGCTCAGTGGGAAATATTTTATTGTTCACTCTACAGGTTAAAACTTAAATATTTATGGCTGTGCCACACTGCATATTTAGCAGGTAAATTCTTTGCAGAAGACAAGCCATCCTTTGCTCCATTTTTCTCACTGCAATTTAGATCAAGGACTGAGGAATTTAATTGCTCCTGAAGTATTGGTAATTATAAGCATGACAGGGCTTGAAGCAACTAGTACAGTCTGTGCTACCATGTTCTACACATGAGGCAAAAGCTTCAAGCACATACTCTACCACCACTAAATGTGCTCAAATTAGAAGGGCATTTATCTCTAATTTACGTTTTGATTGACTTAAAAGTTAGCTTGTAGATCTCAATGGGTTCATTGTTCTTAGAATGAAAATTATTTAGAATTTAATGAAGATTGTTGTCTCTCAGTGAAAGAAACAGATGTTAATTAGGCATGAAATCAGGAGCATCTATGGAAAAGAGGTTCATTAAACCAAAACCAATAGGGTGTCTACATTCTTTGCTTTGTAATTTCTTTTCTTGCAGGTAATAGGGAAGGTTTCTTCAGCATCGACCCATATTCTGGAATTATTACAGTTGCCCAGAAACTGGACCCATCCAGGCAGGAGCGATTTACTCTTATTGTAAAGGCAGAAGACCAGGGGTTTCCTCAGCTTAAAGATTCTGCTACAGTACACATCCGCACTAAACCCTCTGATCGAACTCCTCCAAAATTTCCAGAGGCTGAATACATCACAGAGATCAGTGAATCCACTGCTGTTGGCTCTCCTCTAATCCAGGTTTCAGCCACAAGCTTGTCACCAGTCAGCTATGAAATAAAAGATGGAAATGGAGATGGAGTGTTCTCCATGAACTATCAGTCAGGCCTTATTTCCACTCAGAAGAGCTTAGATTTTGAGCAGGTGTCTTTTTACCAGTTGAAAGTCCGTGGCACCAACATGGCTGGAGCATTTATGGACACAATGGTACTTATCTATGTCATAGATGAGAACGACAACATGCCCGTCTTTGTTAAGCCTTCCTTCATTGGCTGGATCATGGAGAACACTCCATCACAAAGCATGGTTCTGGATGAAAGCAACACTCCCCTCGTGACCCATGCAACAGATGCTGATCAAGACTCCAATGCTCTGCTGGTCTATGAGATTCTGGAACCTGAGGCACTGAAATATTTCATGGTAGATTCCAGCACAGGGATGCTTACTAGTCGTGCTGATATAGACTATGAGCTCACCCCAGTTTTCCACTTCAGTGTACATGTGCATGACAGTGGAAGTCCCAGCTTATTTGCATCCAAGCCAGCCAAAGTCACAATCCATGTTAAAGATGTGAATGATTCACCTCCAGTCTTTTTCAAAGACACTTACAAACTTTCTGTCTTGCTGCCTGCCCACCCAGGGATGGAGCTTTTGTCAGTGCAGGCAAAAGATGCAGATTCGGAGGTGACCTACAGCATCGTGGAAGGGAACCTTGATAATGCTTTCCATATTCATCCACTCACAGGTCTCCTCTCCATTCTTAATGCTGATGGCCTGGGAAGCTATCGTGAACTCACGGTCAGAGCTGGTGATGGCTTATATAAAAGTACTGCTCTGGTTAAGCTAAATTTAACTCAAGCGCAAGGTACTGGCTTAAAATTTGATCAAGACGTGTATACAGCAACTGTTATGGAGAACTCTACAGATGAGAAGACTCTTACTGTTCTTGGGGTCAAGGGATATCAGCTAAATGAACCACTTTTCTATTCACTTTTAAATGGAAAGGAAAGCTTCAAAATGATGCAGGCATCTGGAGTACTCCAGACCAAGGGTGTGAAATTTGACCGTGAAGCACAAGACGTACACGAGCTAGCTGTGGAAGTGAAGGACAACAGGAAACCACCAAGAGTGTCCCAAGCCACAGTCAAGGTTTATGTAGAAGATGTCAATGACAATCCACCACAGTTTGAGAACGTGCCATATTACACCTCAGTGCAGGAAGGCACAGAGCCAGGCGATGTACTTTTTCAGGTATCAGCAACAGACAAAGACATAGGGGATAACGGAGCCATTACCTACTCATTTGCAGAGGACTACCAATATTTTTGGATTGACCCCTATCTAGGAGACATCTCACTTAAGGAGCCTCTCGATTATCAAGCTTTAAATAAATACAACCTCCGAGTCATTGCTAAGGACAAGGGTGAGCCTCCCCTCCATGCTGAAGAGGAGGTTGTGATCAGTGTGAGGAACAAATCCAACCCTCTGTTCCAAAGTTTGTACTACCGAGTGAAGGTGCAAGAAAACACCCCACTGTATACATCTATCCTCCACATACAGGCTCGCAGCCCTGAAGGCTTGCGCCTCATCTACAACATTGTGGAAGAAGACGCCCTGAAACTGTTCAGCACCGACTTCAAAACCGGTGTCCTCACTGTCACAGGCCAGTTGGACTATGAGCTAGAGACAAAACACGCATTCACCGTTAGAGCCACAGACACAGCACTAGGATCATTTTCAGAAGCCAGAGTAGAGGTGGAAGTAGAGGACGTGAATGACAACCCCCCTGTATTTTCTCAGATGATCTACATGGCGTCTGTCTCGGAGAGTTTGCCAGCACAGACCCCTGTTGTCCAGCTCTTTGCTACTGATAAGGATTCAGGCAGAAACAAACTGGTCTCCTATCAGATCTTGGAAGACGGTTCAGTTGCTACCAAGTTCTTTAATATTGATGCCAGCACAGGGCAAATAACAACAGCTCAAGCGCTTGATTATGAAAAGAATCAACAGTTTCGCATGAAAGTAAGAGCTGCAGATCATGGAACGCCTCCACTTAGCAGCGATGCCCTGGTAATTGTGGATGTAACAGACATCAATGACAACCCCCCTGAGTTCAGCCAGCTGCAGTATGAAGCCAAGGTAAGCGAAATGGCAACATGTGGGCACATTGTGATTAAAGTCCAGGCCCTGGACCCCGATAGCGGAGACACCACCCGACTGGAATACGTGATTCTGTCAGGCAATGACAACAGGCATTTTGCTATCAACAGCACTTCTGGAATAATATCCATGTTCAACCGCTGCAAAAAGGACTTGGAGTCATCTTACAATCTCAGAGTTTCTGCTTCAGATGGAGTTTTTAAGAGCACTGTGCCCGTCTATATCAATACCACAAATGCCAACAAATACAGCCCCACTTTTCGGCAGAACGTGTACGAGGCAGAGCTGGCAGAAAATGCTGAGATAGGTACCAGAGTGATTGAGCTCCTGGCTATTGACCCAGATGGTGGACCATATGGCACTATAGACTATACCATCATAAATAAACTTGCCCATGAGAAGTTCTCCATAGACAATAAAGGCCATATTGCCACACTGCAAAAACTGGACAGGGAAAATTCAACAGAGAGAGTCATTGCCATTAAAGTCATGGCCAAGGATGGGGGTGGGAAGGTGGCATTCTGCACTGTCAAAATAATCCTAACAGATGAGAATGACAACCCACCTCAATTCAAAGCTTCTGAATACACACTGTCTATCCAATCTAATGTAAGCAAAGGCTCCCCTGTCATCCAGGTACTGGCTTATGATGCTGATGAAGGTGCAAATGCAGATGTCATTTACTCCGTTGACTCTGTGGAAGATGCAGCAGAAGACCTTGTCGAGATCAATGCTGCCACTGGGGTTGTTAAGGTCAAGGAGAGCCTTATTGGTTTAGAAAACAGAGCCTTTAACTTCAAGGTGAAAGCTGAAGATGGCAGACCCCCTCACTGGAACTCCCTTGTCCCAGTGAATCTTCAGATTGTCCCCAGGGAGGTGACATTGCCAAGGTTTTCCGAGCCCCTTTATACATTCTCTGCATCTGAGGATCTTCCAGAGGGATCAGAAATAGGGTCAGTCAAAGCTTTTGCAGAGGATCCCATCATATACAGCCTGGTGAAGGGAACCACTACAGAAAGTAACAAGGATGAGGTATTCACACTGGACAAACAAACAGGAGCTTTGAAAATCAAAAAGGCCATGGATCATGAGACCACCAAGTGGTACCAGATTGATGTTATGGCTCACTGCTCACATCAGGAGACTGAACTGGTCTCTTTGGTCTCTGTGAACATCCAGGTGCAGGATGTCAATGACAACAGACCTGTTTTTGAGGCAGATCCCTACAAAGCTTTTGTCATGGAGAACATGCCATCAGGAACCACAGTCATTCAAGTGACCGCTAACGACCAGGATATGGGAAGTGATGGACAGGTGACCTACAGTCTGGAAGCAGAATCTGGTGACCTCCGAGGACTTTTCACCATCGATGGTGAGAGTGGGTGGATCACCACACTAAAAGAGCTGGACTGTGAAGCTCAGGAGATCTATCGGTTTTACGTGGTGGCCACTGACCACGGCAGGAAAGTCCAGCTCTCTTCCCAAACCTTGGTGGAGGTCACAGTCTCTGATGAAAATGATAATGCTCCACAGTTCACCTCAGATTTCTATAAAGGATCAGTAATCGAGAATGCAGAGCCAGGGCAGGTTGTTGTCACACTGAGTACCATCGATGCAGACATCTCGGAACAGAATCGGCGGGTCACATGCTACATAACTGGTGAGTTTTTTCTGACTTTAAATCTTCAGTGAGCAAGAATAGAGTATCATTTCAAAGTGAGGATTTGATATCTTGTCTTATTAATATAGAAATTGCATTACACCGACAGTCCTATCAGAAGAAGGAGATGAATCCTGAGCTCTGTCACGAGCTGGACTCTTCAGTTAAATGAGTCTGGGGTATCCAAAACTCTTTAGTAACTAACTGCAGTGGGTAGAATCATCATTGTAATAACTGTCTTGCCACTGAACTGTCCTATTTATTTGGAAACAAACAAATAAAATATATACATAATTACACAATACTGTAGATATATCTATTTACACTCTCTTAATAGAGGAATAATTAAGACAGTGTAATTGTAATACCTATTGGAAGGATAGAAGTGGCAGTACAGAAGGAAGGAAGGTTTTTCTCACATAGATACTATGATCTTCATTTAAGTTCTTTGACCCAGCTTTTTTCTCCAGCAAACAGTGCAGTCGGTTTACACGTCACACATATGTGTAGCCTGACTGTATGTTTTTAATAACTATATGCAAGCACATAGGACATGTATAACTTTCTGGTATTAAAATGCATTTCCTGTGAAGCCACTTTGACTCTGACTTAACAAACAAGTAGAACTCACAAGGCTGCAGTTAACCACCCTGCAGACTGGTGGATATTTGGGACTGTCATGTCAATCTGAGTGAGGGTTTTGGCTAACAGGTAATACTAAAGATGACTCTTACATCCCTGAAACACCAGTTGTGCCAACTAAAATTAACCACTGCTGTAAAACAACAAAAAAATTATACTGGAATGTTTGTTGTGCATCTGCACAAGTAGAAGCTTGATTTTTCTGGTACTTTTTGACCCCAAAGTGTCCTTCTCGAACCTGGAACAGATACTTCAAATTAAAATGTTTGCTCGAACTCAAATGAGGACCCTTCAGGGTCAAAACATTTAGCCAGATCATGCTGCAGCCTGTTATCTATTATTGTAACCATCCAAAACAGGGGAGGAATGCTGGTACTTTCAATAGTTTTATGGCATGCCGAGGTATTTTCAAGCCTTTGGGAGGAAAGATTAAATCCATTTATGTATTTGCATTTCTGCCATCTTAAAGGCAGTAGTAACTTCCAACTACTTTAAACCTGAGAGAATGTACGCTTATGTTAGTGATGAATACCATATATTCTCTCTGCATTGTACTTACAAGCACAGGTCAAACTCTACCCATAAACATATAAATGCAACTGCAGTGTAGCACTGCAGCTAAAGAAAGGGGAGGATGGACACAGAGCCTTGCTTCCCATTGTCCACACGCACATTGGTTTCAAACACACGGAAACTAACTCTGAGCATAGGCTGGAGTCTCCCAGCACCAGAAGAAGGGCCAGAAGAGATCTTGTTGTGCCTCCAGATTCACAAGCTCATCACCATAGTGCGAATAAAAGCAGAAGGAGTGTTAATTTAACCTACCTGGCTGTGCAAGGCACTTCAGAGTCTAATGCAAACAAGCCCTGCAGCCAGCTCTCTTCATTGCCTCCCGTTACCTAACGTGCTTCCCCCTCCTTCTGCCCAACGGCGTGGGTTCAGCAGAGGACAGCAGCTCCTTGCCAGAAGAGAGGGGCAGCATCCACCGCCTGTGCAGCATGAATCTGGTGGACTGAAGAGTCTGCTTAGTCTGGATTTACCTGTCTGTCATCATTTGGTTCTTACAGAGTCGAAAAGTAGCCCCAGAAAGCGTAGCAATATATTAAACACATCTATAGGTTAAAATGAAATACAGCTACACAAAGAACTGCAACTATAAGATCCAACCAATGTCTGCAGGGTATTTGCAACTCTCGGATCCCTTTAGGAACATGCATCAAGAAAGACTGACATGTCCTCTGGTTTTGAGGCAATGAATATGCACGTCTGCAGAACATTACTGAGACATTTTTGCAATCAGGAGTTGTTTCCTCCTTCCAGTGTAATGTGCAGACAGTAAATAAGAGAAACAGGCAGGGTATTTCTCAGCTGCGCAGTGAGGCAGGCCTCCTCACCCACCTGCTACAGCACCAAAGCCCTCTCTGCATCACCACTGCAAGTCCGTCAGCTCTCCTGAGGTACCAGCAGTAGACGTACCTGTATCCTCTTCCCTTAGCACTTCTGATTTTCAGCACCTGGTAAATGCCTTTTTTCCTTGCCTCTTCCCCCCTTCTAGAGGGAGACGTACTAGGACAGTTCACAGTTAACCAAATCGAGGGAGAATGGACTATTTCTTCCAAGAAACCTCTGGACAGGGAAGACACAGAGAAATACCTCCTCAAGGTTATGGCTTCCGATGGGAAATTTCAGGCTACCACTGAAGTGGAAATTTTTGTTCTGGATATCAATGACAACAGCCCCGAGTGCGGCCAGGTATGACGTCTGTCCTGGGACATGGGGGGCACAGGGGGAGTGGCTGGGGAGGAGAAAACACAATAGCAAGGAAGAAAGAACAGAAAGAGCATGCTAAGAGAGTTTGGCTTGTCATAATTCTTCTCACACAATCCTGTTGCTTTGATTATGCTTAGCAATTTTAATTAAGCTGCACGTCAAGCAAGAACATTAAATCTAGCCTCCAAGCATGTTTGCCAGCAGTAAGTGAGTGTCTAAGCATTATGAAGGATAATTTTTTGAGATAAACAATGCCAGGAAGCCTCCTGGGTAGGGGCATGTAAATTACTGAGTTTTATATCCTGCTAAGCTGAGAGATTCCCATCAGGAGGTTCGTTATTGTAGAGAGCTGATCGCTGGTATGGATGTTACCCATGGTGAGAAAAAACAGAAGTGGTTGCTTCCCAAAGGATGTTCAAAGGCTTGTGTGAAATGAGCTCACTGGTCCCAGTCCACACCCCGCAGCCCGCAACATAAGGCACATGGTGTTGCCCTATAAACCACATAGTCTGTCCTTCTCTATGAAGCTTCTACTAGTCCATTCCTCCCCGTATGTGGCAAATGTATTTTGGAGATGGCTCAGATGCCAATAACACGTTCTGTCCTTGCCAGATATTCTACACTGGGAGAGTCTCTGAAGACGCTGTGCCGGGTCTTTTCATTTTGAAAATATCAGCAACCGACCCCGACGTCGGCAGCAATGCCCAGATAACATACAGCCTCCACGGCCCTGGCGCAGAGGAGTTCCGGCTGGGCCCACATACAGGTGAGAGCTGGGAAATGGGATGTTTTTATCCTCTTCCTCACCCATTCCTGAGAAATGCCAGCTCCTAGTGTGGCTCAACATTTATCTCCTCTTGAGAAAAGAAAAGGACTGTTCATTCCAGCTCCCCCAAGCTAGGAGGGGATGGCAAACAGGCAGGTTTATTGCTATACAATATAGAGGAGAGTGAACTCTGTGTCTTCCTGCCAGCTTTCTTTGCAAATGTTGGCATTAGTATTGTTAAAATGAATGGCAGACAATATTGCTAACAGCCAGGTCTCAAGGAGGAGAAATCGGCAAATATTACAGTGCTCACTTGAGCCAAAGACCCAAGTTCTAAACTCTAAAAAATGTCTTATCAGGTCTTTGGCAGTATATTTGCCCAAAGGTTTCCTCCTTTCCAAGAAGGCAGAATGATCATTCTAGAGATCAGGTGGGGTTCATTACATTGCAGAAAGCTTAATGCAGCAGGGTTTATAAAGGTGTTTAGAGGTACAATTTATCTGTGAGCACTTCTATCCCATGACAGTATCCCTTGCATAAAGTTCAGCCCAAATTGCAGGACTTCCCACGCCAAGTCCTGCCAGGGCACTGACTGGCAGTGATCTGTGAACAGCCCTGAGCAACGCGGTGTGGACACGTCATCACTGTTAGCTGGATTACAAACGGTGTTCAAACCCAGTCTGTTGTCTCCCATGGTTCATCCAGAAAGGCAGCAAGCTTGAACCTCTCTGAGCCCTCCTAGGCTGCAGCTGCAGAAGACAAGACCATCTCCTGTTCTTTCTAACAGGGGAACTGACCACTTCTGCACCTCTCGACCGTGAACAGAAACCTACATACCACCTTATTGCTAAAGCGACTGATGGTGGAGGCCGTTCCTGCCAGGCAGATATAACGCTGATTATAGAGGACACAAACGACAACGCACCGAGATTCTTCCCCAGTCACTGCGCTGTGGCCGTTTTTGACAACACCACAACAAAGACACCCATCGCCGTGGTTGCTGCCAGGGACCTTGATGAAGGTGAGTCAGAACGGGATTTACTTTTTAGTAGAGTTCATCTTTCATCCTGAATAGAAACCTTTGAAACCTAGGGAAGGGATACAGAAATGGGCATAGATGATTGAATCTTGGCGAAGATGTGCCTGGATCTCATCGCTGACATGTTCTCAACTAGCAGCAGGCTGCCATCAGCATTTTTGTAACCCTGTAGGAAGTGCAATGTCGGTAGAAATATGCAGAGACAGACTTCGAGAACACGCTCAGTAGCTGTAACCATGATGCACAGTGCAAGCTGGCACACGGTTTGTCTGCAATCCAAACATCGACAGAGATTTTACCAAAGATGGAGATCAAGAATGAGCGTAATAAGGAAAAAAGGAGCTTTAGCTCTGAATGGGGTAGATGATAAGGATGGAGAGGTTTTTCTGAAGACATGGAGTTTCTCAGAAACATAGGTAAGGCTCCTAAGAAAGGAGCTTTTAATAAAGCTCTCCAGCAAAGGCTGAGTTTACAACGACAGAGAAGCAAGATTATATTTATCTGCATTAGAAGCAGATATGAAGGGAAATGAAGTTTAAAACCAAGGGAATTAAAAATGAGAAGCACTAGTAAATACAGAGAGGTAATGCTGATGGATGATGGTGAGGGCGGCTAGATGTCTGAAACTGCAGATAGACAGGGACACACTTGATGCTCATACGGCTTCCATTTTCCCTAGAAATTTAAGGTCATTTAGGTACACATAGTCCTAATGGATTAAAAAAAATAATAAAACTGCAGCATTCCTACCCATGAATTAAACAGAGCCTGTCCTTTATCCTTTCAGGTCTCAATGCTGAGGTGGTCTATTCTCTCTCTGACTCTGCCAACGGACACTTTTCTATTGAGGAAACCACAGGGGTGATCCGTCTGGAAAAGCCTCTGAAGGATTCCCCGCACTCGACATTTGAGTTGACAGTCTGTGCTACCGACCGGGGCACCCCGGAGCCCCTCTCTGCTCTTGGCACTGTCACTGTCTCTGTTGTGGATCTAAATGAATACCTGCCTGTTTTCCTGGCCCCTGAATATGTGGCCATGGTTAAAGAAGATGTGGCTGTGGGTACAGAGGTCCTCAACTTGTCAGCATTGACAAGGGACAATGCAGAAAACACAGAGATTAAGTATGAAATTGTGAATGGCAATGACCATGGGAAATTTCAGCTGAACTCAAACACAGGTAAGATGGTCTCATGCTCAGGCAGGTACAGGTGGACCCAATAGCAAAGGCTGTCCTTGTATGCATCTGCTCTTGTTGTTCTCCATTTGGCTTGCACTTCTGCTCTCCTCTGTCTTTAGGCAGCACAAGGGTACAGAATACAGTCTTCTTTCTACCCTAAATTTTGCCAGCCAAGTCACTTAAAGAGTGATCCATCAATTTCAATAAGATTTGGAAAGATTCCTGTTATATGTCTGGGACCTGAGGTGGGTCCATGGGAATGAGGAATACAGGGAAAATAAGATGGGGAAATTTTTCCACTTCAAAATGCAGGAGAAGTTGGTGTCATTTTGAGAAGATCTCTCCGATCTCTCCATCCTAATCTCACGAGGAACATTTAGCCCAAGGCAGCAGGCAACTGTATTAGGTAGCACTCAGTGAGTGTGGATAATACCAATCTATTAACCATGAGCAGGTGCTAAGCTAGGTTTACAAGCCAAATAGATCGCTGTGCAAACAGAGCAGCACTTTGATAAGAGCTGTTATCAGAAGGCCAATGTTAACTCCCTGAAACAAGCCCTTGGCTGCGTCATCAATGGTCTTCTGCCCTGGGCTGTAACATCCTCATCCACAGTTCCTTCCTCAGCTTCTCTGTCCCCAAGGCTCTTGCAAATGTTTCTGCACCAATCTTCTTATGAGTTTGTACGTCTTAAAAGACACAGAACAGTGTCATTTCCAGGGAATAATTTTGTGGCATTTTCAGTGCTGAAGCCAGGAAATAATTGCAGTACACAGGCACATTCTGTCCCTTTTATTTTTTTTCTGCTTTCACTTCATGTCTTTAGGCCCTGTTCCTTGCTTGTTTTTTGAGATTATCAGCTGCCTCCTCCTTTCTGTTTTGCATCCCAAGCCTCACTTACAAATCGCAACTTCTTGCCATACATCTCTTTCTCTTGTACAACTCTGCATCTACATCTCACACCTTTTCATCCAGCCTGGGATGCAGCTCAGTGATGCTCTACTACTGCCCTGGTCACAGCTTTCAATAGCACTGTTGGACTCTGATCCTATTTTGTCCCAGATCTTCTCCAATCAAGATTCCTTGAGACCTTCCAGAATGAGAGTTTATTTCATGTCTTCAAACACTTGCTACCAGAATAAAGCGGGTTGTGGCAGAGTCAGTTCAATTACATTTTGTTTTTTGTGGTGCCACAACTTTCAGTATCCTGATTTAAGCAGTCAAAGCTAGGTCATAGCACCTTTTCAGCTGGAAGTTTGGCAATCACCTTGGTAGATCTCCAGTATTCTGAGAAACCTCATGTGCCATGCATTCAAAGTATCTTCTGTCCTTTTCTACCTATCTGCCTATGCAGGTGCCTTATACATAAATGGGAGCTTGGACTTTGAAGCAAGTCATGAGTATTACTTATCCATCGAGGGAACGAGGAAGGGCTCAGCTTCTCTCAGCGATGTGACCATGGTGGTGATCAACATAACCGACATCAATGACCATGCACCAGAGTTCATCCAAGACCCCTACTTTGCTGAAATCCGGGAGGATGCTGCAGTTGGTGAAATCATCCTCACGGTATGATTACGAACCAGGCCAGAAGTCTTCATCTCTTCTTTTACTTGTGCTATGCATTATTTTCTTTTGCACTTTATTTTTCCTTGGACACAGTCACCTCCTTGAGTTTGTGGCATTCAGCATCTAAGGTTTAAGCATGACTTTAATAAAGGATGATTGGCAGAATTCCTGACACTCCATAGACAGGGAGAACACTTTACCTTAGAAGACATCTTTAAGTGAAAGCTTGAGATACCTAAGGAGGGATCAGGAGCTTTGAGGACCTCCCAAGAGAGTTAAAATGCCTCCCGAAGGCCAATACCCTTACAGCCTGGGGAAGGCAGAGGCTTCCCTGGGCAGAATAATGGAGCCCAAGGTATACCCATATGAAATTCCCTGCCCAGCCAGTGTTACCATCACAGGGGTGGTAAAGTCAGGAAAGAGACAAGGAGAAAGCTATTGTTGTAGATTTGTTGGGTTTTGTCTGGATAAATTAATGAATAACACATATGCAAACTACCTTCCTTCTTCCTCAAACCAATATCCTTAAATGACAAGGAGGTCCTGCCCCCATTCCTCCATGGCAAGGCCTTTTTGGGCCAGGGATCTTAGCATTATGTTCTCCTAACAGGTGTCAGCTGATGACTTGGATGGAGCAATGAACAATCAGATCACATATTCCATCGTGGAAGGGAACCCGCTGGGACACTTCGCCATTCAGCCCAAAAGTGGGCAGATCAGCATCGCCAAACATTTGGACAGGGAGGAGGTGAGTTCAAGAAAAGGGGAACAGGAAGTCTAAAACAGATGTGTCCCCAAAGGCTGAGGGAACACAGTATATTCAGATACCTTCTGTTTTCTGAATGATCTACTCGCAATAGTGTAAGCAGAAGGCAAGTCTTTCATTTTTTCATTTTCTAGACTCACAGATGCTGCTGTAGGAAGGCTTGGGTTTAGGGAGGGCAATATAGCCTTCAGCTCTGGGCTGTGGCCTGCTCCACTGGTGCTTCAAGCTGGCTGGTGAGAGTCAGCTCCAAACTGGAAAACATGTTTGGTTTCTGCTTCTCTGCATCTGAGCTTTATAGAAAACGGTATGGGGAGAGATAGAAAGGTCACCTGGACAATCTCTCATTCATAAAGCAGTAGCAGCTCAAACCACTATTGACAGATGTTTGCGCAGCTTGATCTCATCCATCTTTGGCAAGCTGTTTCACTTCTCCAACTACTGCAAGGCTAATTTTCTTTCGCAATGTGCTTGGAGATTTATGGATGTAGAGCCTTAGCCAAGAGCAAAGCTACTGTTATGGTGCAATGCATGGACTCAAGCATTTTCACAAGCTTCAACAGACTAAACATCAATGTGAAAAAGCCACTATTCCTCTATTTCTCCAAGTAATTATGTACTATAAATCCTCCAGATCCCCAGCTATTCCCTGACAGTTCGAGCCACAGACAACGGTCACCCTGTGCAGTTCAGTGATGTCGCTGTGCGTGTCCACGTGTCTGATGTCAATGACAACCCTCCTCGGTTCTTCCAGCTCAACTACAGCGTGGTGGTGCAGGTAAGCCAGGAGGTGGTTTGTTCTCTTAGTCCATGTCAGGGTACTAAGGTACTCACGCACGGGCTGCTGTTGGAGCAGAGGGGTGAGACAGCAGTGAAGCATGCTGTTTCTTTGTGCTCCTTGCTGCAAAGAACTGGTATCAACTGCAGGGGCAGACATTCTGCCAACAGATGCCATTTTCTCTTTCCAATACCTTCAGGCACCTCCTGTCCTTTCAGTATAGAGAGTGTAGAGCTTTTCCCACTTTCAAGCCTGACTTGCAGCCCCTTTCTCCCTTGCAATTGTCCACATCTACACCACAACATCAGGAGCAGACCCAAGCACATGGTCAAGCATCATCATGTCTGCTGGATGCAGCCCAGTGGTCACGTGGACTCTTCACACCTGTAGGTACTCAGAAAGAAACGTACACAAAACGTGCTTTCATCTGCTCTTGTGCTGACATGACTCAAGGAGAAAGCAACAGCACCAGCTCAACTGCGCTTAGCTGCCACGTATATAATGCCATGAAAGGAAGTCCCTTTCCACCACTGGGTCTCTGCCATTGCTGGCAAGAATCTCAGTGCGTGCATACCAAAGAGATGCACATGGGGTATGGGATTTGTTCTCCTGTTCCTGATCCAGCAGCTCCAGGGGCACTGTGGGTTCCCCTAAGCCTTTTTTCTCTGCTTGCCTTTGTCCACTGGTATCCTTTCTCCATTTCAGGAGAGCGCTCCCATGGGTACAAGCGTCCTGGAGCTAATTATGAGTGACAGAGACTCCCCAGAAAATGGACCGCCGTATTCATTCCAGATCATCCAAGGCAACGATGGGAAGGCTTTTGATGTCACCCAAAATGGTCTGCTGGTGACATCATCTGTCCTGAACAGAAGCACCAAAGAACAGTACCTGTTACAAGTCCAGGTAGAGCCTGCCTTACTGTCCTGGTATCTGAATTCCTAAGCCAGATTTGATAGTAATAAAATGAAATCAGGATGGCACAGCTGAATAGAAGCATCTCTGGCTTTGGAGAAATCCAATCCAGGCACAAATAGCGCAGCTTGGAGCCAGCTCCAGAGCTCATTTCCCCACACAGTCTGCCCACAAGAAGCTGGGGGCTGGCTTCTGCATTGATAAAAATCAGATAATATGATAATGAGAAATACTCTGTCAGCAGTTTCCTTAGGCAGATGCATTTCCCAGAATGAGTCTAGTGACCAGTTTAAAGCGAGACCTGGATCTGGTCCTACAAACTTTCTCCAATTACCCTTGTCATTTAAGAAGTGGATTAATTTCCTCTTCAAATAGAATTTCCATTGTTGCAGAGTGAATTAATTATTTTTCAATGTTATCAGCAAGGATAGTCCACGACAAACTAAAGGATAATAACGTGTAAAATACATACTTCTTCAGTAATGGCAGTTGTTCTAAAAGCTAGATACTACTATATTATCAGCCTCAACCACTAACTGCCTAAGATTAGGGAGAAGTTTATCATATAATCTGATTATTTGCGCTTTTCTATTTTGAGGTTCCTTGACTCATGCTAGACATTGTCAGAGGTGGGACACAGGCTTAAATAGTCCGGAAGGTGAGCAAATGTGTTGACATGCGTAACTGCTTTATATCTTTGTACACTCAGTTAGCATGGAACACCAAAGATTGGCAGCATCACTAAAGATGATTAATCCTCAGGAAATCAGAACCACTCAGGTGTGCCTCAGCTGCTGATGAGAACACATGAAAATGAGTGCAGTCCCACCGCTAACAGAAGATCTCAATCATTCTCTGTACTGGAAGGCATGTTTGCCTTTTCCCTGGGGCCAGGTCCAGGCAGAGGTCCAACACTGCTGCCAGTTTTTCTCATTCCTTCTTCATTCCCAACCCGNTGCCTGANAGCTGGCAAGGCACTCTCCTTCGCAAGACCTTATCAGCCCATCTGGTCAGGTGAGGTGACAGTAAGTCAGCATGTGGCTGCAATGGATCCTTCTGTTTTCCTTGACAGGTCTCTGACAGCGGTATCCCTCCCCTGTCCTCATCTGCATTTATAAACATCCAAGTGACTGAGCAGAGCCAGTATGCGCCCTCAGCCCTTCCCCTGGAAATTTTCATCACCACCAACGAAGAAGTCTTCCGAGGTGGTGTTCTGGGCAAGATCCATGCCACAGACCGAGACCCCCATGACACACTGGTGTACACTTTGGTGGCAGAAGTGCCCCAGGAGGGGCTCTTCTCCATTGGGGCTGCAGATGGGAAGATCATTGCTGGGGACAAGCTTCCCCACGGCCACTATCTTCTGAACGTGACAGTCAGCGATGGTACATTCACAGCCACTACTAGCGTCAACATCCACGTGTGGTGCTTCACACAGGAGGCCTTGGACAAGGCAGTGGTGGTACACTTCCGCCACCTCTCCCCTGAGGAGTTCGTGGGGGACCATTGGCGCAACTTGCAGAGGTTTCTGGGAAATATCCTTGTCACCCGGCGCCAAAACATCCACATGGCTAGCTTACAGCCTGCAGCTACCTCTGATGGAGTGGACCTGCTCTTAGCTGTTGGAGAGCCACACGGTTCCTTGTATGAGCCTCGGGTCCTCGCAAATAAGATCACTGTGTCAGCTGGGGAGATGGACCAACTCGTTGGTCTCCGTATGAAGAAGACAATTCATGTGCCATGTCACGGGCCAGACTGTGCCCATCGTGTCTGCAAGGAGACCATTCAGCTGGATCCAGGCATGATGTCAACTTACAGCACTGCCCGACTCAGTGTCCTCACCCCACGGCACAGCCTGGAGCAAATCTGTTCTTGCAATGGTAAGCAATCCTTCTTGGTAGTGTTCCACCCTATAAACCTAGGTATATTGTGTTTTCATTCAGTACATTGTCAAGCACCTGGACTTTCCATGGAAGTAGGTTGCCCAATGACCAACAACCCTGCCTGCAATTTCAAAGCCAAATCTAGAATCTTAGAGCTTGAAAGTTTCGCATAGTCTTGTTTTTAATTAATCTCCTGTAGCATTTAATAGCAGCAACATCTATCTATCTCTTTGGAAAAAGTCTCTCATACCTAGCAGGTAATGAAGCTCAGTGATCAGAATTTTGATCTCTGAGCTCCAGTGTTGATTTTATACTCAGCAAAGCACAGACTAACTGATAAATCCAAGGAAAGACAAATAAGGCATATTTGCAATACTCACTCTAGACTACTTCAAGAAATAAATGGAGGGAGCAGGGAGAGAGGCTAACATCACTTGGGCAGGAATGGCAGGGGGATACTATACAATAACATAAAGACTTAGGTGAGGAAAAGGATGAGGAAATTCAAGGGTGTTGTAGACCACGCTGAAGGCACCTCAAAGGCGCTATAGGATAGAAATAGACAGGCTGCTATTGCAGGATTGTTTTACAGTTGAGTACACAGGAGAAATACCAGGAGCTCCAAATGAGAGCTATGGGAGATGCAGTGAAGCTGTACATGGGTTGCCATGGATGGGACTGTTTCTGGACAGTTAAGGTATCAGGCTGGGAAAAGAGGCAACGCTTCACACAGTCTATAGTCTCAAAGCATGACAAAGATGACACTTTTTGCTCATTCTCCTTCCAGGAACGGCTGTGAGGTTTGGGGGCCACAGCTACATATGGTACCAGCACTCACAGATCGGCTCATGGCACGTGCATTTCCGCCTGAAGACTCACCAGCTGAACGCGGCTGTGCTCTATGCTAATGGGACTGATCATGCCATTTTGGAGGTGTGTGTTGCAACTCATGGGGATTTCTTTCCAGCGTTAAAAAACACTTACAGTTTTGGGGAAAGGAATCACAGTAAGAAAATGCAATAATACGTACCCTTATAGTAATTCGTCTAGCTAAAATATAAGACTTGGGAAGACCAAGTGAGAGCCAAGCACAGCTCGGCAATTGCTGCAACCACAACTAGTGAATCATTTTTTTTACATCTTTGAATGCACGTGCTAGTCTCTGGTGTGAAGGCAGCATACATCCGTATCATACACCTACATCATCTTTTTTCCTTACAGCTTGCTTCTCCATCCCTCTCTTACATTGCACCTCTCAGGGCAAAGAATTTACCGGGTGGAATTTTCCCCAGATCAGTCTGCTTCCACTGCAGCAAAGGGCAAGCTTGTCCCCAGACTTCAGGACTAGAGTCAGACCCCTGCTAAGCACGCAAATAATTGACCAGACCACAGTACAGTAGCAGTACCAGGGTACCAAGATGGGGAGGCCACAGGAGATCTCTGAGATTAGGAATATCACCAGCCTTTACCTGCACCAGAATGTATGCCAGTCATATCATGCATCTAATCAAATGGACCTCAAATTAAAGGTCCTTTACAGTAATGGACAGAACAGACAAAACAGGAGTCTTAAATGCTGTTTCTCAACTCCCCACTCTTTTCAACCACTTTCTTCAGGTGGTTTCACTGCTGAAGACACCTGCAGAGCCAGGAACATTTCAATAGATCACTCTCCTCCCCCTGGCTGTACACTGGATCTACCCAGCATTCAAAGATCATCTCCCCCTTCCACTTTGGCAACAGAAGGAAAGCAGCAGAGGACTAAAGAACAGGGGTTTGCTGTATTCCTCATCAATTAAATTCGGATGAATTGGAAACCAAGCTCATAGGACAGACATAACCAGCATACAGAGATTTGTCCCTGAGACTAATCACATTGAGATCTACACCCTGTAACCTACCTGGAATTGTTCATCCTGTCCCTGAATTCCCTCAGCCCTTCTCATGGTTTCACAACCCCACCTACCCATTTTGAAATTCTTTTCTTTCCACTGCTATAGAAGACCCACACAGACAGAGAGTTGCACAGCAGTCAACGCCCAGGGACCTGCCCGAAGTACATATTGCAAGCTCCCGCTGCCACAGCCATCGCTCCTTAAGAGCAAGAGCAGAGAAATAACATCCATATGTCCTGCACCCACCTCTGAGAGTAGCTTTAAGCTGCATCATAAAGGGCTGAAAAGAAAAACTTAGCTTCTCAAGAGTCTCTAGCTTTCTGCCCTGACTCTGGGAAGGAGAGTCACCAAGTAGTTCAGTGGGAGGAGTACAGCACTCCAGAAGGTGCTCAGGAAGGATGAGATGGCAGGAAGCTGTACTGAGCCAGGCCGAACACACACAGTTAAGGGAGAAAAGACTCATTATTGGTGGATTTCAGTGTTCCCATGATGTCCTGTACCTAGGGGTCTTCACAAGCTTTTCAATAGGAAACGTTCACAAAGCCTCCACCATAAAGTTGCCTGTGAATCATTTCTTCCCTGACTCATTTTATCAACAACATCTCAGGGATAAAACCTTTTCTAGATAGATCAAACCTTTTTTAGACCATCTGTCTTGAAAAATAAATGAAGGAATCCCTCAAGATTTTAAGCTTTGTGGACTGCAGTACTCTAGGTATGAGCCTGTCCTGGTTTCGGCTGGAAAGACCCAAAGCTTTGAAAGAATCATAACTGGTCATTTAGTGAAGAGGATGAGTTCTCCAAAGCGCTTGCATATCATCACTCTTCTAATCACTAAGCTCTCCTGATGTTCAGAAATGGGTTGCAGCAAGAGGATGGCAAACCAGGCAAGCTGGGAAAGACTTGGCAGTCTGTCAGTTCTTGCTCCAGGGAATCGAGTTCTCAGCTGACTCCCAGCCCCAGAAATTGATAAGCCCAATCTACAGACCCATCTGAAGTGAAATCGTGTTCCTCCAGATAAAGTGAAGTGACAAAGTTCTCTGCTGCGCTTGCCAATTGTGCAAAGAGATCTACACACATGTTGCCCCAAGGCCCTCCCATAGCATGTGCCAGCTGCATCTAGTTCTTCCTTCCTTCAGCAGTTGCTCCTTCCACTAGGATTTATTTATACCGTGGACCTCTCTAAGAGTTAACTGCTATCCTGCTCTGCTTTTGATCCCTCCAGAGTAGCCCCATCATACTGTATATAGGTTCCTCTGGAGTTCAGTATAGCCCGTAGCCACTCCTCTTCCAGCCTCTTCTAAGTATCACCACTCCTCAATCACTTAATGCCCCCCATGGAGATCTCTTTTGCCTGGGATGAATTGCTGGATGTTACATAGCAAGATCTGCAGGTTTTCAATGAATGCTTTGTTCCATCTCTTTTCTCCTTCTCCATAAGCTCTTAGCTTCTGTGAGAGAGAGGTTTTATCCACTAAGCAATGGGAAGAAAAAGGTGAAAGAGAGGTTTACCCCTGACTTCACTCTGAAACAACATAGCTAACCTTTCTCCTTCTGCCATATGAGTTTTAAAGATGGATCTTGGGCCGCAAATGGGAATTTCTGACGTCCCAGTTTCATGCAGAAGACACTGCTGTGGTTCACTTTTAGAAGCTCAGTGTCTTGTCTCCCTCCCATCTGCTGGAGATTAAGGATTTGATTGCAACACCTATCAGCAGCTTTGGCCTGACTTTCCAGCATGCTGGCTAGGAGCTGGGTACAACAGTAATTCCTTTCTCTGTCTCCCAGCTCCTGCTTGCCTCCTCCAGAGAAAGCACTCCTCCTTGCCGAGGTCCTTTCAGCACTCTTACCCATGCCACAGGGGGAACTGCTCCAACACCTTCCCCACCACTAACGAGACAGTGAGAACAGAATAAAGGCCATGTGGTCCAGAACAAGAGTCCCCCTGTGACAGAGTTATGGATAGTCTGACTAACAGGGCTCTGATTCAGCTCAGGAAGGGGGAAGAAAAGGTGAGCAGCTGCAGGAGTACAATCATATGGCTCTGCACCCTGTTGCGTGGAAAGATGAGCTTCCCTCCCTGCACACTGGTCAAAGATTGCAGGGAAGGACCACAGGTGAAGTTGTGTGAGATATGATGGCGTTTTGCAAAATAAAGGAGGTTGCAGTCACTTAAGCAGGCTTTAACTGATCCACACAAAGCTTAATATGGGTGAAAGGGGCTGCATTTGCCTAGCTGGTAATGCTTGGAGTCTGAAAGTTGGGATTCAATCTTGACTCTCCATGCTTAAGCAGGGAGAGAGAGAAGCAAGCAGCAGGAGAAGTGTTGAAAGCCTCCATGAACAGCAGCCACCTGTATCATAGCTAACTGTGACTTCTGGGATGTGTTTTGCAGATGGTTAACGGAGTGCCTCAACTAGGGTACAGCTGTCGGGGGAACTACACTCGAAACCTCTCCTCCTCACGTTTTGTGAGCGACGGCGAGTGGCACGCCGTCTTCCTGGAGGTGAAGAACACGTCTGTTCGCCTGCTCATCGATGGACTGGGAAACGCCTCTCTCCAGCTGCCAGCAACCTGTAGCATCTCCCAGGGCAGACGAGATTTTCTTTTTGGGGGCCTCCGGCAGCTGCTCCAGTCCCAAAGAATCACACGGGGGTTCAAGGGCTGCCTGGACGTGGTTGCAATTAACGGCAGAGAAGTGGTTCTCCTGCCCGGGAAAGGGCAATCAAAGGAAGTCATGGAGGAGGTGGGAATAAAGCAGTGTTGCTCCCCCACCGGTGCCTGCAGCAGCAACCCATGCCTCAACAACGGGATGTGCTCTGAAACTCATGGAGGAGGTACGTGAATATCCCATGCAGAGCAATAAGCAGCAGGGGGAGGGAAATATGCAGCCTCTTCATACATCCCTAAGTGTGAGGCTACACCAGAGAGGAATCAGGGGTCACCTGTTGTGGGGGACCTCAAGTGATAGCTGACTCGGTGCAGCAGCAGCTAGGGGATATGAGATCATCATCCTGGCTCTCATCAGTGGGCCATGGCCCACACGGCAGGAGGGTGTTTCTAAGGAGTGTGCATGACCTAGGAGAGCGCAGCGTTGCCAAAAACTCAAATGCAAATAGAAATTCCACCCACCCCTCTGCATCCTCTTTGCTTAAGGAGCCATTAGTGAGGCTGGAATTGGGCAAGATGGGATCATGCAGCGATGGTATCTGGGCAGAAACAAGCCCAGATCTTTGTCTATTCCCACTGCAGTCAGTGACTCCCTGGGGCTATGGGAAGGGATATGGGAAAACCGTAAACTGAAATCCAAGAGACTCAGGCTAATATGGGATGCATGCGCTCAACAGAGGGTTGGTACCAGGCTTTGCCCAAGACCATCTCACCACTGCCCTGTTCCTCCCATCACAGGGTCTCCCCACAGCAAGCTGTATCACAGGGACATGGCTGGTTTGCAGTGGCCTCAGGGGGAGGAAGCTCTCCCAGCAATGTCCACCCTTGTGTCACTGCCCTACACCCACATCACAGCTTCCAGCACAGTGGGGCTGCTCCCCGTAACACCCCGTCTATAGAGACAGATACTGTCTATGCTTTGGCCCTTCCTTGGGGCAGAAGGGTGCTTTCCTGGCTGCTGTGTGGGGCAAGACCTCCTCCCACAGCTCTGTGCTTCTTGAGGCCATTGCCAAAGTCCACACCCTGCCTGGTGAGCAAGCAAGGACGGAGGAGGGAGCACACCTCCTCCTGCCCTGCCCACAGCCTCTGGGAATGAGATTCCCAGCCCTGTCGACTCAGCAGCTGCCTGGCTCTGGTGAACTTGTTTGACACGAGGTGCATCTGTACCAAACAGATAACCTGGCTGGCACTCACGCCTCAGCCTTGCCCTCGAGACTCTCTGCACAGAAAATCCTTCTGGCTGGGCTGAAAGGGGCTCAAAACCTGAGAGCTGAAAACTCATTTCTAGTCTAAGTGAAAGCATCACCTGCTTGCTTTGCCAGGAGGATACAAGAAGGGGAAAAAATAAAAATTGAAAAAAAATCACTCGCTCATTAATAATCATCCATCACCCTTCGCATAGTTTCCTTCCAAGGCAATCAGGATCCCCTGCAAATGACCCGACTGCCCGGGAAAGAGCCTGTGGGTCATGGCCCCATACAGAAACATACGGGACACGGTTGCGGTGAAGGGGTTGCTCAAGAGATGTGTAGTTTGTGAGGTTATCCTGGGTGTTTGGCTTCCTTGAGCATTGCGGCCGCAGTCCTGGGGACCACGGGCATGCAGCGTAAGTTTATGCAAAGCTCTGCCCAGGGATCCCGGGCACGGGATTACATGTACAAGCAAAGACACATCTGTGCAAGCAAGCCCGGGTAAGCCACGTGAGAATGTGTACGAAAATCTGTATGAAAAGGGTCAAAGCCAGACCAGTCACCACATCAACCACAGCACTCGGGACCACAGATGCAAACAGATGCGAACCCCTGCACCCAGGAACACGTGTGTCTGGGCACACGTAGCCTGGCAAGAAATGTCCAGCACCTCCTGCACGAGTGTCAGTACGTTCTTGCTGTACAGCCACTAACACGCATGCGGGAACAGGCCTGCATTTGTTCAGTCTGTGCTCTAAAGCAAGGATGTTTAGCTTGTGGACGCGTAGCGAAGACTTTTCAAGCGTGCTGCAAGGTGGAAACTCTGAAATTCCTGCATAGCAGCACCAGCCGAGTGACTAGCAGGAGTTCAGCACAGCCAGGGACATTCCCATGCTTAGGGCTACACTAAACAGCAGCCAAAAACACAAACAGCAGCAGCCCCCTCCGAGTCCCCGGGTTTCTCTCTGGCTACAACCAGACACCTCCCGTGAGAAACCTGACGTGTTGAGACAAGCGCTTCATACCACAAGAACTCGCAGGACCAAAGACTTCAGAGAACAATAAGCTACAGAGGATTGCACTTAGCAGAGTCAGAAATGGTGAATCAGCCAGCCAAGCTCCCCTTCCTTCAACCTGAATTTGTCCCCCAGCTTCTCCACGCAATAACGCTGTGCCCTGAATAATCCCTGGCAGGAGAGGGTCTGTGGTAGGAAGGGACGGGCTTGACTTGTTGCTGAAATAGCTCTCTAGTGCCACTGAATTGCCCCAGAGTGGCCAGCCAGACTCCAGCAACTGCTCCAGGTCCTGTAATGTGCCCACCAGCTCTCCGTGGATGGCTTGGGTGCCCCACAGCAGCAAGTACCTATGCTTAGGTAGCTGGATTGAGCCCTCTGTGGATGCCATCAGCACCAGGCACTGCTCCTCCCGGTTCTTGCTAGTTCCTCCTTGTGGATGCAGTCTCTTCATGGCACTGTCTCACCCTCTCCAGGTTACACCTGCATCTGCCCCGGCCTGTTTTCTGGCGAGCGCTGTGAGCTCGGGGACAGTCCCTGCGAGTCCAGACCCTGCCTGCACGGGGGAACCTGCATCCTCTCCACCACCGGCTACTCCTGCCACTGCCCTGACTGGTACCTGGGCGACAGGTAAGGTCTGGGCAAGCTTCAGGATGGTGCTCTCCCCTGGTGGGCTGGAAACACGATCTCTGCCAACGAGCACTGCACATTTCCGGAGCTCATCAGACATTCTGGACTTAAGCACAAATTGCATGTACCTGAGGACTGCAGCCCCGAAAAGTCCAAAGGCAGACCTGAGCAGACCAGGACATAAATAGCTCTGCCATCAGGTGGTCACTGCCCCTCTGTGCCCACCTCCTCCGAGCAAGAAGAAGATTTTTTAAATCTCCTCTCCTCACAGATGCTTTGAATGCCGGCAGAGGTTACACCTAGTGCAGGTTCAGAGCCTCTCCTTGCCAAGGCAAAGTCTTTCCCCACACACTGCTCCTCCCCGAGGTGCAAGCTGAGCTCAGCTGCGGTGGTGGCATCCTCCCCGAGGCCAGGGAAGGCACTGGGCTGGGTGGCAGGAGGATGCCCTGAGGCTGGGGGGAGGCCGACTAGCACAGTTGCAAGCTGCCCCCTACCTCGGTAGCTGGGACACGCACCCTGGGTGCTACAGGGACTGTTTCTGCCCAGGACCAGCTCTGCAGGGTTCCTCCAAGGGGAATTTGTCCCACGTCACAGCCACGATTCATCCAGTTCAAAGCTCAGCTCAGGATAGTGGGCTACACTGAAAAGCAGGTGCAGGATGACCTTCCCCCTCTCCTGTGGGATAGCCTAAGGATCCCCGTTATCACAACGGGGGTGTTGCAGTGTTTGGCTTTGGCCCTGAACCTTACAGTTCGTATAACTTTGAAGTTCTCCACCAGTGTTACAGCTTGGATACTTTTCCCATATATGAAATGTCAATGCATGCTTGCCAAATATCTGCAGCTAGAGAATTAACCCAAGCCCAGAGGCTGCTGTGCTGCTCAGCACTACTCATCGCAGCCCCTACAAGTCCCCTGCCCTGCCTCCAGCCCATCCTGATGAGAGATGCCCAGCACAGGCTCAAACAGCATCACATCCAGTTCATCCTTCTGCCTTCGTCATTTAGCCAGGATCAACACTGATCATTTGAATCAATGCAAAGGCAGAAATTATTCATGCAACCATTGGAATAAAAGCATGTAGCTGAGCATTAGGTGGCAGTGTAATATCCAAAACCACCGGTCGTGCAGCCGGAGGCTGCGGTTGCACGTTGCACACACCGGCTCACACATCCTAAAACACTAAGAAACAAGAGAAGTCCAAACCTCACAGAGATTGTTCAGTAACAAGAAAGAAAAAGGAAGGAAAGCCAACAAAGAATTGCATAGTCCCCCTAGCACAGGGAGATCATTACCGTTGGAAGGAAAGGTCCTCTGTATTGTTGTGGAATGCTTAGGCTGTGTGGGGTGGAGCAGGACAGAGAATCAGAAATTCAGTCTCAATTCTGCAGATGCTCCATAAAATGCCAGAAAAGCCTCTCCAACAAGGATGCCCATTCACCACTTCTTAGGCTCCCCAAATGTTTGCTGCAACCTGCAGACATCCACAGACCACCCTGAGACCCCATGGAGCCTGGAGGACATGCAAGAGTTGAGCACATCTCAGTGACCCTGGGCTCTGTAATTTAACAGGATGGGAGCATCTCTCTATGCAGCTTTAGCCCTAGAAACTCCAAGTACTCCTCTGAGGCAGGAAGCCCCCCATTTTAATTTGTTGCATATGGCTGAAAAAAAGAATCATCCTGTAAAACACGGTCTCGCGAAAAGTGTCATTTTATATGCAAGGATCTTGGTCCTCTGCCAGGAGAGGCAAGTAGCACAAGTGTAGCAAGAGAGGGAGAGCAGACCAGGATGGAGCATCCTTGGCCGGTGCAAATCAGAGCCCTGTATAGGATTACACCATTTTAGCTGTATCCCCAGGCTAATTATGGTTGTCTGCATCCTGTCCCCACCACAGGTGTGAGAAGCTGGCTGAGCAGTGCCAAGACAATCCATGCCGAAACGCCGGGCGCTGCGTGAGCAACCAGGGCTCCGTCCATTGCATCTGCCCATCAGATTACCAGGGGGACTACTGCACGCAGCCCATCATCACCCCTGCTATCGTGCCCACGCAGTGGGCAGTGGGCCCCGAGGAGATCGGGGAGATCATAGCCGGTGTGGTGGGGGTGGCCATCCTGGCCGTGGCCTTTGTGCTCATCCGCAAGCGCTACTGCCACCGGGCCAAGGCACACAAGCCTGTGGCCCGGGAGGACCCTGACCTGCTCTCCAAGAGCGAGTTCTCCAAGAGCGTGGGTGTGGGCACCCAGGCCGTACCACCCATCGAGCTCAACATCCTCAGCGACGCAGCACACAACAACCTAGATCGGGCAACGCCGGAACAGCGCAAACCCACCAGCACCCCTGAATTCGTCACCTTCAACTCAGTCAATGCCCCAAAGCACCGGGGCACCATTGTGTGCAGTGTGGCACCCAACCTGCCCCCCGCTGCACCCCCCTCCAACTCCGACAACGAGTCCTTCATCAAGTGCACCTGGGCCAGGGAGGAGATGGGTCAGTAGCCATAGCTTTTTCCTGCTCTTACACATCCCTTTTACCCCTGTGAAGTGGACTAAAGGTCTGCAGACTTGAGGAACCTACAGCATTGGTTAACGCCAAGCAAAGAAAGAGCAAATACTGCCCAACCCTGCCATAGGTCTTTTACTGACTTTTTCCTTCCTGCTTACCAGTACATCCCCAGTTTTCAGCTTTAACCTGCTCAGTCTTGTACGCAATCAGCAGGGAAACCATTAACGCATAGCCTGGATTCCCACACATACTAGGTCAAAAAAATATAAAAGAGAATAATAAAGCTAGGGGGAAGAAATTAAGAACCTAGAAGTCAGTGCGAGTTTTAGCATCAATGCTCCCAGGCAGAACGACTGTGTCTTTGGCGAAACACCTTGCATGGCTCTGGACAGCAAGATTACTGCTTCCTCTCCATGCAGGAGTTCATCACCGAAGCACACTGTTAGACGAGCGTTCACAAGAGTAACTACAGGGAAAGGGAGAAATCCAGTGGATCACTTGCTCTGCCCTCATCACTTCATCATGCAAGCTTCTTGCATCCCAGTGGCATGATGGATTGTGTCTTTTGGGTGCTAGAGCAGGGGATGCCTGAAGGCTGGTGAGAACACAGCCTTGGTGCAGCCAGGGGTGCCCTTGGGTCCTCTCAATTGCCAAAGCAGCAATTACAGCTCCCCTGTCCCCACGTCTCTTCTCTTCCCTGGTCTGCCACATCTCCTGCAGGCTCAGAGTCTACAGCAGGAATTAAACCATCAGGAGGGCAAGAGGGAGAAAAGAACAGCTTGAACTGCAGCTAACATGGTTCTGTTTTATTCCAGTCTACCCAGCGGAAACAACCTACTGGCCGCCCCGGTACCTGTCATCAGACGTCCAAGAATATTCCCACTACGAGATCATTCAAGGCCCCCCCGCGTCCTCCTCCCACCCTCCTCTCCCCCCGCCGCCCCCTCCACCAGCAGACGCCGAGCCAGTCGCCCTTTACGGGGGCTTTCCCTTCCCGCTGGACCAGAGCAACAAGCGGGCCCCCATCCCGCCCCGCTACAGCAACCAGAACCTGGAGGACTTCTTGCCACTCAGCCCTGGGGACATGGGAGCCTCCCAGTGCCAGAACGAATATACAGCCATCAGCTACTACCCAGCCCAGCTGGTGCAGGGCGAGGGCATCCCGTACCAGCCCGACCCCGGCTACAAGCGGGTGAGCATGCGCCTGAGCGTGGCCCAGCCCTCCTACGCGGACTGCGAGGGGGGCCACCAGCCCAGCATCCGAGCCCAGCCCCTGCCACCCCCCAACTACGAGGGCTCCGACATGGTGGAGAGCGACTACGGGAGCTGTGAGGAGGTGATGTTTTAACAGGGGGCTCATCCTTGAGGTGAGAAGAGAAGCACATCTTCATGCAGAACAGTGTGCAGGGGGCTGGCACGTGCCACCAAAGGGAGGCTTATGTGTCCCCTCCCCCCAGCTTGCGTCATCTCCCCCTGCACGGCTGTGTTGTAATTTGGCTGGATCTTTCCCCCCACTGCCCTCCACGGTGCTCCTGCTGCAAACGGAGGGGAAATGCTCCAGCCAGTAGCAGAACATGGAGGATGCACCTCGGATGCCAATGACTAACCTGCCTCCTTCCTCCGACACCACGCAGGACCACAGCGTGCCACCTCCTTCCATCCCGGGCTCCCTGGCCACAGGCATGAGGAGAAGGAGGATGAGGAGGGCAAGCACTGCAGGCATGGCAGCAGTTGTGGTGGAGAAGATGCAAAAGGACTAGTGATGCACAGCCTGGGAGTGCCCCAGGTGGGATACCAGAGGCTTCCTGTCCCCAGCTCTGGCTCCGAGGGCTTGCATCAAGCCAACATTTTGCCTGGTGGAATGGGTCAGCTGATGCAAACCCTCTTCCATGTCTGCCCCCCGATGCAGGGAGAGAGATGAGTGAAAGCAGCTGGTCCCATCAGCACATCCCTCACTTGGCCAACAGAAGTCAAAGGAGAAAAAAAATTTAAAAAATAAAAGTCCTTTTCTGGAGAAAAACTGAGAAACAAGCTTCATCGCACCAGGAACTACCCACAGACTCAAAACAGTGCAGCAAAACAAGACTCCTGCCCAGTCGGGCTGCGTTCAGGGCAGTAAGGGAGACCCTGAGGATGCGAGCACAGACATGTCCCCATGGCCATCGTGGTCCTGTGCTGAACGCAGCAGTACGTGGTCCTGCCACCCAGCTGGGGCTTCCCAGTGTATCCCAGAAGGACTGGCCAGCACCACATGGCATCTCCAACATGAGATGGGGCACCGAGGCTGTTGAGAGTGGGTTTGCCTGTATGTCCTTGTGCCCTTGGAAATGTATTGTTTCTTTGTGAAAGGTTTTCTTTGGTTGGCTGTTTGATGTAAATTTTTGTTCTTGATTTTTGGAAAATATTAAAAGAGTTTGGATTTTTTTACTATTATGATTTTACTCGATCCTTCAGAGATTCCCTTGTAAGTAGGGCATCCCTGCTCCAGCCAAGGGCAGCCCAGGAAATAACAGCTTATTTTGGACACCAGCACCCTCAGCCTCTTGACCCTGCGAGAAGTACCAAGACCCCAAGTTCAACACATCTTTGAGGATCCTACAAAGGTCAGAGGAAGGAGGCAGACCCACAGTAGTCTGCCTTGCTTCAGCAAGGCATGAGCCTCCCATTATCTTTTAGCTCAGGAGCGAATGGGTTAAAGGGACACAAATCCAAGCCTTGCCTTGATTCCCATCCTCAACCAAACGCACTTGGGAAAACTGCAATTAATCTCATTTCCGAAAGTAAAGCCACAGCCCTTAAGGAGATAACTGTCACCTGCTTCACCTGGAAAGCACCCCTGGCTCAAACATATCTGCAGAGAAGTCCCCCAAATGCCCAGCACAGGCTCTGTGGGACCAGCCCCAGCACCTGTAGACCCTGCCCAAGCAGGCCCTGGGCATCAGGGCCGCTTGCCACTCCTCCAGCACCCACTAGCTCCCCCCCTCCTCTGCTCCCCAAGCTTGTTTTAGCTCTCAAAGCTCTCATGCACTTCGATGAGGTTTTTTTTTTTCACCAAAAACCCCAGGCTGGTCACCGCTGTCACTCCCACACGCACACCGGGCAGCCTCCTCTGGAAGGGCTCTCTGTCGTCTGGAGAGCAGGATCCATCTCAGAGTTTCCCCAGCAAGAGCTGATGACATCACTAAAACTAGCAATGCGTTGAGTGGCAGTGCTGTCACTAGCTATCACCATGGAGATGGCAAAGGGAGGACCAGGGGAGCAGTGCCTCCAAGGGCCAGCATCTGCAGGGGGTAAAGTGCTGCTTGGGCCAAGTGACCCCAACAGTGACCAACAGCTCTGCAACCTGCACCCCCAGAGTGGGTCCCTCAGAGCCAGCCCCACGCCGAGGCAGAAAGGCTCTTTGCAAGGCCTGATGCCACTGGTGAAGGGCAAGGGTTTAACAGATGCTCCCAGAGCAAATGAACTCCCCCAGCCCAGAAGCAGGAAAATGCTGAGCTCCCGCTGACTGCGGCAGAGCTTGGCTAGCCAGGGACTGCCCTGGGACCCCAGCAGCTGGGATGCAGGCTGCCCTACCCCGCCTGGACACTCACCCTGCTTGCCCTCATCGTCACCAACGTGGGTGACATCCTGGGCAATGGCTTGGTAATCACCTCCGTCCTCCAGAACAAGGAGCTGTGGAAGGCAAATGGGTGGCTTGGATGGGATGGAGGAAGGGATGGATGGATGTCCCAGGACCAGGTACCCAGCTTATCAGCTTTGCAGGGATGTGCAGTGTGCTCCTGGCTGCACCCAGCCAAGCCCAAACTCAAGTTGATCTCTTACGGTACATACATGTGAAGCCAGCCATAACCTTTGGACTCCCACCGCCACCTCCTCCTCATCATGCTTGGTCCTTTTGTAGCACCAAACAGCAAAGCACAGACCCTGCATCTCGCTCACCTCTAACTCCGAGAAAGTTATTGGAGTGGGAGGAGGAGCAGCCACAAGCATTGCCTGCCCTTCCTTCCCCAGCTCCGCATCTCCCGCCGGTCAGTGCTGGTGTTGCTGCCCTAACGCTGCCCAAGTAAGGACTGCCAGTTCCTCACTTCAAGCCCAAATCTGCCCTGTGGTCACATGAGGCTAACCCAGCACTGCTGATCAGCTCTGGCTTGTTGGATTTGATTTTATTGCAGCCCCAGTTCAGAGATGACAAATCCTGGCTCCTTTTTGCATGCCTTCAACCATTCCCTTATACATTGCACCCCACAATCTCCTGCCTCTCCTCCCTTCTGTGAGTCTTCATAGTGACAATGTCACATGCCCTGAATGTATTCAGACACCAGGCACAAGCAGCCCCAGGTACTCCCACGTCCTGTGCAAACCTTCGCTGTGCCATACCTTGTGGCAGCTAAAATTTGGGTCATCCTTCAACTTGTGGCCTTCTGGTGAATGCAATGCCACCAACAGTCCAGAGAGAGCTTGCTTTTTGCTATTTGCTTACAAATGGAAAAATAAAATACACATACACATCTATATTTACATATACTCTCACAGGTATCTATATGAAGTAGAAAGTAGTTCTGGGGTTAAACCAAGAGGGGATGGATTGTGGTCCCAAGATGCCGAGACTTCACAATGATTTCAGCCAGGACATGAGCATCTTCACCGCTTTTTAATAAAAAGCGGTTCCACTCTTCTTTCTGAAAAGGGACACCAACTGTGAAAGCTTCAGGTGAAATCACTTCATCCTAGATTTAGCAGACAGAGTCCAGCATCCACTTCTCATCCCTCTTCCTCACTGGTAGCCAAACTCCGCATTGTATCAGCTGCAACACAGGGCGGCACCTTTCTGCCATGTCTCCTATGGCTAGCTTAGGTTCAGAACAAGGTACGTGGCAAGACGAGGGAAAGCCCCTTACCCTGAGTACCATTACAGTTTTCTGTAACACAGGAGCAGTTCTGTATAACCAGAGATGGTTGCATTCCAACCATTAGTTATAAATTCTTCCCTCTCTCTTCCCCTGCAGGCGATGCCTTTATGGTGAGCTTGGCCATTGCAGGTTTGCTGGTGGCTTTCTGTCCACACCTGCTTGTCCTGATGGCTACTTTCCACAATGGTTGGGTGATGGGCCACCTACACTGCCAGATCAGTGGCTTCCTGATGGATACGAGTGTCATCAGCTCGATCTCCAATATCACCAGTATCGCTATCAACTGCTACCTCTATGTCTGCCACAGCCTGAAGTACGACAGGGATTTCTCCAGTACCAACAGCCTGTGATAAGTGGGAATGGCACTCACTTTGGTGGCTATCATGCCAAATCTCTTTGTGGAGTCCCTGCAGCATGACCACCATGTGTACTCCTGCACCTTTGCCCAGTCCATCACACATCACACCATCACATCCGTCCCTGCGCATCATCGTTTTGGTGATAATCCACTTCTTACCCATCACTATCATCAGTTACTGCTACCTGAACATCTGTGTGCTTGTCATCTGGATACGGTGCAGGGTGAAGCCTGACATCCACCCCAAAACAAAGCCGCTTGATTCCCAGAACCTCTTAACTATGTTCATGGTCTTTGTGCTCTTTGCTGTCTGTTGGGCACCACTAAACTTCATTGGCTTTGCAGTAGGAGTGAAGCCATCCTTGGGTTTCTTGATCCCAGAACGGCTCTTCACCTCCAGCTATTTCATAGCACACTTTAACAGTTGCCTGAATGTGGTGATTTATGGGACCATGAACCAGAAGTACAAGAGGATCATGCTGACTGTGTTCCAGCTGGCATACAGGACTTACGGAGACTAACCCCAGAGGACTGAGCCTGGAGAGAAAGATGACCCCATCCAAGTGCCTGCAGATAGACACACCAATCCTTTGCCTCCCTATCAGGGGTGTACAAACAGCACAGCGAGAGCTAAGGGAGGAGAGTGAACGATGTATCTCCACCGAAACATGGTTCACACCAGGAACAACTGTGCCACCATGCTTCATAGTGCTTTACTGGAGGAGGGCACTGAGCACAGCAAAATGAGCAATCTGCAGAAGACACCTGTTCAGTAAATCATCTGAACCCTTTAGGGTTTTCTTTCCACCTTCATTTCCCTTGTTATTCATCAAGTCTTTAAGACCTTAAGAGCATTTATGGACACTTGGGCACCTCAGAGGGGACTAGACCCTGTGAACCTTGGGTGAAGCATTAGGAGCACGTGCTCCTGAAGAGATCACAGAGCTGCCTTGCTCTCTGCTTTACCCTCATCCCTGTCAATACCTGAGAAAGAAATGTCCAAGTTTCACTCAACCCTTCTGTTACGTGGCGATGAGGGTCTGTGTTGGCAGAACAAATCCATGGACAGCAGAGAGGAGGTGTGGAACAGCATGTTGGCTCTGTCCTCCTGATAGCAGAGGGCTGGACAGAAATAGGCTCGCCTTCCATTGTATTTGCAACAAGTTCATGAGATAAATGTGTCAGGCTGCTCTCCTCTTAGCCCTGTTATGCTCCAGACCGCTTCTTCCCACCTCCCTCCATCTCTAGCCATCCGAGTTGGGCATGTACCTCTGACCACAAAGGAAGATAACATATTTTATGCCCAGGAATCACAAGTGAGCCTAAGCAACAACTGGCCTTCAGCTCCAAGTGTCATTTTGTAGAAGTTCCGTTCTAATCCTGCGCTGTTTGTCCTTCTGCAGCAGAAGAACGACCACAAGGAAATGGGAGGTGGTAAGCACAAAATCCTGTTTGCAGAGACGGAGCAAGGCATTTTGACCTGGGATAACCTGCCCCAAGCCCCTTTGCTGTACTTTGACGTTGCTATTGCAGCCTGGTCACCTGGCAGCACAACATGAGGCCTCATCCTCAGCTGGAGACAGCACCTAGCTGGGTGAGACACGTCCTCCAAAGTCCTCAGAGAATCATGTAGGACAAAGCACCTTCTCACCTTTCCCTGGCCACACTTTGCCCAGTGGCGCATATATGTTGGCTGCACACGAGCATCCAGCAGTTATACCACGGCCAGATGGCAATGGAGAAACACTAGTAAAACATTTGGTTATTCCACAGCCTGGTCGAGAAGATGCCAGCACGCTGCACTAGAGCGAGGGAGTAGCGTGTTGGTGGGTATCAGCCCATCCTGCGTGTCTGCAAGTGTATCACAGCGCAGTTGAAAGGACGTATAGGCAGTGCAAGTGGGCACACCTCAGAGCACTAACACACAGGGGCAGGAGGGGAGATCACGCGATTTCCTCCTCACAGCAAGGACCAGAGCATCATCTGGAAGCACTGAACTGCTGCTCGGGTGCAGGAGGTGGGTGCACACAGAGGTTTCCTTCAGACTCCCCAGACCTCCTCCCAGCCAAGGAGGAGCCAGGTTCTCCTCCCATGGCAGCCACGCACCAACAGTCGATTCATGCAGCCCCAGTTTACCTGGTCTGCATCTATTGCTCCGAAGAACAAAGAAACGTGAAATCTCCAGTTTGCTCATTCTCCTCAAGCCAAAATAGAAGTAATTTCTTGAAATGCTCTCACTGCATTTTTGCCGCAGCAGCACTGGGAACACACCAGGGTTGTGTCTGGGAGGTTCAGAAGGACCCATCCATGCAGCAGCGCTCCCAGGCACCACCGAAGAGGGATCTCAGAGTCTTAAACACCCACCACACCCCCACAGCCCGCTGTCCCCAACATCATCATTACCACTCTTCCCACCAACCCTATCCCAGAAACCACTCCCCTGGCGCTTCCTGACCCAAGCCTAAACATTTGGGCTTTCACTCGACTGCTGGGTGCCTTAGTGGGGAACTGGGGGAAGGCACTCAAGAAAAAGCACAAACACCAGGAGGCTTGAGATGCCAGAATAGAGATGCTTAGCTCCGACAACACTCTGATGTGAAAAAAAACTGCTACTCACATCCCCTCCTGGGGGCCAAAATCAGGGAAGGGGATGGCATTTGGGACAGACAGGGACAGTCTCACTGAACAGCCCAGATGAAACTGCAACCAGCCCCACAGCCGGCTGGCCCAGGAGCTGAGTTACCCCGAGGTTTGCAAGGGAATTCACCCTCCAGTCCCTGCCTGGATTAGGACTGATATTTCAGCTGTTTGGTTTTACTTTATAAATCCCTTTTGACACTTTCATTCTAAAAGAGCACAATCCCTGCACGTTAATTTGGGCACAGCGCTTCTAGGCTCAGACATCAGCTGTGTAGAGAAACACAGGAGAGATCCTGGGGGAGATGGGAAAGTAAAAAGAGCGTTTTTTTTGTAATTCCAAGAGTTGCTTCACACTGGAGAAGGTCCCTGCCAGCCTCAGTCACCCTACAACCCTAAAGCACTTTGCAGACAGAGCACAGCAGCATCTCCACCAGCCCCAGGAATGGGGCTGCCTCTGGGCTGGAGCAGCAGAAGGGAACCCACCAGTACAGCCCACAGCACGCTGCTCCAAACCCCAAGTCTGCCCACACATTTATGCCACCCCGGCACCTCCAGCCACATATCCCGCCACCAGCTCCGTGTCCCAAGCCAGGGACTCACCCCACTCCCCGAAACACCCCAGGGATGCCACAGCACCCTACCTGCTCACTCAGGGGGATCTCCTCGTGCAGAGAGGCTGAGCAGGGGACAGCACAGCAACCTCCCTCCTGCCTGAACCACTGGCTGCAGAATGAGCATCACCTGGCAGGGCCAGAGCTCCCACCCCAGCCCCCTTACCCAGCGCAGCTGGGCTCAATCCCAAATTGAAGCCAGGGGATGCAGCACTCGGCTGCACCTTTACAGTTCCCCAGCTCAGCTTTCCTCTGCCCAGATGGACTTATGAGTTTTGCAGCTCCCTGCAGCTATTTTTAATAAAACTGTAAATGAAGCCAGGTCCCCACAGCAGGCTCATCCCCCTGCGTGCTGATGGGACATTGAGAAGAATAGGCTTGCTGGGTGAGCAGCATTTTCTTATGGCCAAATGCAAAGACAGGGTTCTTCTGCTCTGCCCCTGTTTCCTGCTCATAAACCCCCATTTCTACCACCACTCTGGCATTTTCAGAGGAACAGAATGGCACGAGCCTTGGCATGAGTGATACCACAGCAGGGACCCAGCACTGCTGCTGGCCTGGGGTCTGGGCAGGTTTCTGAGGGGTGGCCAGGCTGTGACCCTGCGCGCTTCCCACCCTTGCTCCAAGGGTGCCACAGTTTCTCAGCGACATGCACTGCTTTTTCCCATAAAGCAAACTCACATTATTCTTCCCTGTGTCAGCACCAGCACAAATAACAATCATGATATTTTCCTTTAGACTTTTTGACTTCTAACTCGCCGGGGTCGCCTTGGCTGGCAGCGCAGGGCAGGGGAGGGGAGGGCAAGGGCAATGGAGGAGATGGGAGACACCTGGGAAGGGGCAGACTCAGCAAAGTGATTTCATGGAACAGGTGCAGCCCCGCAACGCTCAACCCTTGGAAGAAAGGATAGCTGTGGATCCGGCCACGGTGACTCTCCATGGTCAGAAATATCCCGACCACCAGGAGCTGCCTGTGCTCAGCCACTCGTCCCACCCTGGGTGGCCTCGCATCCCTCTCCAGGGACCCCATTCCCCATCAGTCTGTGTACTTTAAGGACACTTCTCTGCCACAGCTTCAATAGATTAACATTTTTTAGCACTGATTTCCCCAACAGCCTCATTGATGACACACTGCAATGGCAGGAATTATTCAGCAGCGTGAAGATAAGCCAAGCTGCAGCGATGCTGGCTCAGCGCCGCGTCTCCAAGCGTGGGCTGGCTTTTGCTGCTTTGATCTCTCGGGCAGATGAGCAACAGCTCGGCATCCACCCCGCTGCTGCCATCAGCACACACCGGGCTCTTTCTTCAGCTGCAGCCCCACTTTCAGCATAAACCAGGCTGCTGGGTCCCAAGATGCAGCCAAGCGGCTTTGGTGGGGCAGAGAGGACAGCCAAGCCCAGCGAGCCGATAAAGGCTCTGCTCACAACCTACTTGCACACATGCATTCGGAAGAAAAATTACAATTATCAGAGCAGCAAAGCTGAAACACTTTTATTAGAAGCCTTCAGCAGAGGGAGGAGTCTTGCGTGCTGCTGTGTGTGGTGGGAAAAGCACAGGGTCAGACCCTGGCTGCTGCTGGGCTCTCCCATGGATGCCCCCTCCTCCCCAAGCCCTTGTACTTGGGTGGTATTTGCAAAATGAAGAGAAAAAAGAGCAAAAAAAAAATAAGAGATGAGTCCAAAAAGTTGTAGCATGTCCACTGGCATTAATGCTACACCACTGCCCCATCCAGCCCAGCACGGCGGGGTCCCCTTTGGAGACCCCCAGACCTGCTCCATGCCTGGCCCAGGCCATGCCTGGCAGTTTCACACCTACCCTGGGAAGAAAAACCCCCATCTCACCTCCCAGAGCCTTTTCACGTAAAAAATAGATCGTATTTATTGATTACAGTAAGATACATGATTCAGGTGCAGCACCAGCTCTTCCACCAGGCAGCTACACACGCTGTACGCTGACAATACCCATAGGCACGAGACATGTATATTAATCATTTCTATATCTACACAGACAATTTCCTTGGTTATAGAGCAGCCTAAGATACACAAGTGTCAAGTTTTCATGTCCATCAGGTCCTGTGGCAGGTCCTCCTGGCTCGGCAGAGCCCCTCATACCACGTGCCCCACTGGCACATCTGGCCCCATCTCTGAACAGCCCCTGCTCACCCCAATAAAAGTGAAGAACTGTAAAAACCATTTAATGCCGCTGTGGTATCCCAGGCTCCTCGGAAATGAGCTCTTCACCGCTGATTGCAAAGTAAGTTTGGATGCTAGAAGCCCCACAAGCAAACCCACTGATGCCCACTGCCAGGCTGGGGACATGCCCTGGCACACAGCTGTCCCCCAAAACATGGCCAGGCTTCTTGTGGGGTACCGACAGAGCTGGGGCAAGCATCAGACATCCCCTGCTCCTCATAGCACGCCCTCCTCTGCTGAGGGTGACATTTCTGCACCCAAACCCAACCCCCATGGGCCATGCTGGGTCAGCACACAGCGATGGATGTGAATATTGCACTTCTCCCGTCCGTTTGCTCTCTTGTACTTAAAAAAAAAAAAAAAAAAAA